>OGEK01001995.1_pt1 | contig 11049 bp, 13 predicted proteins | sample 1570641 | NCBI WGS metagenome assembly OGEK01 (sample SAMEA2582136, study PRJEB24529) | metagenome | biome: Human gut stool | place: China | collected 2011
AAACGATCCGGCTGGCTCAGCAGACCGCACAAGGGGAGACCTGCTACCCGGTCAAGCTGATCTACGGCCACATACAGCAGCTCATCGACCAGAAGGTGGATTATATCTTTCTGCCCAGCATCCACACCATGAAGCACGAAAAGAGCCGGGTGAAGCACAACTACGGCTGCGTCTATATGCAGACGGCGGCGGTGTCCATCGCAAAGGCACTGGACATCGAAAGCAAGGGCATCACCCTGCTCAGCCCGGTATTTGATCTGGACTTCGGGCAGGAAGCCATGGCCACCGCCATGCTGGGGCTGGGCAAAGTACTAGGTATCCCGAAGCCGCTTTGCGCAAAAGCACTGCTCAGCGGTGCCATGGCGGTGCGCCGCCATACTGCCGCAGTGGAAAAGCAGGGCAAAGCACTGCTGGCGACCCTGAGACCGGAGGACAAAATTCTGGTGCTCATCACCCGAAACTACGGCGTTTCCGACCCCATCCTGAACATGGGCATCCCGGAACTGCTGTTGGAACGCGGCTATAAAGTCATCACGCTGAGCCACCTGCCCGGTCATGCGCTGGACATCTCCGATGAATACGATAATCTTTATTATCCGTTCGGGCAGCATATCCTGTCCGGAGCAAAGCTGATCGCTCACTACCCGAACCTCTACGCTGTCTATCTGACCAACCACGGCTGCGGCCCGGACACCATGCTCTCACACCTGTTCAAGCAGGAGATGGGGGATAAGCCCTACTTGCAGATCGAAGTGGATGAGCATTTTTCCAATGTGGGTGTCATCACTCGCATTGAAGCGTTCCTGAACAGCCTGAACCACCGCCCGGTGGAAGTTCTGCCCAAGGACTTTGTGCTGGAACAGGTCGAGATCCGCCCCTGCCATCTCCCGGCGGTGCCGGAAAAGGATTTTCCGCTCTGGTTGCCGCCGCTGGGCGAGTACACGGCATCGTTGACCGGATATTTCCGTGCACAGGGGGTGGATGCCCATGCACTGCCGCATCTCAGCGCTCATGCGTTGAGCCTTGGACGTGCCGAGACCAGTGCAAAGGAATATCTGCCCTTCCCGGCACTGCTGGGCGGCATCCTTGCACAGCAGGAAGCAGATCCGGCACCGGCACAGTTCCTGATCCCGCAGACGCAGGGCGCAGAAGCAGATGGACAATATGCCCGCGTCATCCGGGCAGTACTGGACCGCAGAGGAAACCAGAGCGCCAAGCTGGTCAGCCCGATGCTGGAAACCCTGCCTGCAACGGCGCAGGACCGGGATGCCCTGTTCCGTGCACTGCTGGCCGGAGATATCCTGTATGCCGCCCCGGTAGACCAACGTGCAGACATGGCAGCACAGTGGGATGCTCTGCCCGACTGGAAGCAGCTGCACACCGCAGCGAGAGAAATCGGCACACTTCCCGCAAAAGGCCGCCGCATTGCCGCTGTTGGTACGCCGCTCTGCCTGACAGAACTGGACAGCGGCGTACTTGCCGCGCTGGAAGCCGAAGGCGAACAGGTGCTTCGCGCCCCACTCAGCGAGGCACTCTGGTTTCTGTGGAAAGACAATTTGGATGAAAACAAACCATCGGCTGGTTGGCTTGACCAGATGCAGAGGCAGATGCAGACCCTTGGTAATGAACTTGGAGCGCACAGTGCCTTTGCGGAAGACGCTGAAACACTGTTCCTCATTGCGGACTCTGCCTTGCCGAATTTTTCAGGCGGGAACGGTCGATATCGGTACGCCAAGGCCGTGGAGCTTTCTAACCGTACCAATGCAGTGCTGACCCTTGCACCCCGGTATGAAAATACAGCGATGATTCTGGATATGCGCGGCCTGCACGATGCCTGTCGGGCTCCGCTGTTCCAGATTTCCCTTGATAATGACTGGGACGAAACGGCATGGAGCCGCTTGCGTTCGTTCCTCTACTACTGCTGAATCTGGCAGACGCAAAGAACCCGTCCGGTACGTCCGGACGGGTTCTTTGCGTCAGTTATGAAACAGAAAATCGCTTATTCGATGACCAGCAGCAGGCTCATCTTGAACTTGCCCTGTGCGGTAACGCTGTGCAGGCCGTTTTTGTCAAAGCGGAAGCTCTCGCCTGCGTTCAGCTCGTAATCCTTGCCCTCATAGCCAATAATGGCCTTGCCTTCGAGGGCGGTCAGGATGGCGTTGCCGGGTGCACGGTGCGGGGTCAGGCCGGTGCCCTGGTCAAAGGCCATCAGCACGAATTTCATGTTGTCGGCGTGGACGAGGTCGAGGTTTGCAATGCTGCCGTCCTCGTAAGAAATGAGATCTTTCAGTTCGGTGGGCTGGCCTGCTTTGAGAATGTTGTTCATGGTGAAGTTCTCCTTTTTCAGAATGATTTCAGTATAGATCATGCCGCTGTCGGTTAGACAGCCGCAGAGCATTTTAGGCGGAACGGCCAGCAGCTGGCCGGGATGCAGCGGGACAGTACGGCTCTCTCCACCCAGAAGAAATATGCCGCAACCTTCCCCGCACAGATACAGGGTAGTGCAGTCGTAATACTCCGGGGTGATGGAGGTGCCGCCGCCCAGCGAGAACCAGGTAACAGGTACACTCTCGCCCAGTTTTGCTGGGCGGGAAACTGTCATGGCCTCCCGGATGGGACGCAGCTGGGAAAGCGTAAATGGCATCTTCATACGGCATTCCCCCGCAAGGCCACTGGCACAATGCTGCGCACGGCGCGTCCCTGATAATTCAACTCGTCCACGATGACCTGAACATCAAAGGAATAGGAAATGTTCTGTTCGTTCAGGATGGCAGCGGCCGGACCGTAGAAAAATTCACCCTTGCGGTTGAGCATCAGTGCTTCGTCTGCCACGCTCATGGCGTTGGTAGGATAATGGGTGTTCATAATGGCGCTGATGCCTTCCTCATGCGCCAGCCGCTCCACCATGTTCAGGACAAGGATCTGGTTGTGGAAGTCCAGACCGGTCTCCGGCTCGTCCAGAATAATGAGCTTGGGGTCGTTGATAAGGGCACGGGCAATGAGCACCATTTGCAGTTCGCCGCCGCTCATCCGGTTGCAGTCCTTGTTGGCAAGGTGAGAGATGCCCACCCGCTCCATCATGGCTTCGGCCATTTCCAGTTCCTCTTTACCGGGCTGCTGGAACATGCCCAGATGGGCGCTGCGACCCAGCAAAACCATTTCCAGTCCGGTATAGGAGAAGGCAAACCCGTGGGACTGCGGGATGTAGGATATGGTGCTCCACACTTCCTTCGGCTTCAGGGTGTGGATATCCTTATCATAGAGCAGGGTCTTGCCGCTGTGCCACGGCAGCAGACCGATCATGCATTTGAGCAAAGTGGTCTTGCCGATGCCGTTTGGGCCGAGGATGGCAAGAATGTGTCCCTCTTCCAGTGTCAGGTCGATATTTTCCAGTATGGCAGGCTGTCCGGGGTAGCCGAAACAGCCTTTCTGTACTTGCAAGATCATCGCAGGTTGCTCCTTGTCTTATTCAGCAGAGAGATGAACACCGGCGCACCGATGATGGCGGTCAGGATGGAAAGCGGCAGCTCAATGATGCTGATGGTGCGCGACAGCGTGTCGATCAGGATCATGAAGCTGGCACCAAGGCTCAGGCTCACCGGCACGACATAGCGGTTGTTGCTGCCCACCAGCATCCGGGCGCAGTGTGGGATCAGCAGACCAATCCAGCCCACCTGACCGCACATGGAAACGGCTGAAGCCGTGACCAGCGTAGATGCAACAATAAACAGCATCCGGGTCTGTTTGATGTTGATGCCGCTGGCACGAGCCTCGTCATCACTCAGTGAAAGGATGTTCAGCCGCCAGCGCAGCAGATAGATGATGATTCCAGCAACGATAAGCGGGCAGCCGATGAGGATCTTCTGGTAGCTGGCACTGGTAAAACTGCCCATCAGCCAGTAGGTGATCTCCGGCAGCTTATCCTGCGGGTCGGCCGTATACTTGAGCAGCGATCCGACTGCGTTGAACAGCGAGGAGGCAATGGTTCCGGCCAGAACCAGATAGACCATGGAACGGCCATCGTTCTTGCCTGCAATTTTCAGGGTAAAGCAGACAGACGCAAGGCCGAACACCAGCGCAATGAGCTGTGTTTCCAGAATACTGCACGACAGAATGATGGCCAGAATTGCGCCCACACAGGTGCCGCTGGTCACGCCCAGAATGTCCGGCGTGGCAAGCGGATTAGAAAACAGGGACTGAAAGGTGTTGCCCGCACAGGTCAACCCTGCACCCACGATGATGGCCATGAGGATGCGGGGCAGACGCAGGTTGATGACGATGGAATAGTTCTGCACATTGGCCGCGCTGCCGCCGGTCAGAGCTGTGCGCAGAGCGGCCAGCACTTCCCCGACCGGGACATTCATACGTCCGAAGCACAGGCAGACCACCGAAGTGACCAGCGGCAGTGCCAGCATCAGCAGAAGAGCCAGCGGGGTAAAGCGGCCTTTTTTGATCCAGATGGTGTCCTTCATCAGTACAGCAGCATTTCCTCCAGCTCGTCATCGGTCACATCATAGCCATACCAGGTCTTGTAATATTCCTTGATGGTGTCGCCCAACGGGTAATCTGCGAAAGCGTCCGGGTAGGTGTTGCAGGCCAGCCATGCCAGCACCAGCGGAGCATCCGGATTCGGGGTGAACCAGTTCCACATGCCAAGGGTGGTGTTGTACACACGGCCGTTCTGCACAGCAGTCAGCGTGGAGAAGTCAGCGCCATCCACGTTGCCGGAAAGCACATCGTCCGTGCGCAGGGGCTGCAGGCCGGGGCCATCGAGGAAGAGAATGTCCGGATCCCAGCTGTAGACCTGTTCCATGCTGGTCTGGGCAAAACCGGTGGCTTCCAGCGCTTTGTCAGTCACGCCCAGATGCTTCATCCAGTAGGTACCGAACGTGCCATTTCCGGAAACCTGCGGCACTCCGTCCGAATACTTCCACAGGATCAGGGCGCTGGGGCGGTCGCTCTCAGGAATATCCGCAATGCGGGCTTCCACATCGGCCACGATCTCGTCACCGGCAGCCACAAAGGCCTCGGTCTTGCCCGGTTCGCCAAAGATATCCTCCAGCAGTTTCAGCCACTCCTCATAGCGCTCCAGAGGGTCAGCCTCGGTGGAAGCACCCACGGTGGCAAAGCCGACCGAGGGGATACCGCTGGCCTTCAGGATTTCGGCATGGGAGGAGTTGCCCGCATTGTACAGGATAACATCGGGATTCAGCTTCATGATCTCCTCGATGTTCAGGTCGCTCTGAGCATAGACCGTATCGCTGGACTCCAGAAGCTCCGGGGCGATATTCTTCAATACAGTGTCAGAAATAACCGACTTGAAAGAGCCGCAATAGCCCACGATATAGGGTGCGCTGCCCTCAAAATAGGCCATATAGGTGGACAGGATGGGGATCTGGTCGATGACGACACGGGTGACCTTATTAGGCACTTCTACTTCGTTGCCGCCGTGGTCTACGACGGTATGGGTACCGGTCTCATCCATAGATGCGGCAGAGAAAGTTGCTTCGCTGGATACAGCGGAAGAAGCTGCATTGCCGGAACCACCACAGGCGGTCAGGACACCGGCTGCACTTACAGCAGCCATGGCAGTGATAAACGAACGACGAGAAATCTTTTTCATGGAAAACTCCTTTGATAAATCAATGGTTCTTTGGTTGTGGCAGTTAGTTAGCAATAACCAACCGCAGAGCATTTTATCAAATTCACTTTCCTTTGTCGGTTGCTATGGCAACCACTCTCCAAAATCAGAAGAATTCTTAAAGTTTTCCAAGAAAAACAAAAAAGGGTGTGCCCTGCTGGACGCACCCTGAAAAATCCACATACGATAGCGATATGTACAGCAGGGAGTTCCCCACCGGAGGGAACTTCCTGTTTTTCGTTTCCTGCAAGATGAGCCTGTTCTGCCTGCCATAGGCAAGCTCGCGTTAGTGTTTGTGCATTCAAGACGCAGACGGCAATAAAAACGGCAAGGTCGCCTGCTGCCAAGTGACCTTGCCGTTTTGTACTGTATTTTGCTAAATCAGGCAGTTGCCCGCGACTTTACAACGCTACGCTGACCGGCAGAACATACACGCCATCGGCGGTGTAGTAGGTGATCTGGGGGACGGTCTTGCCGATGATGGACGCAAGATAGGGCTCGTCCGTATTGAAGCCCAGCTCAGTGCCGCGCCAGATGTTGGTCACATGATGCAGGCCGTACTCGCTGCCATCGGCGGCGGTCAGCACCACGCCGTAGACCTTGTTGGTGCTGGTGTCCAGACCAAAACCGGAGAGCTTCATCTCGTAATTCGTGTGGCGGCCATTGGTGGTCAGCTCCACAGTAACACCCTCCACGGTAGTCTCGGTGGCGTGGACTTTGCCAAACTCCCACTTGCCGCTCAACAGTTTGTATCATGCGGTAATGTAGTAGGCAGGAGTCTCGCCGAGCTTATAGTACCGCAAAGCCATTGACCTTTTTGCCGGAGCCATGCTGTATGTGGTGGTGGAGAAACTGATCCCGGAAATGTCGCAGGGACAGAACTCCAACGTCGGCACGGTGTTTTTTGCGGTGGGCTTCAGCGTGATGATGGTGCTGGACGTGGCACTGGGGTGACGGTTGGAGCCCTCGAAGGCGAAATCTTTTTCGGAATCTCCGAAAATGCCTAAACTCCTTGACAGAGAAGACGGCAGGGCGTATTATTTTGGCAGAAGGACCGCTGAGAAGCGGCTTTTTATAGAATGAAAAGTTAGCTTTACCTAACTCAAAACTCTGCCCTATACGAAGAAATAAATCTCTTCTATTTACAGGTGGAAAATAAATAGAGAAGGAACGTATCACGATGAAAATCTACACATTTGGTGCAGAGGATGCCCCGGTGCTGTTGCTGCTGCCGGGCACCTGTTGCCATTGGAAAAGCAATTTCGGTGCCGTGATCCCGCTTCTGGCTGACAGCTTCCGGGTACTGTGCGTCAGCTACGATGGCTTTGATGAGACTGAACAGACCGAATTTCCCACCATGCTGGAGGAGACCGAAAAGATCGAGGCCTACCTCAAGACCCACTGCGGCGGTCACATCCGGGCGGCATACGGCTGCTCTCTGGGCGGCTCGTTTGTGGGGCTGCTGGCGGCACGGCAGAACATCCACATGGACTGTGGCATTCTGGGCAGCTCCGATCTTATCACTCCGCTGCCGGATAAGATCCATGTGCCCGGTACCGAGATCCATATTTTTTACGCCCTGAAAATGGGCGCAAAATATCGTGCCCGGTATCAGCAGCATTTTGCACATCCTGTTCTCCATGAGCAGAACTTGCAGCACGAGGAATTGCTGGCCTGTCACCCGGAGCAGTGGGCGCATCTGGTAAAAAGTATTGCATTGTGAACGGTAAAACGTATCTGGAGCAAGCAGGCTTTGGCAGGGTTCAGAGCCACAAAAACAAAAAGGGCTGGCTGTGCATCACAGCACAGAAATGAGGTGTAATCATGTCGAAAAAAGCAACGGAATTTCAAAGAAAAGCAATGAGCTGGATGTACCGGGGCAAGGAAATCTTCAATCCTTTGAACACCGGCTGGATCGACGAGAATGTTGCCTGCGTGCGCGAATGGGTGGCGAACATCTTCTTCTACCGTAAAGGCGATACGACTGTTATGGTCGATGCGGGATATAACTACGACCGCCTTGCCGAAAAAATGAGCTGGCTTGGGATTGATCCGAAGTCGATACACCATATCCTTATCACCCATCAGGACACCGACCATGTGGGTGCGGTGGAAGCAGACAGTCCGGGGCTGTTCCGGAATGCGAAGCTGTACATCGGCGAGATCGAGAACCGGTATCTTACCGGCGAGGTGCGGCGAAAAGTCATCTATCATCTCTATAAATTGCCGCAGGTGACGATCAACAATGAAAAAGTGCTGCTGCACGATGGGCAGGTACTTGACATTGACGGCATCAAAATCGAGTGTTTTCTCGTTCCCGGTCATACATGGGGACATATGGTCTACCTCATTGACGATAAGTACCTTTTTACCGGCGACACGCTGTGGTTTGGCGCGGACGGCGGCTACAGCTTCATTTCCTCGCTGGCGGAGGACAACAAGCTGGCGGTGAAGTCCTTGGCATTGTTGGAGAAAAAGCTGAAAAAACGCGGACTGCATCCGCTGTTTATTACCGGCCACACCGGCTGGACGGACAACATGGAGTTTGCCTTTGCGCACAAAAATGAGCTGTGCTCGCCTTTCAAAAAAAGAGCCCACGACCCATCGGCGCCCTATGATGCCTACGACGAATCGGACGACACCGAAGAAAATGCAAAGAGCGGTTTTCTGAAAGGCGTGGGAAGATGAAGGACAGCGAATTACAAATTGACCGTAGCTGCCATGTGCTATATTCCAAAACCTGCAAGAAGGAGATACAGTCGAAAATCGCCCTGCATTACCCGGAAGCGGAGCGGGAGATGATATGGGAAAAGGTGCAGCGGCAGTATGTAGATTTCCTTTCGGACTGGCGCAAAGATCTGGGCGGGAAACGGAACTTTCACAACGGCGCAGGCGGCACCTATGACTGTATCGCTATCATGAGCTACTATGTAGTCTGCAAACCGGTTACATTCTTCCGTGAGATCGAGGAAATTGAGGAAAATCTGATCCTGCCGTCCTTCCGCAAACTGAAATTCGTGAACTGTAATAAGCCGTTCTGGAAAAAACTGATGCACATGGCGTTTCTACGGGCAAAAGCGGGCTGTGACAAGTGGCACGATTATGAAATGACGGTGGCTCCTTACGAAAAGAACAAGCCGATCTATTATGAATTTACCGCCTGTCCCGCAGCGGAATTTGCTATCAGAAACGGCCTTACAGAGATCATGCCCGCCCTGTGCAATGTGGATTTTGCAGCGATGGAGCTGCTTCACGCAAGGCTGGTGCGGACGACCACTTGCGCGAATGGCTGTAAGTGCGACTACACCATCTGCGGCGATAAGGATCCATATGTAAAGGAACATTCCGAATACCGGGATGAAAACGGATACAGGAGGAATAAGTAATGCTTTTACAGGTGATTCTGGAAGGTCTTGGGTTGGGGGCTTTGCTGGCTCTTGTCTGTGCTGTGGGCATCCGCAAGGGGGCTGTTGGGATGGTGCATCTCTACAGCCCGGCAGTGCAGCAGCGGTGCGTGAAGCTGGGACTTACGACACACGAGAAAATCAAGCGCAATTCTCAACTTTTCAAAGCTGTTTGCATTCCCGGCTATATTGGTTATGTGCTGGTCTGTGTCTATGGGATAAACGGTGCGAAAGGCTTTGCGGCGGGCTTCTGGCAGCTGCTTGTCATCTTGTCCGTTATGAATCTCATTGACCGCTTTTTGATCGATGGCTACTGGGTGGGGCACACGAACGCATGGACGATTCCCGGAACAGAAGATCTGAAGCCCTACATTACTGCAAAAGACAAGCAGAAAAAGTGGCTTTTCGGCACGGTGGGTATGGCAGGTATAGCAGCGGTGCTGGCGGTCCTTATGACGGCTTTTATTCACTGAGGAAAGGAGAGACAATGAAGTTTAAGACATTGGGAAATCGGAATGCTCCCGCTGTTTTGTTTTTTCTTGCAAGGGTCGGTGACGGCATGATGAAAATACAGATCGTGTAGATCGGATTTGGAGGCAAGCAATGAAAATGAGCAAAGAAAAACGAGCACTCATCGCAGGTATGATTGGATGCCTTTTATATGTGATCGGCGACTTTTTATTTGCGGCGACCGGGAAAAGCCAAAGCACAGAATCCATTGGGCTGATGGTCAAGGTCGCCTATCTTGATATGGCAACATGGCGCATGGTGGTCAGCATCATCTGCGGTGTTCTCGGAACGGCACTCTATTACATCGGTTTTCACCAGATGTGGAAGCTTTTGAAGCAACGCCTCACCCAACCGAAGCAGCAGAAATGGGTCAAGCTGTTTCAAATCGCCTATCTCACCGGCACGGTCTGCTGGGGCTATGTTCATGCTATGTTCATGAATGTGGCGCTGATCTTCAAGTTTACCTTTGAGAAATACGGCGATATGCAGGCAGCAGCTGAAATTGCCAACAAGGTGTTTTACTGCAACGCCGCGCCGCTGCTGGCAGCATATATCCTGTGTGATGTACTTCTTTCCGTCGTGATGCTCGTTATGATCTGGAAAAGGATGCTCCCGCTGAAAAACACAGCACAGCGGATATTGGCATCCTTCTGCAACCCCATCGTTTTTACGGGGATTGTGGGAAATCTCTTCACGCTTCTGCCGTGGCCGCTGGATCAGATCGATCACGGCACGGAATCCGCCGGACACCTGCTGGTTTTGATATTGGGGCTGGTGTTGCTGCGGGAGAAGGCAAAATGCGTAGAATGTAAGGAGGCAGTGCAATGAAATACATGGGTATGCCAATGGGAATGTGGGCGTTGTTTGCAGGCTCATTCCAAAAGCAGTTGACGGCGGTGTTCGGCTATGATGCCGATGCGGCACAAGCGATCACGAAAAAAGCAAAGCCGAAGTACAAAGCAATCATTGCAGACCTGCCGGAGTTTGAAAAATCGGACCGCTTCAAGATGAACATCGTCAACTGCGCAATGCTCGGCGCGTTCATTCTCTCCATGCCGCAGCGCCCGGCGGTAGACCGCCTGACGGATTACTACGCAAAGGCGATGATGACAGCGCCCATGCAGTGGTTCTGCCGTAAGAGCGGAAAAAGCAAGTTCACCGCAAAGGATATCGCTGCCATGAAAGCCACTGCCGCACTGAAAGCCGCCGACCGCAACCCCTATTCGTGGAACATGGAGTTTTACGAATACCCGGATGGCAGCGGCTACGAGGGACGCTTTACCAAGTGCGGCATCTGTGTGCTGATGAAGGAGCTGGGGCTGTACGACCTGACCCCTGCTTTGTGCCGTCTGGACTACACCATGAGCGAAGCGGGCGGCGTGACAAATTTTGTGCGGCAGTACACCCTTGCCTCCGGCGGGCCCTACTGCGACTGCGGATACAAAAAGAAAGGGTAACGGACGATGAAGAGGAAGGAAACCTATCTTTCCCGTG
>OGEK01001997.1_pt1 | contig 11039 bp, 4 predicted proteins | sample 1570641 | NCBI WGS metagenome assembly OGEK01 (sample SAMEA2582136, study PRJEB24529) | metagenome | biome: Human gut stool | place: China | collected 2011
ATTCTACCTCCTGTGCATCTGTAATTGCGGAAATCATGGATTGGCCTTTGATCAAGGTTTCATTAAACTCGCTTTCAGGAACGCTATCTCGAACGATGCCTGCGCCAGCGCGAACATAGACCTTACCGCCTTTATTCATAGCCATGCGGATGCCGATACATACGTCCATGTTACCGGAGAAATCGATGTAACCTACGGCGCCGCCGTATACGCCGCGCGGGCTTTTTTCAAGTTCGTGTAAAATTTCTATAGCACGAATCTTAGGCGCCCCAGACAACGTGCCTGCTGGCAGTGTAGCACCGATAGCATCGAGGGCATCTTTGCCTTCTTGCATGTCGCCGCTTACAGTAGATGTAATATGGATAACATGAGAGAAACGTTGCAACATATGTAACGCCTCTACTTTTACGGAACCAAATTTAGAAATTTTACCTAAATCGTTACGTCCAAGGTCAACAAGCATATTATGTTCAGCCAATTCTTTTTCGTCAGTGATAAGTTTTTCTTCAATAGCAAGGTCCTCTGCTTCGTCTTTACCGCGACGCATCGTACCTGCAATTGGGAATGTGTACATTTTACCGTCTGTCAGTTTCACCAAGGTTTCTGGAGATGCCCCTGTGAGCTCTACATCGCCACCAGATAGGTAGAACATGTATGGAGATGGATTCAAGGTACGCAATACACGGTATGCGTTTAACAAACTGCCTTCAAACTCGGCTTCGCGGCGATTAGATACAACACATTGGAAGATATCCCCTTCTTTGATGTAGTGCTGCGTCTTTTTAACAACTGCTTCAAACTCATCCTTTGTGAATTCAGAGGTAAATTCTGTTTTGAGCACGCCTTTTGGAACATCCGCCTCTTTGCCGTTTACTACAAGATCAGCAAGAGTTTTTAATTCAAGCTCAGCCTTGTTGTAGTTGCGTTCTAAATCATTTGTGCTGATGTTAGCAATCAAGTAGATTTTATTTTTGTAATGGTCAAAAGCGATAACCTTATCAAAGAGCATAAGGTCTACATCATTTACCATGGCAGAGTCGTCATCTGGCGTTGGGAAATCCAATGTTGGCTCGATGTAGCGAATATATTCACATGCGAAGTACCCTACAAAGCCACCTGTAAAAGTTGGTAACTCTTCTAAACGAGGACTTTTATATTGACTCAAAATATTTCGAATTTCTGCGGCTGGATCAGAACACTCAAAGGTACGTGTTGTACCGTCTTTGATGGTCATTTTATGATTTTTACAGAATAGCTCAATCTTAGGATCGTAGCCCAAGAAGGAATAACGGCCCCAATGATTACTATTATCCGCACTTTCAAGTAAGTACGTATGACTGCTCACTTGTTTTAACGCTTTCAACACGCTAATCGGTGTGCGTACGTCGGATAAAATTTCCATATATACAGGCACGATATCGTAGCCCGGTGCGATAGCTTTCACACGGTCAAGACTAGGGAAAATCATAAGAACCTCCATCTGGCATTTGCCAATAAAAAAACTCGCCCATGACAATATAACGTCAAGGACGAGTTTATAGTTCTATTATTACAATATGATTGTATGTGCTATAAATCGCGGTACCACCTTGTTTGAATGCAGTGCATTCCCCTTTCGCAGGATACTAACATATCCCTCACGACTAACGCTCGTGTGACGTCGCACCATACTAGGAATGACTGTGAAAGTTCATTCTGTTCCATGCGCCCTCGGTGGTCCATTTAATAAGCTGCGTACTACGGGTTCTCAGCTAATCCCGCTCTCTGTGAGTGCATTTCCTATTTTTATCTCCACCTCATCGGTTTCTTTCAGGCGAGTATAAAATTATAATCTGATTATAATGTTTCTATAGAATGAAAGTCAAGAAGTTTTAATTTCTGATTGTTGTTCTATTATGGAAAAATTATTAGCATACATTCCTATATATTGCTAATTATTGCTAATAACTCATCAAAACAAGGATGATTTCTTCGCTTTATCCTTACCTTGCTCAATAATTTCTTTGACAATGGAATAGTCATCACTATCTAATTCTTCTAAGCGATTTAAAACAATAAAATCATTCCCATAGATGTTAGATAATTCTTCTAATGAGTTAGCATATTTATTAGTTCTTCCATATTTACGCACAGACTCATAATATTCATCATTTGGAATCTTTATAATTTTAGGATTTATGACATTCATCGTAATAATAGTTATCCCAGATTCTCCATAAGTGTACAATTTATTATCTACCTTTCTATAGCTATAAATAAGTCGCTCAAATCCATTATCACGCCATGTATCTTCAAATGAATAGTTAGCATGCAATTTATATCTTCCAAAAGCATAGTATTTATTATAATCATAGTTAATGAAGATTAATAAAGACTGTGAGACTATTATACCTAACAAAAAAAGTATAGCAATATATTTATACATTATATTTACTCCAATAAAAAAACTAACTTACAGAAAAATCATATGTAGTTTTGTATGCAAACGTTCGTCTATAACCTGATTGTTGTAAAATATAGGCCGCTTCATAAATTCTTGGGTATTTAATCCATTCAGCTAAAATTTTACCATGATCCCAATTATCAATTATAGTAATAACTGCTCCATTATATGCATTACCATTTTTAAATGTTGTTATTGTTGAAGCACTGCCTAATGCTAAGGCTGCATCAGCTCCATATCCATAAAAACTATGAGAATTAGTATATGTTGGCATATTCTCTGTGGTGTTGCGAGACTCATATACCGCATCTGATACTATATCTAAATTCATAGAACTATATTGTTGTGATCTAAAAATCTGATTTATTACCGAGTCGGAGCCAAATGTATAAATTGGATAACCGTGCTCAGTATAATCTACAGCAACAATACCATGTGCATTAGGATCTTCATCTAAGAAAAACCCAAGTAAGTCTCTGGCTACTGGCGTGATCTCAAATTTCTCAGCATTATTATATGCATATACCAAATCATTATAAGCTTTTTGTATATCTTCTTCACTATAAGGATTCCCTTGAGCAATCTGATCTAAATATTGTCTATCAAATAAATTTTTAAAAGCATTATATTCATTTAATCTAACATCTTTTGCATGTTCTGTTAACTCTAGATTCCACTTAGTCCCATATTGTGCCTCAGCAGCCCCAGTAATAACAGGTTTTCCTAATCCCGCATTTACTACTGCCCCTACACCGGCACTGAGCCATTGCGCCACAGCAGGATTAGTCTTGGCCACTTTTTGAATGTCACCAATTAATGCCTCATTGGTAACTCCAGCATAAAAACCGCTGCCCGCTTTATTACCGGCAACTCGAGCAGACACTTCCGCCACTACACCATGAGCAATCGCTTTAGCCACTTTCTCTTCTTTAGTTTTCGGTTCCCAATAATGCAATTGTTCAAATGCATCTTTAGCAAAAAGTCGGGCTAATTCCTGGCGTTCCTCTACTTTCTTCTTATCAAAAATCTTGTCCAGTTTATTTAGACTATTAGCGGTATCTCTAGAGATCGAACGTATATCTACAGATTCATCATGTACAGTTATTGTACCATCAGCAATAGCAGATTTGGTAGTGCTATGTGCGGAATCCTTAGATTCCGGTAATAATTTTGGTAAAAGTCCTAACGAATTATATACCGCATCTTGTCCCGCTTGACTCAGCGACTTAAAGTTTCCTATATGGTTATAACTCACACCGGTATTCTTCGAAGAGTACTCAGCCGTATTTTCTATATCTTTCATAACTAAGCGACCGGTAGATACTGTATTCTTTTCTGCAGCAGCTTTACTATCTATAATGGCCCCTTCTAATGTGGTAGTGCCTTTTGTAGTAATTGTATAACCATCCTTACCGGCAAAGATACCGGCTTGTTCTGTTACACTGGCATAGTTACTACGCGTATCTCCTTTAGAATGCTCACCGGAGATACTACCTAATTGAGTCCCATTTGTAGAAACACTAAATCCCGTATTTTTCTGTTTTCCTACATAAGTCTCTTTATCTTGTAAACTTTGAATATATAAATTACCGCCTACGTTAGCAATAACTCTATCACCTTTGACTGTAGAGCCGATTACATTCGTATCGTTACCGGAAGTCATATTAACCGTATTAGCTGTTATTCGAGAAGGCGCGTATGATACTTTCTCGGTATTTTCTCGTTGCATACCTTTATTATAGTTAGCATCAAATCCTAACACACCGCCACCATTCACACTTATATTCGCTCCTACGGACCAGCTTTTTGTATCATTATTTTCTGTTTTACGACTTGTATTAGTTGCGGCTTGTAGATTAATCGTATTATCAGCTATTACATCAACCGTCTTACCTTGTATCGTTTCACCTATAGCGGTTATCGTTCCTGTATTCGGTACATTAGATTTAGCCAACAAGGAAGTAGTATTATTGGATATAATCTTACCACCTGCATAGTCTCGATTGTGTAATTCAGTAACACTCTTGCTATAACTGGAGCCAATGCCGACATGAATATTAGCCAGCCCATCCTTCTTAGCACGCTTTTGTGCTTTATATTGAGACTGATCCCCCTGTATATCAGCCATTTCATTAAAACCTGCCTGATACTCCTGGGCACCTTCTACAGCGAACTTGTCACGCATTCCTGTTACAGTCTTAAGTTGTTTTTCAGTTAACTGTCCGGATGATGCCAACCGATCGAGTCTCGCACTGAAATCCATTTTTTGCAGTCCGGAATCCATTAAACTATCTGCATGATTAACAACATTAGCCGGCGTATACGCCCTATATTCGTTAACATTAGTAAGACCTTTACGTAGTTCTTTACCGGCCTCTACATATTCTAAGGCTGCCAATCGTTTGTCATGTCGATCTTTTCCTTTTTGTTGCAACGCATACGCACCATTAAGCGCCGATGCGATAGAGCCCCCTAGGCTTACAGTTAAACCGGATGTTTTAACTTCATGTGTCTGTTTTATATCAGCCGTATTATGTTTACCGTCAAGGATCATCTCCGGCGCCTGTACCGTTGCATCTGTACCTGCTAATATAGAAGCGCTTGTCAAATGAGCGGCCTTATTCGCATGAATCGCAACCTGTCCTTTAGCTGCCCCAATTAACGTTTCCACCTGATTCGTATATTTTCCATCCAGTGTATCCGTTACTTTTTTACTGCCTATGGTAAAGCCTATACCGGCACTCATTAAACCTGTTTTCTTGCTGTGTTCATAGATATCATCGCGCTGTCTTTCTTCACCGGAATCTGTGCGTACATCATGTCCTGCCGTAATATTTACATCCTTCGTCCCTAATACATTGGCCCCTGTTAAGGACACATCATGGTTGGCTTTCATATCGACAGCATTGCCACCGATGGTTGAAGATAGAACACCCGTATGCTCATGGTCAGTACGTAGTGTACGCACTGTTTTAGATAATAAACTCTTTTCCTTATACTTAATACCATATTCATCACGGCTATAGCTTTCACCGGCTGTCACATTCACATCATGACCGGCCGCAATAGTCGTTGTGCCTTGCTCACTATTCACGACACCGTTGCGAACAGATACATCATGTCCAGCACGAATAGCCACATCACCGTCACCTAGAATTGTTGTCCCCAATTCAGTACGACGTTCCGTACGGTTATAATTATCGCTGTTAACGGTCATATCTTTTTTCGCAGCCAGCTGTTCCGTACCAAGATTCACATCATGGCCGGCCGTAATATCCATCGTTGTATGAGAGCCACCATGAACCAACGCACCTTTGAGATGTACATCACGATTCGCGGCGATAGATAGTTGTCCTCCCGGTTCAGATACGCCGACCGTACCTTGACGAACGACCACATCCTGATTCAACAACGCCTTGACACGAGCGCCCACATTCACATCTCGGCCTGCACGAACTGCTACATTGGAATTCCCATGTATAGCTCCGGTAGTATTCACATCCTGCTTCGCTGCAACCGCCACAGTACGTCCGTCAATCGTACCGGTATTATGGATATTCTGTCCATTCAATACAATGGTATCGGCGGTCATCACACCTTGATTGTGTATATCCGCATCTGTATCGCTTACAATCGCCCTACCGCTGATGAGACCTCCCATAGCATCCAAACTCTTGGCGGATTGTTTTGCTAAATATACTTTTGGATAGAGGACTTGCTGTTCTTTACCATTGACAAGAATCGTTTTCGTTTCGAGCCATACCATATCTGTTGTTATGGCTTGCATTTGTGCATCAGACAAGGTAATGCCCGGCGTTAAATTAAATTGTTTACCATACGCAATCCCCTCCTCAAGAAGGGCTTTGTACTCCACCTCATTATCTGAGTAACCGATCAAATATTGACGACCGGTAGCAGCGAGTATCTGCTGATTCACCAATTGTTGTTCATAAAACCCGTCGCCTAAGCGCTTAAGACGACGTTCAGGATCCTGAATAAGGGCATCAATCATATATTGAGAGGATAAAAATTGTTTACGGTCTGTGAAAGCCGGATCAGTCTCTACCAATGCATTGGCGGTAATCTCCGGATGAATTCTGTATAGTGACTCCGTAGGTAATGACAGCCCGTCAATCATACCACTACGCTTACCATTTCCTTTTCCTAAACCATACGGATCTAAACTATCATTCACCTTAGCAATGGTTGAAGTCGACAATACATCCTCCGCATGGTCTTTGATAACACCAATAGGTTTAACATTCTGTTCGGTAATAGACGGAGTCATAAACACTTCGGCATTCCAAGCGCGACGACGTTTATGACCTATACCATGCGACTTTCTTACCCGCCTAGTATAACTTTCCTGCGTTGTACCTGTAGAAATCGTTTTCTCACTGACTTCATCAGATTGATTATCTATCGCACCGCTAGTATGTACAGTTCCCCCGGCTACGATACGACTATTTGTATTATGGATAGCTCCGGATACAGTCATATCACCTCCACTGCTGATAACTCCAGGATCATCATGAGTAATATCTGTATGCGTATGTTCAGTTTGACTACGAATAATGGTGAACTTATGAACACGATTTTCCCCTTTATTCATTTCTTTGTTATACGCTTCATCCTTTTCACTATGTACCGGTATAACACGAGGTGTACCGTATCCACTGCTATCATCGGCATATGGGAACTCCGATTTATCAAATACTTGCCCTTCCAGTTTATGATTCGGATCATTCACTTTAAGCTTATCCGGATTCTTAGTCACACCGTCAGAAACTCTTTTAGCCCCAAACGCCGTATTCTCATTCTTTACCACAGGCGCATCAATTGTCATGGCCCCTGCGGACTTAATGGTAGCACCGGTATTCGTCAAGTCCTTTTTAGCTGTCACACGCATGGAGCCACCGCTATATATAAGCCCTCGGCCTTCATTTGTTACATGCTTCGCTTCAACATCGACTGCTTTACGTCCTGCTATAGTAGCTGACTTATGTGTTGCAAACTCTGTTTCGATAGTGTTCAACTGTATTTGTGCATCATCATATGCTTTTGTAAGATTTTGAATGCGTTGTTTGTGAGCCTCTAACTCTTCTTGCGTTTTGTACCCGGTTATATCCGCATTCCATTCATCATCAAGTGCTTTCTTTGCCGCTTTTAATGCGTCTCCAGCTGTATGATAGCGTACTTCTAATTCACGATTTGTATGGTTATTCACCTGATTCGCTTTAATAGATACAACATCCCCATACACACGTCCACCAGCATGATTATCTACCGTACTCGCTTGCACACGTGTAGTATCGCCAGAGTTAATAAGACCTGCATTATCTACCGTCGTTTGACTCTCTACGGTAGCGTTTGAATCACCTTGTATAATTCCAGATTTCCCTACTGTAACAGCTTGTCCTGATATAGCTGTATTACCATTACTCGTCACGCCACCACTAACAACAATACGTCCATCACTGGTAATATTCGTAGCTTTTGCAGCACTGACGACACCTTTCACATTCACACCCAGTCCGGTATTACTACCCTTCATGGTAATAGCATTGGCATACATGCCACCGATAGCCGCCACATCCAAGCCAACTTGATTGGATGTGCCTATACGTTGTGTATCTAACGTATTCGCATCCACAACATTCTTACCGGTACGGATATCCGCCTCATTGGCCCATACACCGGCATTAATGTGGGCCGCTTCCGTTAGAATTTGTAATGCATTAGCCCCTTTAGCGTTTAACCCTTTTCCATTAACCGATACGGCACCTTGTTCTACACGATAAGTTTGAATATTACCGTCCGCAGTAAGCTCCGGTTTCCCCGTCGTCAATACAGCACGATCGGTATTAATAAAACCGCCACCATCAACACTGATGCCATTCGGATTCGCTACCACAACAGATGCCTTTTGTCCAGCTACCTCAAGAAAGCCTTTCATAGCAGTTGGATTTGTAGATGTTACCTCATTAAGAATCACACGTGCCGCACCACGAGCCATATTAGCATTACCCGGTACATAACCGGCGAGCACAGTGTTGGACATGCCATATGAATTATTTAAAATAGTCCCGGACTCAGGAACATTAAACTTCGTATAATCGTTGCGCGATACACCGCCGGCCGTGGGCCCTGTTACATTAACTAACGTCACCCCTGCCGATCTTGAGGGGCCTGGCGGTCCACTTCAATCGGATGTTCAGCATATGAAAAAGGCATCACAAGAGGATCGACAACCAACAATCCCATCGTGAGCCATATAGCAATTTTATATTGTAATGATTTCTGTTTCATACAGTTCTCTTCTCCACACATAATAACACACTATACGTTATATATCATGGCGGCATACACTATAGCATACCGCCAGTTCAAAACACATAACAACTACTGAACAAGTACAATTGCATTCACACATATACAACTATATTGTCAATGCTTAGAATCGAATACCGGCTTGGAACCCAGTCGTTACATGATCAGTTACATATCCGCTCGGTTTATATAAAGGGACTCCAACAAAAGCATCATAAAACAAACCGGACTTAAATTGACCGCGTATACCTAATGCTGTACCGGCTATAAATCGTCCTGTTAATATATCCGTACTAGGCCCATATACTGCACCGAAATCTAAATTAACATATACACTGGAATGAATACGAGGAATATAGCTAGCCACTTCATTCCGTACATACCAACCGCTTTCACCTAAAAGCGTTCGTTCCCCATCAAAACCTTGTACTGTATAGCGATTCCCAATACTCATCATATCTCGAGAAAACAACCGCTTACCGCCTAAGGTCCATTGTCCGTGAAAGGATGTAGTAATGCTGGCCGGACGATGTCCCCACCGACGTGGTATTTGATAATCTACATCGGCAAGAATTTGGGTAAATCGAGTGCTAGGTGCACCGCCGCCAAAATCAGGCTGGGAACCGAACCAACCTACACCTTGCTTTACACCTACACGAGAATATAATGTATTTTGCTTTATATAGCGCCGTTCCGACACCCCCACTTCCACAGCGGCCGTATCAGCTCGTTGTACAGCAATATCCACATCATTAATGTAATTATGTGAATTACGTTTGCTGATACTTATATCCCAACTCCGTTTAGTCGTTCGAGCACGATGGAATACATGCTGCCAAGTACCTCTAACAGATTTCACTCGACTGGAACTAATCACAGGCCCCACTATAGACTGAATCGATTGATGATACGATAAGTTACTATATCCGATACTAAAGGTATCCTTACCACGTGGAATAGAATAGCTGATGCTATGGTTTTTCGTCCCCTTTACATACCCTTCATTGGCACCATCATGATTCGCACTGATACGCAATACATCGTTTGCATTAAAAAGTCGATCAATACTAATCGCCGCATTCCATTGCAGTTTACCCGTATCCTTCATCCCCGAGTCATCCACAGAAATAACACCATGAATCGGTGGGCGTTTCGTTGTTTGTAAAACAATACGGGACGATAGCGGTCTCATTCCCGGCTCCAACTCAATCGCCACATCTTGAGAGCCGATTCGTTTCATCTGTTCCAGCCCTTGTTCAATATCCCGAATATTCAATATATCTCCTGGGCGTAATGGAAACGCATTTTCCCATGGTAAATGGGGACTCTTTTCTTTATATACGACAGATTCGATACGACCTACCTGCAAATTAAACTGTAACTGCCCTGATGCTAACGACTGTGCAGGAATGCCAATTCGTGACGTGATATACCCATGAGAAACTAATGCCATATTTAACCGTTCTGCTAATGTATTAATATCCTCAACAGTCATTTTCTGATTGACAAATGGACGTGCCGTTTTACTCAGAAATAAAAACTCCTTAGGTACATCCAGAACTAACGATGTACGCTGCGCTTCATAAAATAAAGGACCTTTAATCATGCGCGTACTTGCTGGGACACTGTTATCCAGGAAAGTTGTGGTCTCCATTGTGGAGGCCGTAATAGAATCACTTGATATAACGGTTTCCTCATGTATCGGCTCCTTCACAATACGAATATGAGACACAAAAAAAGATGGTCTTACCTGTACTGGCTGCTCTGCCGGTATAGTATGACCATCTAATGATGTACTTGATGCTGCTATAGTATGCATAGCATCTTCTTGTACATGTATACGTTCTTCTCCTAGCCGCGCCTCTCTCGCTATCTGTTCTTCTTTTGCCCGTTCCAACGGTTCCATTTGGTCCATAGTTTGTGCTTGTATGGATAATGGAAAACTCATTACAGCTGTAATTCCCAGCAATAGTTGTCTATATTTCATAAACACGCTCTTTCTATAATTACTGTATACACATTCTGTACTTATTATATGGTGATTATTTCATGAAATCAAATGAGATATACATGAAGTTACATTTATATAAATCTCATCCATTGATATTGTTTTCTCTTAAAAGATAGTAGTATACTGACAATAAATGTATCATGAAGATATTTCAATACATCCACACATATTTACCATTCAATACTAAAGGAGGATCCGCATGGAAACGTGGAAACGTACGGTGTATATAAGTTTAATATGTGTATTCTGTACATC
>OGEK01001999.1_pt1 | contig 11036 bp, 3 predicted proteins | sample 1570641 | NCBI WGS metagenome assembly OGEK01 (sample SAMEA2582136, study PRJEB24529) | metagenome | biome: Human gut stool | place: China | collected 2011
CCTGGAATTTTTCCTGAATTGAGCGATAGGCTTCAGAATCTATGAGACCTTGTTCTTCCACATTTTTCAAGCAAGCCTCTAGCATCTGACGATAGGTAACCATGTATTTTTCCAGAGGGAAACCATGGCTAGCAACAATAGCCAAGCGCTCCTCCATGGCATAAACCAAGGTCATCATCCAATCTTGCATCCAAGTCGCTGATGGCATCTCTGGACTCTCACGGTAAACATAAAGTCCCTTATTGAGATAAACCGTACGCTCACTCATGAGGTAGGCCTTAAGGTTGAAAAAGCCATCTTCTCCTGCATGCTCTTTTGGGAAAATCAAGTCATTAAACAAGGAACGTTTGTAGAGTTTACCTGTCGCAGAAATCAGAGCGATGTTAATGTTATTGGTTTCTTCAAAGAGCCCATCAATAATCTGAGCGGGTGAATACACCTGCTCGTAATAATCTTCATCCTTGATATAAAAATAAAAGAGATCTTCCGATTCCTTATAGACACTGTAATTAGCTACTGCAATATCTGCCTTGTGAGCTTGAAGCGCCTTATAAAGCTCCTCCAGATAAGTTGGCTCTACCCAATCCTCAGCATCCACGTAGGTAACGTAAGCTCCCTTAGCCTGACGAATACCAATATGGCGAGCATCTGAAAGCCCTCCATTATCCTTTTTGAAATAGAGAATGCGAGAATCCCTAGCAGCATAGCTACGGCAAATGGCATCACTATTGTCTGTTGAGCCATAATTGATGAGGATGATTTCAAGATTTTGATAGGTCTGCCCCAAGACACTGTCTAGACAGGTCTGGAGTTGATTTTCTACATTGTAAACGGGAATAATTACGGAAATTTTTTCTGTCATTTTTTATTTCTTATTTTTTTCTAGCTAGTATAATTTTTTCTTTTCCTGTCTCAAACCGACATAAGCTTTCCAGAAACAGTCTAAGAGTTTAATAACAACTTTTAGGTCGCAAGAGATAGGGACCTAAAACACACTCTATACACTTTTTCCTTGCTTTTATCGAGACTTAACCATATTAAATTATACCATAGTATCACTTAATTTTCTAATAGATTAGCTTTTTTATGAGAGGTTTTTTTCAAACTAATTTCCTTTTATTTTCAGAAAAAACTGACAGTTAAAAAGCTTCAAAATAAAGGATAGAAAAAGAGATAGCCCCGACGAAGAACTATCTCTTAGAAAGGTTAAAGGGGTTGAGTAAGATCTCTTAAGCTCTCGATTTCTCCTACCCCTTATCCACAATTTTAATGCGACTACTACCATCGTGTGACTTGATGATGGCTAGTTGCTGAGCGATGCCTTCTTTCATGTCGTCCACGTGGCTGATGACTCCGACCATACGGTTTTCACCAATTTGTTCCAGAACCGTAATAGCCTTGGTGAGGGCTTCCTTATCAAGTGAACCGAAACCTTCGTCGATGAAAAGGGCTTCAACGACGGCACCCTTGCTGGTATTTTGCACAACTTCTGAGAGGGATAGGGCAATGGCCAGTGCGGCGATAAAGGTTTCACCACCAGACAAGGATTTAACGGAGCGTTCACTACCTGTCAACTGGTCATAGACGTTGATGTCCAAACCAAAGTGATCACGCGCCCTACGCCCTTCTTCACTCAGAACAAAGGAATAGCGGTTATCCGTTAAGAGACCGATGTAGTTAGCATTGGCATAGTCCAAGATTTGTTGGAAATACTGACGGATAACATAGACTTCAAGATTGAGTCGTCCAGTTAGTGCTGTATTTTCTCCCTTAACCACCTTAACCAAATCACTGAGTTCTTGGTGAGCTTTAAAAGCCTCTTGATTACTGTCTTGAAGGGTTTTGGCGGCTTGGTAGGTAGCCGTCGCATCCTTAAGTCCCTTTTCCAGGACAGAGACCTGAGACAATTGTTTATCGTAACTTTCCTGCCTGATTCGAACCTCTTGTGTTAAAACAGCTAAATCTGGTTTTTCTTGATTTTGGAGAAGCTCTTGGTTCTTACTAATCTGGGTCTGCAATTCTTGTTTAAGGGTTTGGTAACTTGTCAATTGAGCCTGAAGCTTAGGAATAGCTTGCTTGTTCACTTCAAGCAGCCAAAGCTGGATTTGTTCTAGGTCATCGGTAAGCGCCCCTTCAGCCTTAAGACTTTGATTTAATTCAGCCAATAGATGCTTCGTTTCTTGGCTGGTCTTTTCTTTAGACTTGGTCAAGCTCTCAAGTTGCCCCTTGATGCCTTGAATGTCGGCATGAAGTTGGTTGTAGGCTTCACTATTTTCCTTAATCTGCTTATTGTAGAGGTCCAACTCCTGCTTCGCAAGGGAAATCCGTTCTTGATAAACCTCTACAGACTCCAGTTCTGGATGAGCTACCTGCAAATCTTTTAAGCGCTCCTTAGCTTGGTCGAGAGCTGCCTTGGCCTCTTGATAGCTCTTAGCCAAATCTGTCGCTTTTTCCTGAGCTCGTCCTAACTCATTTTGATAATGGACACGGTCTGCCTCTTCCTTCTCATAGCGTTTTTGGAGTTCTTGATAATGCTTCTCAACAGCACTCAACAAGGCTTGTCCACGGTCAGCTCCATAGTCCTCTGAAAAATCAAAATCAAACTGTCCCTTAACTTGCTCTTCGAGTTCTTGATAGTGTTTTTCAAGAGTTAACTTAACTTTAGCCACTTGGTCAAGCATATCTTGGCGCTTAGTCTCAACTTCACTCAAGGTAGCCTGACGGTTTGACAAGGTAGCGACTTGCTTTTCTTTTTGAGCTTGAAGTTCCTCCACCTGGTCCATGAGATCCTTCAAGGCCGCTTCATCAGCCTGTGTCCCATCGACCTTAGGATGATCCAAGGAACCACAGACCATACAGGGCTGTCCATCCTCTAATTCTGCCTGCAACTGGGCAATCATGAGTTGACGACGAGACGCTAAGGTCGTTCTTAACTGCTCTTCCAATTTTTTGAGGATTTCTTGAACTTGGTCAATATCTAAAGATAAGGTTTGATGACGCTTTTCGGTCTTTGCCAACTCCTGATTCAAGCCCTCTATTTCTTTAAGATCCTGAGCCAGTTGCTTATCCACACTGTAGCTCACAGACTGGAGGAGTTTTTCAGCCTCATGTAAACTCTCTAAACTAAGACGATTAGCCTCCAAATCTGACAAGGACTGGGAAAGGAGCTCAATCTCTTTCGAAGCCTGCTGATAGGTTTCTTCTAACCTCTTGTAGTTAGCACTCGACTGTTTGATTTTCTCCTGCTCTTGGACAAGACTCTGGGCATAGATAATAGCCTCTTTCCACGCACCCAGTTTCCCTTCTTTTTGAAGAAAATCCTCAGATTGAGCTGCAAGCGCCTCTTTTTGAGCCTTGACTTCCTCAAAAGCCTGCTCCTTAGCCTTTAATTTCTCCTGAGCAATCTCAAAGTCCTGTTCTAATTGCAACAACTGCTTCTGATACTGCTTCAAGCTGCTGATGGTTTCCTGCAACCCTTGGGCGAACTGCAATTCCTCCAGATGCGATTTCGCCTCTGCTTGTCCCTGAGCCCCTTCCTCAATTTCTAGACGGTAACGCTCCTTGGCTTGCTCCAATTCTTGGAAAATCTTTGCTACATCTTGTGCAGTTTGTAAGCTCTTTTGCAGCTTAGCCAAATCCTCATGGGCATCCTTCAAAATGCTTTTCTGCTCTTCAAGATTTTCTTGACGTTGTGCCAAAAGTTCTTCGAGGCGTGCTAATTTTTCAGAAGCTGGTGTTTGGGCCAAAACAGCTAATTCTTCCTCAGACCAAACCTGACTGGCAAAATGGCCATCTAACTGAGCCTGGCGCTTCTCCATATCCTTGTTGCTCTGACGAAGACGCTCTTCCAAACTCTTTTGAAAACGGTCAAAAATACCTGTTCCAAAGATTTTCTTCAAAATTTGAGTCTTGGTCTTGGAATCTTCTTTCAAGAAACGGCTGAAATCATTTTGCGGAAGGAGGATAATCTGTTTGAACTGCTCGGCATTGAGACCCAAAATCTGCTCAATCTGGTCACTCACTTCCTTGATCTTATCCCCAAGCTTTTCAATTTCCTGACCACCAATCTTATCCACAATGACTAGAGAAGCCGTCGCCTTTTGCATGGTCGTGCCCCCACCTCGCTTGGCTCTCTCCTGCTGGAGAATTCGCTCAATGCGGTAAAGATGGTTGCCTTGTTGAAAGTAAAAAGTCACCTTGGTCAAATCATCCTCTGGACCAGCAAAGGTCGACCGCATCTCCTCAACATTACGATCACCACTGGTCGTCGCAAACAAGGCCACCGTCATGGCATCAAAGAGAGTACTCTTACCAGCCCCTGTGTCCCCACCAATCAAAAAGAGGGGAGCATGGTCAAACTGGGTGAAATTGATGACTTCCTTACGATAAGGTCCAAAATTGGTCAATTCTAACTGAACTGGTCTCATTGTCCACTCCTTCCAATCTCCTCAAAAATACTTTCCACAAGGGCAGTTTGTCTCTCAGACAAGACATCGCCCCCAGTCACTGTCTGGTAAAAATCAGAGACAATTTCCTGCGGCGATTGCATTTCCAAATCTTTTAAGTGCTGATCAACAGTCACGTTTTCTTCCCTAACATCACCAAGACGACTGAAAGTGATCTCTACAATATCTGTCCCATAAATTTCTTCCAGACGGGCACGCACATTGATACCCTCTAATTCCTTACGACTGGACAGTTGAATATCAAAGGCAAACCAAGCCTTTTGACAAGGCTGTTCCTTATAAAATTCTGGTGACATCAAGGTTTCAAAAGTTGCCTGCAAGGCCAAAATCGGTCGTTTGACCTCTAGAGGATGGAAGGTCTGAGACAAGTTACCAGACGCATCCAATTCAAGAATATAAACACCCTTTTCTTCCTTACGCTTGGCTTCTTTGACATTAAAGGCGACTGGACTACCTGAATATTGCACGCGCTTGGTAGGACTGGCAAAGCGCGTATGGATATGCCCTAAGGCCACATAATCGAAAGCCTTGAAAAGGTCACTGGTCACATTGGTAAGCCCACCCACCGTATTGCTGGTTTCAGACAGCATCAGTTCTCGAAGACCTTGACCATCTTGGTCATCTTTCTTAGAAACCGCAAAATGCGTCACCAAGACATGGGCCTTGTCAGGATCAAAGGCTTTTTCCATATCCTCAAGAATGTAGGCCAAGGCATCACCAATCCCCTGAATCTCCTTATCCTCATCATCCTTATAATAAATCCGAGCATCAATAGGATCGATAAAGGGAAGAAGAAAAATCTGGCAATCCTCCAACTCAATAGGCTCAAAAGCCTCCTCCAAACGTGTGCTTAAATGAAGACCCTGAGGTTGAAAAAAGTCTCGCCCAAAATGCAAGCGTTCAGCCCCATCGTGATTGCCACTGATGGCATAGACAGGAATCTGCTCCTCTAAGACCAAACGTGCCAAAGTCTTATTAAAAAGTTTAATCGCATCCACAGGCGGCACCGCACGGTCATAGAGATCCCCAGCAATGATGACCCCATCCACCTGTTCACGAATTGCCAAATCCACTATCTGTTGGAAGGCCCACTCCTGCTCCTCCAGCAAAGACCAGCCATTGAGGGTTCGCCCCACATGCCAATCTGACGTATGTAAAAACTTCATGACAGTCTCCTCATTCGTTTTGTCTTACTCTATTGTACCTTATCAAGCTGAATACTGCTTAAAAGATTCACAAACATCGGGAGCTTTCCTGAGTTTTATCTAAAAAGACCAAAAAATCTCTCCCGAGCAAGTCACTCGAGAGAGATTTTATTTTTGGAATTTATGAGAGATAAGGTGTGGAAATCTTAGTCTTGGTTTTTACGACGATTCATAGCCGCAAGTCCTGACATGAGTCCCATAACAACAACACCCATTGCTGCGAGGTTGTTATCTGACTCACCTGTTACTGGCAATTGTTCGTCGCCTTCTTTAGCTTTATCAGAACCATCTGCCTTCTTACCATCTTTGTTTCCAGATTTCTTCTTATCTGAACCTTTACCATCTGAAGCGCCGTCAGCTGCTGAACCAGATCCAGAACCTTTAGAACCCTTAGATCCGTTTGAAGTTGCTTTGACAGCTTTAGATGTTGAGTTTCCAGATTGTCCGCCATTACCGTTTGATGGTGTTGAGCCATCTTCGACTTTACGGTAGATGTAAGTCACGACTGTTTGACCTTCTGTCATCTTGTCTGTAGATTTACCTTCTTGACGGATCAATTCGTATTTCACACCGTTACGGTAGATGTAGCGATCACCATGAACGTCAACTTCAGCACCAACAGAGTTAGTGATAACAAGTGGCATCTTGATTTGGTTACCATACTCGTCACGGTAGATAACGACGATAGTACCAACTTCTTTGTTAACTGCCGGTTTAGCAGGTTGTGCATTAACCACCTTGTAAACAACCTTTGTATCTTCACCAGGGCTGCTTGGTGTCACACTAGTCTTATCAGCCTTGTAGCCTTTCACTTCAGGAACAAGGGTCATAGCAGCCTTAGTTGGATCGTTAGGATCATTTGTGTAAGAAACAGCCTCAACACCTGGGATTGGATTACCTTTTTCGTCAACGGCAATAATCTTACCAAATTTAGTGTAAGTTACAGTCTCAACCTTGCTGTCCATAGTGACATCTTGAGAAGCCACACGACCTTTATCGGCGAAGTAACCGTTAACCAATGGTGTGATTACAAGGTCAAACTTAGTCTTATCAGCCTTCCATTCACCTGCTGTAAGAATGTCACCTGTTACAGAGTCAAGCGTCAATGAACGTTTCCATTGTGCTTTTTGAACACTGTCTGCTGGCAATTTAGCATCACTATCTTTGCTTACATAGTGAACAGTGTATGTCACATCTTTAAGGTAAGCATCCTTAGCTGGCCATTTTGGACCGTTTGGTTGGTTAGGATAGATTGGTGTTCCTGGTTCGTGAGCATTGTCTGGATTAAAGTCAAGTGCTACACGTTTGAAGCTTACTGTCCAAGCTTGGTCAACTGTGCTATCCAAGTCGAATGTTGCACCAGCTGGGTAACCATCTGTTACAAGGACATAGCCAAGGTCTTGATAATGTTTGATACGTTCAGCTGTTGAATAGTTAACTGCTTCGCCAGACTTACCAGCCAAGGCAACAGTTTCAAGGGTTGAACCACTTGTTTCATCACGGTATACAACACTTGCTTTTTGGTCATTCTTAACGTAAACAACCTTAGTATCGCTAGACAAGTCACCTGGTGTTGCAGGTACTACCTTAGCAGTGTAACCTGGGATAGTTGGCAAGTTCTTGTCAACCGCAATCATCTTAGTTGGATCGTTAGGATCATTGATGTAGGCAGTATCAGACACACCTGCAATTGGGTTACCATTTTCATCAACAATGACGAATTTACCAAAGGCCTTGTAGGTTACTGTATCAGTTGCTTCTGGAGCATCTGGAGTAACTGTCTTACCACCTGCTACAGCTTTATCCGCAAAATATCCATTCACAACAGGAACCTTAACTGTACCGTAAGTGTGGCTAGTTTCGTTCCAAGTCACCTTACCAGTCGCTTGGTTATCCTTACCTGCAAAGGTATAGTCAGATTTCACATCTGCAGCTGGAGTTTTATCGCCAGCACCTTGGAAGGTAACAGTTTGTTTAGTCGCCTTAGTCACATCGTTAACGATTGCTACGTAAACAACACGAGTATCTTCACCTGGATTTGATGGTGATGCAGGGATAACTTTAACAGTGTAGCCAGGAATGCTTGGAAGCGTCTTGTCGATGGCAATCATCTTAGTCGCATCATTAGGATCGTTCGTGTAGGCAGTTGTTGATACACCTGGAATTGGATTTCCATTTTCATCCACAGCGATAAATTTACCAAAGGCTTTGTATGTCACTGTGTCTGTTGCATTTGGTGCATCTGGAGTAACTGTCTTACCACCTGCTACAGCTTTATCAGCATAGTAACCAGTAACAACTGGAGTCTTAACTGTTCCATAAGTGTGAGTCGTTTCAGTCCAAGTTGTTGTATTAGTTGTAGGATCTTCTTTACCGTTGAAGCTAAAGTCATTTTGAGTGTTGGCAGCTGGTGTCTTCGTATCAGCACCAGTGTAAGTCACTGTTTGACTTGTTGCTTTAGTAACATCTTTAGTGTCTTTTTCCACGATAATGTGGTAACGGTAACCTGGAGCTAGGTATTGACCACCACCATTGGCATCAATTGAAGCGTCCAATCCTTGCGAACCGTTGGCAAATTGAACAAGGTCAACGACACGGCTTTGGTTACGGTCCCAAGCACGTTCTGAACGGATTGTTGCAATACCGTTGTTATAGTCGTACTGACGTTCTGACTTCAAAACATCTACATAAGCATTAGCTTTAGATTTGTCAGCAGATGCATACTTGATGCGGTATCCTGCTGGTACTGGTGGAAGTTCTGTTACACCAGCATCGTAGATTTTATTGTAAGTCTTACCGTTTGCTGTTTCAGTTGAGTTGTTGATACGGTATGTTGAAGATCCAGGAATCTTGTTCCCTGCTTCATCAACATAGTCAATAATACCAAGGTTAGCGTAGTTAACGACAACCATGTAATTACCGTTTGTAATGTAGTCATAAGGTCTCATTACTCCACGGTTATCACGACCGACTTTGAGGTGGTTGATGTAATCAATGTTAACAAAGTATTGTTGACGTTCTGGCAAATAGGCAAGTTTGTAGCCTAGGTTTGTCAAATCAGGGTTTGTTGAGCTTGCTCCAGCATTGGTCAAAACAGCAACCGCATCAGCTGTACGAAGGCTACGGTTTGATACCGCAAGTCCCATAGCGTTGATGAGATTTTCAGAGTTAAGGCTTGCTTCAGCAGCATTCAATTCACTGCTTGTCACAGCTAACTCGCTAGTCGCTACTTTAAGGACGCTATTTACAGCATTAGTTGTAGACTCTGCACTTGCAGTTTCTGCTGCAGTCGCAACTGAAGCAGCCGCACTTGTTTGTGCTGATACTTGACCAGCAACAGGAGTTTCTGCTACAGCTGTTGAGCTAAGAGCTTGAGCACTTGTAGCTACAGATGAAGCAGTCGCTGTTGCAGACTCAGAGCTCGCTTGCGATGCAGCCTGAGAAGCTGCTTCTGAACTAGTTGCTGTTTGACTAGTTCCTGAAGTTGCCTGGCTTTCTTGAGTTGCTGATTGTGGCTGTTCACTAGCCAAGGCCACAGTAGAGACTGAACTTGGTGCGTTTTCTGTTGTTGCTGGCGCTACTGATGCTGTTGTTGGCGTTGATTGCTCCACGACTACATCTGGCTCAGCAGTTGTTTCCATACCTGCGGTAGTTGGTGCTACCGTTTCATCAGCTTGGGCACCCTGTGCATTTGAGAAGATTGAAACTCCCAAAAGGACAGAGGCTACACCAAAGCTGTATTTTCTTAATGAAAAACGTTGGCGTTTATTAAACATATCTCTCATAATAATAAATTTCCTCAATATCCAAATTACTTTATATACAGTTTCCATTTTATACTATAATTATTAAATTGTCAAATATATACTAATAATTGTGTAAAAGTTTAACTTTTATTAGAGAATATTAATTTAAAACTTTTATCTAAGTCCTTTGAAACTTCAAAACGTTCGTGCTTTTATTTACCACAATCCTCTGATTTGTTAGTTTTATAATTTTCAAAATACTTTTATATCAAACCATTTTCATTAAAAATGTTCATCACCCTAACCTTATTTTTTAGTTTTGGTGATATTTATTAAAATACAAAATTCTCTCCCTTCAAAAAGAAAATGTTTTAATAGCTCAACTCACATCTCTCTCAATCCCTTGCCAATACTGACCTAGAGGCTCCTACTCCCCATATTCCCAACAGATTCAAAAATCCCTTTGGCATTTACCAAAAGGGATTCTTTCATCTATTATTTGAAAATAGAACTTGTGAAACTATCTGTCTCTTGTAGGAGTTTCTTATAGACAGCTTCTTTGAGTTTTGTCGTATGGCTTGTAGATACAGATTTATTGCCATTATTATCTGTTTTAAGACTTGCAGCGTCTTTGGCGACTGCCGCTTTAAACAAGGCTAACAAATCATCGTAAGAGCTTACTGATTTACCGTCAATAGTAACTGTCGTCAAACCATGTGACGCTTTTTCTTTGACTTCTTTGAAGTAGGCTTTCTTGAAGTCTTCTAGGGTGTTGAACTGACCATCAGAAATCTTGTTAATGATAAAGTCATCACCAAGGGTGTTCTTACCAGCCGCTTTTGCTTCTTGTTTATACTTGTTGGTCGCATAACCTAGGAAGCCTTTTTCATAGCCGTAGTAACCCCAGAGTCTGAAGGTATTGTGCTTGAAGGACATAGCACCTGGAGAGCCCTCACTGGTATTACCACCATAAATGGCAGACATCATAGGCACATTGACATAGGCAGAAGAGAAGTCCTCAGGTTTATAAACACCATTACCAGGTCCACGATTGGTCATGAAGTTATTATCCACAAGGTCATCAATTGAGGTCAAGCTAATAGCCTTTTCACTATCACTTAGAGCACGAACCTTGTCGTATTGGTTTTTGCTATTACCTCGTAGCTGTTTATCTACCTTCTTGAACCATGCGTTATTGAGCTCTTGCTTGCCTTGACTGAGGACTGCTTCCCCTTCCAGCGAATCAAGAAGCATGAGGGTGTCGTTGTAGCCCTTCATGTAACGGTCAATGGCTTCACGAGAGTTCAACTTGTTTGGATTGGTGTTGTACCACTGATTACCATCGTTTTCTCTTTCGAAGGCCATGTTAAGTCCCAAAGCACCGTATTCACCCTGGTGACCTTGAGTCGCTGGTGATTGCAACATTCCTTGAGCATAGGCTTCAACGTCTGTTCCTTCACGACGACCAAAACCTCCAAAGTAGGCAATACGGTCATTGATATGAGTCGTTTCATGGGTAAAGGCTGAAGCACCGTACTCGCTAATCATGTTAGACATGACGTAAGTAACCTTGGCACGATTATCATATGGATTGTCGTAGATGGCAGCATAGGCACCAG
>OGEK01002002.1_pt1 | contig 11000 bp, 10 predicted proteins | sample 1570641 | NCBI WGS metagenome assembly OGEK01 (sample SAMEA2582136, study PRJEB24529) | metagenome | biome: Human gut stool | place: China | collected 2011
TATCAAGGTAGCAGGAATAGTTATTTTCAATATATCAAACAGGGTAATGTCAAAACCGGTAAGCAACCCGAGAAGTGCCACGGTAGCAGCAGAAATAGGGCTTGCCGTAATAGCCTGTTGAGATGCGATTACCGCAATACCCAAAGGACGTTCGGGACGGATTTTTGTTTCAGCGGCAACTTCGGCAATCACGGGAAGTACAGAATAAGCTACGTGTCCTGTTCCGGCAACAAAAGTAAACAAATAAGTCACCAACGGACTCAGAATAGTAACATGTGCCGGGTTACGGCGCAGCAAACGTTCTGCCAGCTTGACCATAAAGTCCAATCCGCCTGCCGCTTGCATACAGGATGCGGCAGATATAACGGCAGCAATCATCAACATCACATCAATAGGGGGAGCGGTAGGCTGAAGTCCGAAGACAAAAGTCAATATGGCAAGGCCTACACCTCCCATCACTCCCAATCCGATACCTCCCAAACGGGCACCTACAATAATAGCGACAAGTACAAATAGCAGTTGTAATAACATGGTTTTTATCCGTTTATAAATATACAATTTTAATTCTGAGAACAAAGATAGACCATTTCTGTTCTACAAACCTTAAAATTTCTAAGAATTTTTCCTTTTTTCACTACTTTCTCCCTAAAACATTCAATAAAAGTTAGTTGTTTTGTATAATAAACAATTTGTCAATGTGCTAATCGGCTGTATTATGTCCCACATAGTTATTGGTACATTAGCAAATAGACAAATTATTAAATGCATATAGTTCAGGCGAGTTGGATGCAGATGAGTATAAAGAAGAAGAAAATGTCGATGTCAAAGTTTATGATTTTAAACGGCCTTCAAAGTTCTCGAAGGAACACCTGAGAACGCTCGAAAGTATATTTGAACATTATGGCAGATTGCTTTATACAAATCTTCCTGCATATCTGAGAAAAAATGTACAGGTAGATGTGCTCAGTGCAGAAGCGGTTACATATTCCGAGTTTTCAAATTCACTGTCTAATCCTGTACTGCTCAGTCTGGTTAATTTTGAACCGTTGCCGGGGAATATCGCAATAGAACTGGCAACAAATCTGGGCTTTTGTATTGTGGACAGGCTGCTTGGAGGAGAGGGCGTTGCTCTTGAGAAAAAGAGAGAATTTTCAGAGATTGAACTGGCAATTATTGAAAGAGTCATGAGTGTCTGCGTAGAATTACTACGGGAACCATGGAAGAATGTTGCAAATGTAAATCCCCGCCTTGAACGAATTGAGACCAATCCGCAGTTTGCTCAGATTATATCACCGCAGGAGATGACCGCTATTGTCACGATAAACCTTAAAATTGGTGATGTAGAAGGATTAATGAATATTTGTCTTCCTTATGCAACATTGGAAGATGTAATAGATAAGCTGAATATCAAATACTGGTATTCAACAATGCAGAATCATGAGGATGGTTCCTATGAGGAAGCGATTGAAACATTGATCGCTAGGGCAGAGATCCCAATTAAAGCGATTCTTGGAACAAGTAGTATGTCAGTAGCTGAATTCGTAAATCTTCAAAGAGGAGATTTGATAAAACTGAATTCAGGCATAGACAAAGAATTAACGGTATATGTTGGAAATATAAAGAAATTCATGGCATTGCCGGGTTCTGCAGATAATAATTATGCAGTTAGAGTAACATCTGTTATCAGGGAGGAATAGAAATGGACGGAATGCTTTCACAGGAAGAGATAAATGCATTACTGAATGGCATAGACTCCGAGAACAGCTCTTCAGATACGGATACATCAGCAGGTAATGCTTCTGGTAGCAATGCGATAGATGAAGCATTAACTCCGATGGAACGCGATATGATGGGTGAAATTTCAAATATCAGTATGGGGACTGCGGCAACAACCCTGTCTTCACTGGTAAATCAGAAAGTTGATATCACCACGCCGAAAGTAGAGTTGTCCACATGGCAGGATTTGGTTGATGAATATGACAGACCCTGCGTATTTATTCAGATATCCTACAAAGAAGGGATTAACGGAAATAACGTTTTTATCTTAAAGGATACGGACGTTAAAGTGATTGCTGACCTTATGATGGGTGGCGATGGAACAAATATAGAGGGCCAGATTGGTGAATTGCACCTGAGTGCAATTTGTGAAGCTATGAATCAGATGATGGGTTCAGCATCGACTTCATTATCATCAATGCTGGGCATAAAGATCGATATCAGTCCACCAACAGCAAATATTGTTGACTTAAATGATGATATCGAAGGAGATGATATTACAGATTTCCTAAGTGGAGATTTTGTAAAGATATCTTTTAAAATGACTGTCGGAGATTTAGTAGACAGTGAAATTATGCAGTTGTACCCTGTAGAGTTTTGTAAAACTCTTTGTAATAAATTAGGCATGGGCGGACAGCCGTCCGAAACCACAGGCACGTCAGAACCTGAACCTGAGCCGGTTGTATCAGCAGCACCGCAGCCTCAGGAAACACCGACAGCACCCGTAAGTCCGAGTCCGACACCAAGTCAGCAGCCAGTGCCGGATGTAAATATGAATTACGGAATGCCGATGCAGGAAATGCCGATGCAGGGAATGCCAATGCAGGGAATGCCAATGCAGGGAATGCCGATGCAGGGAATGCCGATGCAGGGAATGCCGATGCAGGGAATGCCGATGCAGAATATTAATGTTCAGCAGGCGCAGTTCCAGACTTTTTCACCGGATGTTGTAGCGGTAAACCAGAAAGAGAAGATTAATCTGATTATGGATGTGCCTCTTGAGGTAACTGTGGAATTAGGCAGGACAAGTAAATCTATTCAGGATATTCTGGAATTTTCACCGGGTACGATTATCGAACTGAATAAGATTGCAGGTGAACCTGTCGATGTACTTGTTAATGGTAAGTATGTTGCAAAAGGCGAGGTAGTTGTAATCGAAGAAAGCTTTGGTGTAAGAGTTACCGAAATCATAAAGTAATTCGGAAAAGTAATAATACATTGAATTTGAATAGGAGAGAAATAGTATGGCAAAAAATATTTTAATTTGTGATGATGCTGCATTTATGAGAATGATGATAAAGGACATTCTGACAAAGAATGGTTATAATATTGCAGGCGAAGCAGAAAATGGAAAAATGGCTGTAGAAAAATATGCAGAAACAAAACCAGATTTAGTAATGATGGATATTACTATGCCGGAAATGGATGGAATCCAGGCACTTAAGAAGATTAAGGAATCAGATCCGAATGCTAAGGTTATCATGTGTTCAGCAATGGGTCAGCAGGCGATGGTTATTGAATCTATCCAGTCAGGAGCAAAGGATTTTATTGTAAAACCATTCCAGGCAGACCGTGTTCTTGAGGCGATTAAGAAAGCAGTAGGCTAGAATGGGTATTGTATTAGCAACGGGATTGGAAAGTTTTTTCAGACTGGTTGTATCTCTTTTCCTCTTTCTCTTTGTGTTGGCAGCCTGTTATTTTACAACGGTATGGCTGGGGAATTTCCAGAAGGGAAAGATGGGAAAGGGAAATATTGAAGTAATTGAGATTCATAAGCTGACAAATAATAAATATATTGAGATTGTGCGCATTGGAAAGAAATATTATATTTTGTCTGTAACAAAAGAACGAGTGGAAAAGATAGATATTATAGATGAAGCAGATATTGAATTGCCAGATACACAGATGTCCGGTGCGAACGAGAGTTTTGCACAGGTTCTGGAACGAATAAAAAACATTACAACACATCAGAGAGATAAGAAGTAGGTATCAGACATGAAAAAAAAGGTAATAAACGTTTTATTATTATTGTTTTTGATTTTCAGTTTTTCTGTTTCATCAGGAAATAAAGTATATGCTACGGAAACTGCGACTCAGTCACAGCTGGGCGAAAATAATCAGGATTCCCTTTTTGGAATTAATATTTCAACAAGTGGAGAGACCGGTGGAATCAGTCAGGCATTGCAGATTGTTATGGTATTGACTATTCTTGCATTATGTCCGTCCATTCTGATTATGCTGACTTCATTTACACGGATTCTGATAGTCATGCATTTTACGAGAGCGGCACTGAATACACAGTCGGCACCGCCCAATCAGATTCTGATTGGCATTTCCATATTTCTGACCATATTCATTATGTCTCCGGTTTTTAACCAGATATATGAGAATGCGTATGTTCCGCTCAGTAATAATGAGATTACACAGGAAGAAGCACTGCAGGAAGCGATAAAGCCGCTCAGAAGTTTTATGCTGAAAAATATCAGCGATAAGGGTGATTTGGACAAAATGTGCCAGATTGCAGGAATTGAGCAGGTCGACAGTGTGGATGATATTCCATTGCATGTAGTGATTCCAACATTTATTCTCAATGAATTAAAGATTGCTTTTTGGATTGGATTTCTGATCTACATTCCATTTATTGTAATTGATATGGTAGTATCTTCGACTCTGATGTCTATGGGTATGATGATGCTTCCACCAACAACTATTTCAATGCCGTTTAAAATACTTCTTTTCGTATTAGCTGACGGATGGAACCTGATTATTGTAAATTTATTGGAAACAATTAAGGTATAGCAGACAGAACAGGAGGCATTATTGTGACAGTAGAAGCAGTACAGAACATAGCAAGTGATGCGTTGTGGACAATTATTATATCTTCCGCACCTCTTCTGCTGATTTCCATGGTGGTAGGACTGATTATTAGTATTTTCCAGACCATTACATCTATCCAGGAACAGACACTGACTTTTGTGCCTAAAATACTGACAATTTTTATCGGATTACTTATTTTTGGATCATTTATTCTGAATACAATTGTTGGTTTTATGGAAACACTTTGGAGTAGTTTTGGAGAGTATATCTAGTGTTAAATATTACTTATTCCCAGTATGAACTGGAAACATTTTTTTTAATATTAATAAGAATTACATCATTTATTTATATTGCTCCTTTTTTTGGACAGACAAATACACCTCAGAGAATCAGGCTTGGATTAGGATTGTTTCTGTCCTTTCTTGTTTATATGTTACTGCCGGCACAGTCGCTTTCTTATGCAACAACTACGGATTATGCAATCCTGGTAATTAAAGAGGCAGTTACAGGAACATTGATTGGGTTTTCGGTATACATTGTGTGGTCAGTTATTTTATTTGCAGGACATATTATAGATATGGAGATTGGTTTATCCATGGCGACTATTTTTGATCCGCAGACTAAGACGCAGATAACTATATCAGGGCAGTTTTATCAGACTATTTTTATGTTGATTTTTATTGCAACAGGAATGTACTGGTATCTGCTTACTGCATTAGTGGATTCTTTTACAGCAGTTCCGTTAGGAAATATACATGTAAGGCTTTCGCTCATGACCATGCTGACAGATCTGATAGGACAGTATTTTATCATTGGTTTTAGGATTGCACTTCCTGTATTTGCAAGCAGTTTTCTGGTAAATATCGTGTTGGGAATCATGACAAAAATTGCACCACAGATCCATATGTTTTCTGTTGGAATGCAGCTTAAGATTCTTGCAGGTCTGTTTGTTATGTTTATTACAGTAGCTGTGCTGCCTAATATTGCGAACTATCTTCTGGATCAGATGAAAGAGGTACTTGGGATGGTAATACAGAATCTGTCTCCATAGCGGATTTTGAAACTGACAGGTGGAAAAATGAAATACTATATGAGATATAACTTGCAGTTATTTGCAAAAGACGGACCAGGCGGGGAAAAGACAGAACCAGCCTCCCAGAAAAAATTAAGTGATGCGAGAAAAGAAGGAAATGTTGCAAAAAGCCGGGAAATTGTAAATGCAGTTTCTCTTATTGTAGCTTTTTGTTTTCTGAAATCCACGATAGGAAATATTGGTACCAGTATTATGAGAATCTATACACTGGTATATGAGAGAATTCCAACTTATGCTTCTGATACCAGAGATGTCACGGTCAGCTCGGCAATGCTGATTCTGAGTGAAATGATGAAACAGATGGTACAGATTATACTGCCTTTTCTGGTTCTTGGATTTGGCATCAGTTTTCTGGTCGAAGTATTTCAGGTAAAATGGATGGTTACCGGTAAACCTCTAAAACCGAAATTCAGTAAATTGAATCCGGTCAAAGGAGTAAAAAGAATTTTTTCCAAACAGTCACTGATGAATATGCTAAAGTCTGTTGGAGTAGTGGTAATCTGTATTGCCGTATTTGTAGCATCGTTAAGCACTTTCAAAGATATGCTGTTTAATCTGTATGATTTGAGCATCATGAATGCCATTACAGCAATCGGCAATTTCGCATTCGATGTGGCATTAAAAATAAGCATGATTTATCTGGTTATCGGATTTGCGGATTTTGCATTCCAGAAATGGAAATTTAAAGAAGATATGAAGATGACCAAACAGGAAGTAAAAGACGAGTATAAGAATCAGGAAGGAGATCCGAAAGTCAAGTCACAGCAGAAGGCAAGGATGCGTCAGGCTTCCCAGCGAAGAATGATGCAGCAGCTTCCCAAAGCAGATGTTGTTATTACAAACCCGACACATTTTGCAGTTGCACTGATGTATGATACTGATGTTGCCAATGCACCGATTGTTATAGCAAAGGGTGAAGATTATCTGGCACAGAAGATAAAGGCAAAAGCAAGAGAGTCACAGATAGAAATTGTTGAGAATAAACCGCTCGCCAGGGCACTCTACCAGAGTACAGATATCGGAGAAGAAGTTCCAGAAGAATTGTATCAGGCAGTTGCAGAAGTGCTGGCATATGTGTATAATTTAAAAAATAAAACAGTAACAAGAGATTAATTTAGGATATGGAAAGGAGACAGAAATGAAAAGAGCAGACCTGGGTATTGGATTATATGTATTATCAGCAATTATATTCCTTATCATACCTATGCCGAGTTTTTTACTGGATTTTCTGCTTGCAATCAATATGTCAGTCGCATTGATTATCTTATTTAATACGATTTATGCAGCAGACACTCTGCAGATGTCTTCTTTTCCTACAGTACTTTTGTTAACAACCATATTCCGAATCGGTCTGAATGCATCGTCTACAAGACTGATTCTGACTACTGGTGATCCGGGTCAGGTCGTACTGACGTTCGGTCAGTTTGTTGGGCAGGACGATCCTGTCGTCGGGGTAATCATATTCATTATTATTCTGATTGTCCAGTTTATGGTTATTAACAAAGGTTCTGAACGAGTAGCAGAAGTAACGGCACGCTTCACTCTGGATGCGATGCCTGGTAAACAGATGGCGATTGATGCCGATTTAAATACAGGTGCAATTAATGATGCACAGGCAAAAGAAAGAAGAGAAAAGATTCAGGCGGAATCTACATTCTTCGGTGCTATGGATGGTGCTGTTAAGTATGTAAAAGGAGATGCAACCGCCGGTCTAATTATCACAATGGTAAATATTGTCGGAGGTATTCTGATGGGGGTACTCCGTTTAAATCTTTCCGCAACGGAAGCACTTAATAAATATGTAGTGCTTGCAATAGGTGATGGTCTGGTAAGTGCCATTCCGTCCGTATTAATCTCGCTGTCAACCGGTATTCTTGTCACAAAAGCGGCAAAAGAGGACGAGGATATGGCGGAAATGGTATTTTCACAGTTATTTGCCAGTCCAAAAGTTATGTCTATTGTCGGAGGAGTGCTGATTTTCCTTGGAATTGTAACACCTCTGCCAATCTATGTGTTTGTACCGTTTGGTGTACTCTTTATTGTACTTGGGAAAATACTTCATACCAGTGAGGGAATCAAAGGAATCGAAGAAGAAGCCTCTTCAGCGGAGGCGGACGCAGAGGAGATACGAAAGCCGGAAAATGTCACCTCGCTTCTGCAGGTTGATCCGATTGAACTGGAGTTCGGTTATGGTATCATTCCTCTTGCAGATGTAAGTCAGGGAGGAGATTTGCTTGACCGAGTCGTTATGATACGAAGGCAGATTGCACTGGAATTAGGTACAGTTGTACCGATCATCCGACTGAGGGATAATATCCAGCTGAATCCGAACCAGTATATTATCAAAATAAAAGGTGTGCAGGTCAGTGAAGGTGAAATATTATTTGACCATTATATGGCGATGAACCCAGGAATTGTGGAAGAAGAAATATCCGGCATTCCGACTTTTGAACCATCCTTCCATCTGCCGGCAATCTGGATTACGGAAAATCAGAGGGAAAGAGCAGAAACACTGGGTTATACCGTAGTAGATCCGCCGTCCATTATAGCCACACATCTGACGGAAATCATCAGAAGTCATATTGATGAACTGCTTACCAGACAGGATGTGCAGAATCTTATTAATAATATTAAAGATAATAATACAACCTTAATTGATGAATTAATACCAAAACTTCTCAATATTGGCGAAGTGCAGAAAGTTCTCCAGAACCTTCTGCGTGAGGGAATATCCATCAGGGATCTGCTTACCATATTAGAAACACTGGCAGATCATGCATCTGTGACAAGAGATACAGATGTACTGACGGAATATGTAAGACAGAGTCTGAAGAGGGCTATCTCAAGTAAATTCTTTGCACCGAATGAGGTAACTTCTGTTGTAACACTGGATCCTGCGATTGAACAGGAAATCATGAATTCTGTAAAACAGACGGAACAGGGAGCTTATATCTCACTGGATCCGGACAAGACACAGAAGATAGTGAAAGCAACCGAAGAAGAAGTAAACAAACTGGAAAATATGGGAAAGAATCCAATTATTGTAACGTCTCCGATTGTGAGAATGTATTACAAACGCCTGACACAGGATTATCTGAAAGATTTAATTGTTGTGTCATATAATGAAATAGAATCGAATGTCGAATTACAATCAGTTGGGATGGTGAGCATATAAATGATAATTAAAAAATTTCAGGCACCTACAGAAGCAGAAGCGGTGTTAATGGCAAAAGAAGAGATGGGGAGTTCAGCTGTGGTTGTAAATGTAAAAACAGTAAAGCACAGGGGAATTGCAAAATTTTTAAAAAAAGATTATGTAGAAATTACAGCGGCACTAGAAGAAAAAATCTATGTAACCGGTGAACTTCCACAAAATGAAATCAATGAACATATAAACAGAAACAATGATATTGTTTACGGGGAGCGGAAAGCAGATGTTATTGAGGAAAAATTAAACAGTCTCCAATCGTTGCTTGAAACGAAAATGAAAGAAGATATTGATGGTCTGCGTGAGGAAGAAAAGGAAGAACGCAGGCAGAAGACGGAAGAGGAAAATGAAAAAGAGCAATTTATCAGACTGATTTATAATCAGATGATTAAAAACGAGGTGGATGAAAAATATGCAAACCAGATTATTGCAGAAGTCCAGCCTTCGATTAAGAAGGATACAAATGTAGATACGATTCTCGGAGCGATTTATCAGAAAATTATATTAAAACTGGGACAGCCAAGAACAATCACAATAGAGCCGGGAGAACGCAAAGCTGTATTTTTCATTGGACCGACAGGTGTCGGAAAAACGACTACGATTGCCAAAATTGCAGCACATTTTAAATTAAACCAGAATGTAAAAGTAGCATTGATTACTGCGGACACTTACCGTATTGCAGCGGTAGAGCAGTTAAAAACCTATGCGAATATTATAGATGTACCTTTAAAAGTGATTTATACAATGGAAGAATTTAACCAGGCAGTGAAAGATTATTCCCAATACGATCTGATATTGATCGATACGGCAGGACGTTCCCATAAAAACAGTGAGCAGTGCGGGGAATTATACCATCTGTTGGAGGATTGTTCATTGGATGAGAGTATTACAAAGGAAAATTATCTGGTCTTGAGTGCAACCACCAAATATAAAGATTTATTAAGAATCAATGATGTGTTTGGACAGGTAAAAGATTATGGATTGATATTTACAAAACTGGATGAAACTCTGTGTCTGGGAAATATTTTAAATCTGAGACTGTATTCCGGTGCCCCGCTATCATATCTGGCGGATGGACAGTCTGTGCCGGATGATATTAATACGATTGATCCACAGATGATTGCAAAAAGCATTCTCGGACAGGCCGAGGAACAGTAGACATACTTTGGAGATAAGAAAAAAATATGCGAGAGGTGTGGATGAAATGGATCAGGCAGAAAGATTAAGAAGTATAGTAAAACAGAAAAGTGAAAATGAAACGGAAGAACAGATTATTGACAGTATTGTCAAAGCCGTCGAAAATACAGAAAATCAGGTAAAGAAGGAAGAAAAAAAGGCAAAAGTCATTACTGTTACAAGTGGAAAAGGCGGTGTCGGAAAGTCCAGTGTATCCATAAATCTTGCGATACAGCTGAAAAAACGTGGAAGAGAAGTTATAATATTTGATGCCGACTTTGGACTGGCGAATATCGAAGTTATGTTTGGAGCAGTTCCGAAATATAATTTATCCGATGTTGTTTTCCGGGGAAAATCCATCAGGGAAGTAATCGTCAGCGGTCCGATGGATATTGGTTTTGTTTCGGGTGGTTCCGGAATTAACGGACTTGGAAATATGACCAGGGATCAGGTCATGTTTCTGGTAGAAAAACTCGAGGAACTTGAAAGTATGGCAGATATACTGATTATTGATACCGGAGCAGGTATATCGGACAGTGTAATGGAATTTTTATTATCCAGCCAGGATATTCTGCTTGTCACCACACCGGAGCCGACATCAATAACGGATTCCTATGCACTTCTGAAGACATTAAATGCCCGTGCAGAGGACAATGCCAAAAATCTCAGTGTGAAATTAGTTGCAAACAGAGTGGCTGATGAAGCAGAGGCAAGTAATCTCTATTACAAGCTGAATGGGGTAATTAACCGTTTTCTTGATTTGAAGCTGGAATATCTGGGGATGGTTCCATGGGATCAGAATATGTCAAAATCCGTGATGCAGCAGAAACCGATTTCCATTGCTTATCCTTCTTCAGCAGGAGCACTGGCAGTAGAAAAGATAGCGGCAGAGCTTTTGGGACAGAAGATGGAGGAAACAGAAGAAAAGAA
>OGEK01002023.1_pt1 | contig 10836 bp, 13 predicted proteins | sample 1570641 | NCBI WGS metagenome assembly OGEK01 (sample SAMEA2582136, study PRJEB24529) | metagenome | biome: Human gut stool | place: China | collected 2011
GTTGTAAACAACGACGATCTTGTTGCCCTTGCGCTGATGTGCCATCTCCTTGACCAGATCCAGCTCATAGCGGCGGCGGTACTCATCGTCGCTCAGATAAGCGATGGTCAGGGTGTTATCATCAATGATGGACTTGGGACCGTGACGGAAGCCCAGCTCGGAATCGTACATGGTAGCGACCTTGCCGGCGGTAAGCTCCAGAGTCTTCAGAGCGGACTCCTGTGCAACGCCCTTCAGACCGATGTTGCCCAGATAAACGATACGGTTGTAATCGAACTCGTCCACGATCTTCTGGACTTCACCGAACTGGTCATCGAGGAAGTGTTGACCTGCAACGGCCAGCTTCTCGACCTCGGCAGTGATCTCATCCAGCTTGTCCAGATTCAATGCCAGATAGGTTGCCAGATACATATTGCTGTAGCTGGAGGTCATGGCGAAAGACTGGTCATGGGTCTCCGGGGTCAGGTTGATAGCGAAGCAGTTCTTGCGGCTTGCAGCCATCTTGGACAGAGTGCCCTCGTGGTTGCAGGTCACGAACAGGTGGTACAGGTTCTGGCAGACGACCTCTGCTGCTTCCACGTTGCCCAGAGACTCAGGAGAGTTGCCGGAACGACCAAAGTTCACCAGCAGGGTGGGCTTGGTGCGAGACAGGAAGTTCTCCGGGGAGGGAACGATATCGGTGGAAGCGTAGGACTTGACCTTGTAGTTGTACTTGGGGTTCAGAGCCTGGAACAGGGAGTTGCCAACGAACTCGCTGGTGCCTGCGCCGACCAGAATAATATCAAAGTCATCCTGCTTGACGACCTGATCGATAAAAGCCTGCAGCTCGTCCTTGCAACCAGCCAGCTGTGCGCAGGTCTTGCGCCAAGTTGCAGGCTGCTGATAGATCTCGTGTGCAGTAAAAGTGGAAGATGTTTCCTTCATCTTCTCATCAGTCAAATTAAAAATGCTCATCTTTTTCTGCCTCCTAATCGGTTGGTATTTTGTCCGAATCACAGACAGGGATCATCAAAGCGCACTCTCCCTGCCTTTTTGTTATATCACACCCCAACAGCAGAAAACAAGGGGGCAACTGAAAGCCATAACTTTTAGTTTGAAAAATGCAAACCGAAGTCGTGTTTTTCCTGTCAAACGGTCTTTTTTAGCCATGTTTGCCGAAACAAGTAACAAGTCGATTGAAAATTATAAATATTTTTCCGAAAGAATGCGGTATAATGGCATAAGGGTAATTCACTCGGAAGGAGGACAATTCAGATGATAATTCAAAGTAAAAAAGTATGGATCGCTGATCAGTTTGTGCCTGCTGCTATTGAGGTCAAAGATGGTAAGATCGTCGGCATTTTCCCCTATGGGACAAAGGATGTAGATGACGATTACGGTGACAAGCGTATCGTCCCCGGCTTTATGGACATCCACTGCCACGGTGCCTATGAGTTTGACACCAACGATGCAAACGAGGAAGGTCTGCGTTACTGGGCAGAGCATATCGTTTCGGAGGGTGTGACCAGCTTTCTGGCTACCACCATCACTCAGAGCGTTGAGGTCCTGACCAATGCCGTTGCCAACGTTGCCCGTGTCATGGAGGGCGGCTACGACGGTGCCGAGATCCTTGGCATCCACTTCGAGGGTCCTTATCTGGACATGAAGTACAAGGGCGCACAGCCGGAGCAGTTTATTGCAAAGCCCAGCGTAGAGCAGTTCAAGCACTATCAGGAAGCCGCACACGGCCATATCCGCTATGTTACGCTGGCTACCGAACAGGACGACAACTTTGAACTGACCCGCTATCTGACTTCGCAGGGTATCGTTGTCAGCATCGGTCACAGTGCTGCCACCTACGAGCAGGCAGTCATGGCTTATGCCAATGGCGCACGCTCCATGACCCATGTCTATAATGGTATGACACCCTTCAACCACCGCGCAAACGGTCTGGTAGGTGCAGCATACCGCATCCGCACCATGTACGGTGAGATCATCTGCGACGGTTGCCATTCCACCCCGGCTGCTCTGAACAACTACTTTATGAGCAAGGGTCCCGACTATTCTATCATGATCTCCGATGCGCTGATGGCAAAGGGCACCCCCGTGGGCAGCAAGTACATCTTCGGCGGCAACGAGATCGTGATCTACCCGGACGGCAGCGCACACCTGACCTCTACCGGCGGTCTGGCTGGCTCTACCCTGAACATCAACAAGGGCTTGAAGATCCTTGTCGAGGATGCAATGGTACCGTTCAACTATGCGCTGAACGCCTGCACCATCAACCCGGCGCGCTGCCTGCATCTGGATGACCGCAAGGGTTCCATTCAGGTGGGCAAGGATGCCGACCTTGTGGTGCTGGAGGACAACTACGATGTGCTCCAGACCTATTGCAAGGGTCAGGCAAAGCTGTAAGATCTTGATTCAATAAAAAGGAGAATAGAAATGAAACATCCCCTTCAGGAAATGATGGATAAGCGCCGTGAGGGCATTCGCTGCGGCATCCCCTCTTATTGCAGTGCCAACGAACTGGTAATCGAGATCGCCCTGCGCCGTGCAAAGGAGCGCAACATCCCTGTTCTGATCGAGGCAACTGCCAATCAGGTCAACCAGTTTGGCGGCTACACCGGCATGAAGCCCGCTGATTTCTATCAGATGGTCCTGAAAATGGCAAGCGACATCGGTCTGCCCGAAAACATGATGATCCTTGCAGGCGACCACCTCGGACCCCTGACTTGGCAGAAGCTGCCGGAGTCCGAAGCAATGGAAAACTCCGTGGAGCTGGTTTACCAGTATGCACGCGCCGGCTTTACCAAAATCCATCTGGATACCAGCATGAAGGTTGCAGACGACCCGGAAGGTCTGCTCCAGACTGAGGTGATCGCTCGCCGTGGCGCAAAGCTGTACAAGGCTGCTATGAAGGGCTACGAGGAACTGAAAGCTGAGAAGCCGGATGCAATGCGCCCGGTGTTCGTTATCGGCAGCGAAGTGCCTATCCCCGGTGGTGCAACCGAGGCAGAGGATACGCTGGCTGTCACTAAGCCCGAAGCATTCCGTGATACCGTTTCCACCTATCAGCGCGTCTGGACTGAGGAAGGCGTTGGCGAGGGCATGAAGGACGTTATCGCAGTCGTTGTCCAGCCCGGTGTGGAATTTGGCGATGAGCAGGTGTTCGACTACAACCCTGCCGCAGCCGTTGACCTGTGCGCCGCTCTGAAAGAGTTCCCCGACATCTGCTTCGAGGGTCACTCTACCGACTACCAGACCGCAACTGACCTGTACAACATGGTCACCGACGGCATTGCTATCCTGAAGGTCGGTCCTGCTCTAACCTTTGGTCTGCGCGAGGCTCTGTTCTCTCTGAGCATGATGGAAAAGGAGTTGGTGCCGGAAGAAAAGCGTGCCAACTTCATCGAAACGCTGGATCAGGTCATGCTGGCTTCCCCTGCAAACTGGGAAAAGCACTACCACGGTGACGAAAAGCATCTGGCACAGTGCCGCAAGTACAGCTACTCTGACCGTGCCCGCTACTACATCGGTCAGCCGGAGGTCGTTGCAGCCATGAACAAGCTGTTCGACAACCTGCGCGAGTACCCCATCCCCATGAATATGCTGCACCAGTATATGCCCATCAGCTACGCCAAGATCCGTGAGGGTCAGCTGAAGCTCGACCCGCGCGAGCTGGCCATGGACGGCATCGTGCAGTTCATGCTGGACTACGAGAGTGCCGTTTGATTTCCCAATTTATAGAAGGAGTATAAGATATTATGAAGGAATTTCAGTATACCATTAAGGACGAACTCGGTGTTCATGCACGTCCGGCTGGTCTGCTTGTGAAGCTGGCAAAAGGGTTTTCCAGCAAAATCACCCTCGAAAAAAATGGCAAGAGCTGCGATATGCGCAAGTTGATGGCTGTTATGAGCCTTGGCATCAAGCAGGGCGAGACCATCACCGTCAGAGTCGAGGGTGAAGACGAAGCCACCGCAGCAGATAAAATTGCAACTTTTCTGAATGAGAACGTTTAATCGTTTCTTTTGATTGACATTCACGGCAGCAGATTCCTCCTGCCAAAACTGCCCGGAACGATAAGGGAAGATCGTTCCGGGCAGTACTTTTACATGATTCAGAACTTTTTGATGATCCACAGGATCAGGATAATGGCGATCGACACAGCAAGCGTGATCAGGAAGCTGTGGTCTTTCTTTCCGTTTTCCGGTTTAGTAGGCTCTGCCGGTTTTTGCTCCTGTTTCAGAGAGAGGATGCCATCCCCCAGCCGCTTCTTTTTGGGGTTGTTGTTGCGGCGGTAGATGCGGTTCAGCGTTCCCATGTAGCGGCTGTAATCCACTGGTGCCGAATCCTGTTGCGAGGCGGTTTCCGGCTTCTTGTTTTCTTCCATAATCGCGATGTCCTTTCCGTTCATTCAGCAGGTGCTGTATTTTTTCTATTATAACATATCATCTACTAAAAATCTTGATTTTCTACCGAGATTTTAAGAGTAGTCTTTATTATTTTTTCATGACATCTGTTTTTTGTTCTGTCGATAGACAGCGTTTGTTTTGTATGCTAAACTAGGTACATCAAAGCATCAGGAGGTATGTGTTTTATGAACTGTCCAATTTGTCAGGCTGAAATGGTCATGGATTGCAAGATCCAGATTGAAAACGGTATGCTCTTTAACTTGGTCACGATTAAAAAGGGAAGTGACCGAAAAAATATAAAAGCGGCAGTTTGTCCTTCCTGCGGCAAGATCGAATTGTACGCCGACATTCCTTCCGTGTGAAAAAAAGTAAACATATCCAGCTTCCGGGGATACTGAAATGACGCTCCCCGGATAGGAGGTAGAGAACCTATGCACTTTACAACTGTTACTGCGAATCCCTGCATTGACCGCACGATTCAGGTAGATTCCGTCAATCTTGGTCATAGCCATCGTATCCAGAAAACGATCTGCGACTTTTCCGGCAAGGGAATCAATGTTTCGCTGGCACTTACCCAGCTTGGAATGCCGGTCAAAAGCGTCTGTCTGAGCCATTCGGATGGAGAAGCGGCTGATTTCTTCAAGCAAAAAGATATGGATGCAGAGCTTATCCCCGTCCCCGGAAATGTCCGTATCAATATCAAGCTGTTTGAAACCTCTACAGGCTGCATGACGGAATTCAACGAAAAAGGCTCTCCTCTACATCCCGAAACTGCCGTGGATGTTATTCGCGCTGTCAAAAATGTTCTGCCCACAACATCGGTGCTGATCCTCGGCGGCAGTGTGCCACCGGGCTTCCCGGATGACTTCTACTATGAACTGGGCAAATGTGCACAGGAATATGACGTACCCTTTATTCTGGACGCATCGGGTCCGCTGCTCCTGAACGGAATGGAGGCGGCTCCTGTTCTGATCAAGCCCAATGAAGAAGAATACTATGCCACCTTTGGCGTTCACCCCAATGTAACGCAGGAGTTCTGTGCAAGCTATCGTCAGATCCTCATGGAGCACAACATCGCCTACGGCGCAGTTTCTCTTGGCGAAAAGGGCGCACTGCTCGTCACGCCGGAAGCCGCATGGTATTCAGAGCCTGTCTCTGTCGATGTAAAAGGCGTTCAAGGGGCAGGAGATTCCATGGTATCCGGTTTTGCCTATGCAATCGCCAAACAGCACACGCAAGGCGACCAGCTGCTTAAAATGGCAGTTTCCTGTGCGCACGCTTCTCTGGAACTGCCCGGCACACAAATGTGTACAATGGCAGGCGTGGAAAAGAGATTTCCGCTGACACCTGTTAAGCAGCTATGCACGTTTTAATTTGAATCTGCTTTCTTACAGCCACCGGCTTTGTCTTGACCGGTGGCTGTTGTTCTGTTTTGTAATTACAGAGGACGGAGCACAAAAAGGCCATCAGTCGAAAAAACGGCTGGTGGTCTTGCTTACTTGCGATGTATCATCGGAAGCTGCTTGACTTTATTTCCGACTTTTTTGCGTTCCAGTGAGAATACCATGTCTGGAGTGCGTTCAAAAAATCCTATATCACGCCGACAGCTTGTGCCGCATTTGCAGTGGAACAGGCCAATGAACTGCTGCTTCATTTTACGTCCGCAGTTCGGACAAACTCGTTTGCTGGCTCCCATAATAGTCCCTCTATCTAGTATTGGAATTTAGCTAGTATAAGTGTATTTCTTCTGTCTCGAAATGCAATACTCTTTCACTTCGATTGCTGTGTGGGGACGGACCATCCATGATTTTAGAACTCCCGAACTTCGTACTTTTTATACGGCGAAAAGGATTATAATTTTCTGCGTAGTACGGTATAATAAGCGAAAAGTTTATTGTACGAAAGTGAGGAGTGGCGGTGGACAACATTCTGAATACCATAACCGCCTACCGTGAAGAGCGCAAATGGTCGCTTTACGATTTAGCAACTCATGCAGAGCTGAAATCGACCACCATTTCCACATGGTACAACAACAATGCAACCCCAACCATTCCTTCGCTTGTAAAGATCTGCGATGCCTTTCAGATCACGCTTTCCGAGTTTTTTGCAAAGGCAGAGGGAAGTGAGTCTACCCCGGTGGTCCTTACGCCCCAGCAGATGCAGGTCATTGATCGCTGGTCAGTGTTGCGCCCCGACCAGCAGGAGGCCGTACTGAATTTACTAAATACGATTCCCTGATTCTACATGGATAGTAATAGGGGTTATCCCTTTTTCTATCATGGAAGATGTAACTTACATTTTCCATGCTCCGCCCACCTTGCCATCATCGACAAAGAAAGGACGAAGAATCATGAAAAAGAAATTGATTGAGTACAAACCCAGCCCCGGCAGTCAAGTGCGCTGCCGCCGATTGTCTGTCTGTTCTCCGGCCCTGTGGTGTGGCGATTGGCTGCGCTGCTCTGTGGTCGGAGGGCTGGCTTATGTACTTTGATTCTTATGCCACCGGCAAACGTATCCAGCACCTGCGCAAGGCCAAAGGCATGACGCAGGAGGAGTTGGCAATCAAACTGAATATCAGTGACCGCCACCTCCGTAGCCTTGAAAGAGGAGAGTACACCCCCTCGGTTGACTTGTTCGTTGAAATCGTTGAATTTTTCAACACTACGCTCGACCATTTGATTATGGGGAAATCCACTTCTGAGCAAGAAGAATTGATGAAGAAGAAAGTCAGTGCCAAACTTCAGCGCATGGCACGCAACCTAGAGGCTCTTGCTTACGAGTTATAAATTACACACAACAGCTCTTTCGGACGGACGGCTCATACAAGCCGGTGTCCGAGAGGGCTTTTTTCTTTGAAAAAAGTTCAAAGTCGCATTTGTAAAACTGTCGAAAAATTTATGTCGTAACATCAATGAAAAGCACTCAAAACCGGAAGCAACACTTCCGGTTTTTTGCTTAAAAACCGGAGGTACGACCTCCTAAAAAAGCATTCGGTTTTCAGGTACACTATGGTCACAGCAAGGGCAACACCCCAGACGGGGAGAAGCCCGAAGCTGTAAGCCGTACCTTGAAAACTGAATATCATTCCCTCGGACAAAACAATGAAACTTCCGTAATTCGCGGCCCGGCCATAAAGAAGGCGGGGTGGCTGAAAAGCCAATGACGGTGTGGGCGAAACTCCCCACTAACCGAGGTGTATTCCAAACCCACCGGGCGTCGAGGACAAATAGGGTGGGACACTTAAAACAAAATCTTCAAAGCCCACCACCGGGATTCTTCTGAATCAAGGCAGTGGGCTTTTTCCATACCGAACATTCACTATAACGATACGGAGGTAATGATTATGAGCCGTACTTTTGACCGTAAGCACCACGATGAAAGCACCCTGACCACCCTTTGCCCCCGCTGCCTGAATGCCTTTCGGAACGCCCGTGGCATCCGTGTCCGCCGTGCAGACCCCGGTCAGATCGTAAAGGAGCCTTGCACCTACTGCCAGACCAGCTTCGGCTACGATTACTACATCCAGCCCACCAGCCCGAAATCCACCTACTTTAAGAAGGGACGGTTTGATGACGAATCTGAATGCGCTTAAAGTTGACCCGGAGTTTCAGGGCAAGATCCCGCCGCTGACTTTTGAGGAACTGGAACAGCTGGAGAAGAACATCGTCAACGATGGAAAAGTTATCAATCCCATCATCGTCTGGAACGGACTGATCGTTGACGGTCATAACCGATACGCTATTCTTCAGAAGCATCCCGACATCCCGTACACCGTTCACGAGAAAGAGTTTGCAGACCGCTATGAAGCAATCATCTGGATCTGCAAGAATCAGCTTGGGCGGCGTAACCTGACAGTCGAGCAAAAGAAATATCTCGTTGGAAAACAATATGAAGCAGAAAAAGCACTTGTTCCTAATGAAAAAGGAACGAATCGATATACAGTTTTAGTTGGTGCTCAAAATGAGCACCAACTAAAACGTCAGAAAACCTGCGAGAAAATCGCAACAGAAATAGGTGCAACTCCAATATTTGTTCGTCGATCTGAAGAATTTGCAAAAGGAGTAGATGCTGCCGAAGAAGCCGTTCCCGGCACACGGCAGAAAGTGCTATCCGGCGAGGTCAAGCCGACCGCCGCCGAGATTGCATCCGTTGCCCGTGCACCTCCCGAAGATCGTCCTGCTCTTGTTGAAAAAATCTGTGCGCCAAAAGAAACAAAAAGACCCCGCAGTAAATCAACATCTAAAGCAAAGAATGTTGAAAAGTCCACGGCTTCGACTATTCCATGTGAAGCCCAAGCAGAGCCACCGGTTATTGAAGTACCATCCGAACAGATTATTCAACCAAAGCAAAACCAGACTGCGCTACAAACGATTCGCTCATTATCCGCAAAAATGGAATCGGTCGAACAGGTAGCTGATGCGGAAGGAATGCTCAGTGAAGTGGCATCTGCGGCAGACAGCATGATCTATCGGCTGGATGTCTGTTTTGAGCATTACCCAGAGTTTCTTAAAAATCCAAAAATCCGTCAGAAGGTCGTCGAACTTTTGCAGAAAGCAAAAGATTATATCGTAAAGCTGGAAGGAGAATTTGCCTATGATTAAACTTGTTCATCACGAAATGGTCATCAACAGTAAGTTTCTGGAAGTCCCTCGCAGCTACTACCAGCGGCACCTCAACGCCAACCGTGTCAAGCGCATCGCTGCTGAGTTTGATGAGCGCATCGCCAATGCGCCCAAGGTCAGCTACCGGAACGGTCACTACTATGTTTTCGATGGTCAGCACACCATCGCCGCCCGCAAACTGCTGAATAACAACTGCGATCTGAACATCGTCTGCAAGGTTTATTCAGGATTGACCGAGCAGCAGGAAGCCATGCTGTTTGCACAGCAGACGGGTATTTCGGCACCGCTTACAGCCGGTGCAAAACTGCGTGCCAAGATCCACGGCGGCGATTCGGAAGCCATCGCATTCCTGAGTGCTACCCAGCGCGCCGGCTTTGGTCTGAGTTTCAACCAGAGTCACGCCAAGTGGAAGATCGCCTGCATCGCTACCGCATTTGCCGAATATCGGCAGCACGGCGAACGCATTTACACAGATGCACTTCGTGTTCTGGCAGAAGCGTGGGAGGGAGACATCGACTCGCTCCGTTCTGAGGTTCTGCAGGGCGTTGTCCGTTTCGTTGCGTTGTACGACCACGAGTACGACCCGATTCGTCTGATCAAGCAGCTCAAGCGCATCAGCCCCCTGACCATCTACCGCAGCGGGCAGGCGATGAGCGGCCCGAACTATCAGAAGTATATGCACCAGATCTTGAAGGTCTATAACGGCTCCAGCCGCTCTAAGAGCCTTCCTATCAAGCAGTGATGTTCTCTCCATGGTAACAGTCCTAAAACGCCGCAGAAGCCGTCCGCAGGGCGGCTTTTGCCTACATAAGGAAAAGGGGGATGATTGCTACTGTTTATGTAACAAAGAATTTCGGCTTTCGCCGGGGCGAGATCTACTTTGCAGACCTTGACCCGCACTATGGCTCCGAGCAGGGAGGTAAACGCCCTGTTATTGTGATTCAAAATAATACCGGGAATAAATTTGCGCCGACTGTGATCGTAGCGGCTGTAACCTCAAAGGTTTCCAAAAAGCCAAACCAGCCCACCCATGTTCTCATTGAGAAGAACCCTGCATTCAGCCGTCCGTCTGTGGTGCTGCTGGAACAGATCTTCACCATTGATAAGGAGCGTATCCAGCGGCTCCTAGGGCAGACTACGCCGGACGAAATGTACCAGATCAACGAAGCCTTGATGAACAGTCTGGATCTGAACGGAGGTCGATAATATCAACAAGAACGCCTACTTTCCCCTTTCCCTCGCTGTTCCTCCCGATGTTTTCAGCATTGATGCAACTGCACTGAAGCTGATTTCTATTTTGTTTGACAACGACCTGATCTCTGCTGAGGTCTATCATCAGGTTCTTAGCAGATATTCTGCGTAATGTCAAGGATGTCGCTGATACCGGCGACATCCTACATATTCCCTTCCCAATCTTCTATACTACGGGCAAAGGAGGTACAGCGATATGAACATCACGCAAAAAATGTACTTTGGGCAATTCCCACTGGACAAGGACCGCGACCGCCGCATTGCTTTTTATGGTCGTGTTTCCACCCAGCATGAAGCGCAGGTCGATGCGCTTGGAAACCAGATGCAATGGTACGATGACCAGCTTCGGTATCATGCCAACTGGCAGGTCGTTGACCGCTATATCGACGAGGGCATCACCGGAACCTCAGCCAAAAAGCGCCCGGCCTTTATGAAAATGCTTTCCGATGCCAAGTGCGGAAAATTCGATCTGATCGTTACTCGTGAGGTCTGCCGCTTTGCCCGCAACACCGTCGATACCCTTCAGCTTACCCGTGAACTCCGCAATTTCGGCGTAGAGGTCTTTT
>OGEK01002025.1_pt1 | contig 10824 bp, 9 predicted proteins | sample 1570641 | NCBI WGS metagenome assembly OGEK01 (sample SAMEA2582136, study PRJEB24529) | metagenome | biome: Human gut stool | place: China | collected 2011
GTTTGTCAGCGTCTGTTTACGGATAAAGTACTCCGGAACTAAGTCCTTGAAGGAGTTCGTCACCTCAAAATAGTAGCCGAACACCTTGTTGTACTTGATCTTCAGATTTTTAATCCCTGTCTTTTCCTTCTCCTCCGTCTCAAGATCCGCCAGCCATGCCTTCCCCTCAGTCTTCGCCTTCCGGTACTTGTCGGCTTCCTCGCTGTATCCGTCCTTGATGATGTTTCCCTCGCGGACCGTGATCGGCGGCTCGTCGACAATGGAGCGGTCGATCAGCTCATAGAGGTCCCGGAGCGGGTCCAGGTCCTCATTCATCTTTTTTAAGAGCTCGCAGGAGAATTCTCCGAGAATATCTTTGATATACGGCAGCATCTCCAGGGAATTCTTAAAGGAGAGAAGGTCTCTCGGGTTCGCTGTCTTGTAACTGATGCGGCCCATGAGGCGTTCCAGGTCGTAGACGGAATTTAAGTATTCCCGGATCTCCTCCCTGGAAATATAGTTCATGTTCAGTTCCTCGATGGCCTGCTGACGGCGCTCGATCTCCTCTTTATCGATCAGCGGCTGTTCAATAAAAGAACGGAGAAGTCTCGCTCCCATGGCCGTCTTTGTCTTATCGAGAACCCAGAGCAGGGATCCGCGCTTCTGTTTTTCCCTTAAGGTATCAACTAACTCCAGATTTCGTCTCGTGGAGGTGTCGATCATCATGAACTGACCTGTCGTATACGGTGTGATCTTCGTCAGATGGGACAGGTCATTCTTCTGCGTCTCATAGAGGTACTGAAGAACAGCACCGGAGGCGATCATTCCGTTCTCGTAGTCGCCCAGGCCCAGTCCTTCCAGACTCATCACATGGAAGTGCTCTTTTAAGATCTTTCTGCAGTCATCGTCCGAGAAAAACCTGTTTTCCAGGGCGGTCACGGCAAAATGATACCGTTCTTTTAACTCATCCATGTCCAGCCCGGACATAAAGAGTGCCTCGTTGCACACGAGCTCCGACGGTGTGAACTTATTGATCTCATCAAGCAGTGCCCGCTCGCTCGTCACTTCTGTAACAAAAAAATCGCCGGTCGTAATGTCGACCGTCGCAATTCCGTAATTGTTTCCAGTATACACAACCGCCATCAGGTAGTTGTTCTTTGTCTCATCCAGGGCCTGGGAGCTCGTGATGGTTCCCGGTGTCACAACGCGGATGACTTCGCGCTTTACGAGGCCCTTTGCGAGCTTCGGGTCCTCCATCTGCTCCGCGATAGCGACCTTATAGCCTTTCTGGACAAGTCTCGTGAGATAACCTTCCACCGCGTGGAATGGCACACCGCACATCGGTGCCCGCTCTTCCAGGCCGCAGTCCTTTCCCGTCAGTGTCAGTTCCAGTTCTCTTGAAACCGTCTTGGCATCCTCAAAAAACATCTCGTAGAAATCACCCAACCGGTAAAAAAGGATACAGTCCGGATACTGTTTTTTTGTTTCGAGATAATGTGTCATCATTGGTGAAATCTGTCCCACGTCTTTTCTCCTATTCCTTAACATGCCCACAGCGCCCGAAGCACTCGGCTCCGGGCGTCACATGTGTTTCATCTTATTTTACAAGAGATCCCATATAGTAGAATCCCTTTGCCTCGTCCAAGGAGACATCAACGATCTTTCCGATCAGAGATGCGTCTCCAGCGAAATGTACGACTGTGTTGTTGGAAAGTCTTCCTGTCACAAAGCCTGCCTCGTGAGTATCGATCTCCTCCACAAGGACTTTTTGTACTGTTCCCTCGTGGCGCTTTACGACCTCAGCCGCGATGTCCTGGACCTCCTTAAGCAGGCGGTCGAAACGGTTCTTTACGCCGTCCTCCGGAACCTGGTTTGGCATAGCAGCCGCCGGTGTTCCGGTACGTTTGGAGTAGATGAAGGTGAAAGCACTGTCGTAACGCACTTTTCTCACCACATCCATGGTCTCCTCGAAGTCCTCCTCTGTCTCTCCCGGGAATCCCACGATGATATCGGTGGTCAGGGAAATATCCGGCATCGCCGCACGGAGCTTCTCCACCAGGGCGAGGTACTGTTCCTTCGAGTATTTGCGGTTCATCCTCTTCAAGATCTCACTGCTGCCAGACTGAAGCGGAAGATGCAAATGGCTGCAGATCTTTTTGGAGTTCTTCATGGTCTCGATGAGTTCATCGGAGAGATCCTTCGGATGAGAAGTCATGAAGCGGATCCGCTCAAGTCCCTCGATCTTTTCCACTCTTCTAAGGAGCTCCGCGAACGTGATTGGCTGTTCCAGGTTCTTTCCGTAGGAGTTGACGTTCTGTCCCAGAAGCATGACTTCCACGACACCGTCAGCTACAAGACCCTCGATCTCCTTGATAATATCTTCCGGCTCTCTGCTTCTCTCGCGTCCGCGCACATACGGCACGATACAGTAGCTGCAGAAATTGTTGCATCCAAACATGATATTGACCCCTGATTTGAATGAGAACTTCCGCTCACTCGGAAGATCTTCTACGATCTTGTCTGTGTCCTTCCAAATATCGATCACCATCCGATCAGATTCCAGTCTTGTGGCAACCAGCTCTGCGAATTTAAAAATATTGTGCGTTCCGAAGATCAGATCCACAAACCGATAGCTTTTCTTTAACTTCTCGACTACTTCCGGCTCCTGCATCATACATCCGCAGAGTCCGATCAGCATATGCGGATTTTTCTTTTTCACACGGTTGAGCTGTCCCAAATGTCCATATACCTTCTGATTGGCATTTTCACGCACCGTACAGGTATTGTAGATTACGAAATCTGCCTGATTCTCTTCTTCCTCTTCCACATATCCAATCTGCTCCAGAATTCCGGTCAGCTTCTCCGAATCCCTTGCGTTCATCTGGCAGCCAAATGTTGTTACATGAAAGGTCAGCGGACGTCCCAGGGTTTCCGCCTGGGTCTTGACAAGACGGCGTGCTTTTTCCATAAAATAATACTGGCGCATAGGTTCCTCTGCCGGAGCCGGCTGTTCCAGATCGATTTCAGTTAAAATCTCTTCTATCTTCTTCGTTTGTTTCTTCTCCAACATGAATTGTCTTCCTCTCTATCTCTTCGTATATCTTAGCATTCCATATGAGCTTTCATTATAATCGAATCCATTTGGTTTTTCAAGATAAAACAATCCTCTGTTATCCTTTCGGAATATAATACACTTGTATCTTTTGCGTAATCGGATTTTTCGTGATCTGCGCATGGATTCCAAAAATTTGTAAAATATTTTCCTCGGTAAGAATCTCTTCGGGTGTTCCCGCTTTGATGATCCTCCCCCGATCCATAAGTAAAATTCTGTCGCAGTACATGGCTGCAATATTCAGATCATGAACGGAAGAAAAAATCGTCGCATCCTGTTTCTTTAAGATCTCCATCAACAGATATTGAAACCGGATATCCAGATGATTCGTCGGCTCATCCAGGAGAATCAGTCTGCTCTCCTGAGCAAGCGTTCTTGCCATGAGCACCCTTTGTTTTTCTCCTCCGGACAAGCTGAAAAAAGAGCGGTTTTCGTATCCTTTCAGTCCCACTTCTTCTAAAAAACGCCTGCAGATTGCAAGATCCTCTTCTGTTTCCTTTTCTAAAAACCTACGATGTGCATAGCGTCCATACATAACCATATCAAGCACTTCCAGATCAAATTCGGTCTGATTTTCCTGTGCGACAACTGCTGCTTGTCTTGCCATCTCTTTCGCTGACAGCGAAACAACATCCTTCCCGTCGATATAAACGGTATCTTTCTGTGGTCTGTACGTTTTGTATATGTTTTTCAGCAACGTTGATTTTCCGCAGCCATTGGGACCAATCAGCCCGACAAAAGTGCCTTCCGGTACTTCCAGAGAAACATCCTGCAGAATCTCGGTTCCATCAATACTGTAGTCCAATCCGCGAACTGTCAAAAAGCTATGGTTCATGTGCTCTTCCTCCTTCCCCTGCGGATCAGATACAGGAAAAACGGTGCGCCGGACAAAGCCGCAATAATTCCGATTGGGAGCTCCTCCGGTGCAACGATCACCCGCGAGAGAAAATCTGCCAGTACAGTAAACAATCCGCCCAAAACAATTACAAACGGTAATACTATCGTATGCCGTGATCCTACCATTCTTCTCGCAATATGTGGAACAACAAGCCCGATAAAGCCGATCACTCCACTGACAGAGACCACAATTCCGGTCAATACGGCAGCCATGATGATCACAACCATTTTGATTCTTGTTACATTGACTCCCAGATTCTCAGCAGTGCCATCTCCCAAAAGCAGCATATCCAGTTCTCTTGTAAAAAGAAGAATGATGCAGACTGTAATCAGAAAAGCAGCTGCAACATATTTGACTTTCTCCCAGCTTGCGCCACTCAAAGAACCTACCATCCAGTATTGTGCTGTCTTTGTCTTATCCGATCCGGTATGATACCCGTAAATGATCAGATTGGTGATCCCGCTAAACAACGCAGAAGTCGCAATCCCCGCCAGGATCAGCTGTGTCGAAGTAACGGTTCCCTTATATGTTGCAATCGCCATGGATAATACAATTGCCAGGGCCGCTCCGCAAATTGCTCCAAACATGGTTCCGTATCCGCCTGCAAAATGAAAACAGCCTGTGATGATGGCACATACCGCTCCTGCTGAAGCTCCGGAAGAAATACCAAGTACATAAGGATCTGCCAGAGCATTTTTTGTCAACGCCTGCATCAGTACTCCACACACAGAAAGTCCGGCACCTACAAACCACGCAAGCACAACTCTTGGAAGTCGGATATTCCAGATAATTGTTTCCATATTGGTTTCCCATGTCGGGAAAAATATCTCCCGCCCTGACAGATGGTTCATAATAATACGAAATACTTCAAAAGGGTGAATCTTGACAGCTCCAAAGGAAACGGAACAACCTACCGCTAAAACACTGCACACAAATACAGCGCAAAACAGGGACAGGTGCCTTACTCTTTTCTGTCTTTTATTTAATTCTTTCATGTAATAGAAGAACTCCCTTTCCTATTGAAAACAATCTGGATATAACTGCTTTGCAATTTCTTCAACTGCAGCCGCTGATCCGGCAGAGCCCTGCATGTCTGCACAGCATGCAGAATAGATTTTTCCTTCTTTGATTGCCCTTAAATCTTTTGTTGCAGCATTGGTGCGAAGAAATTCTGCCTTTTCTTCTACATCTCCATCATAGTCTAAAAGGAGGATTGCATCCGGATCACGTTCTACCACTTCTTCCCAGGAAGGGGTTGCCCACCCGGCTTCAATGTCATTAAAAATAGAGATGGCGCCTGCCGATTTCAAAATATCTCCCGGCATCCCCTGGCATGCTGTAAAAGGGGCATCTTCTCCCGAATCATAGACAAACACTTTTTTCGGGTTCTTGTATGCATCTTCTCCAAGCGCCTCTTTCACATCCTGAAGTGTATCCTTCATTTTTTGTATTTTCTGCTCTGCAGTTTCTTCCACTTGAAAAATCTTACCCAGTGTCTCATAGTCTTTGTACAAATCTTCAAATGTGGCACTGTCTGAGCATACATATGGGAAATACATGGCAATTCCATTTTCGTCACAGAATTCTGTACTGAAATTTTTATCTGAAAATACGGAATCCCAGCCGATCAGAAAATCACAGCCTGTAGCAAGCAGTTCTTCCTTTGAAACAGATGACAGGTTCACTCCGGGTTCTGCGATCTGTGGTACAGAATCTCTTGCAGGATATTCCGAGACAAGACTCCAGCAACTCCCTTTCGTGTATCCGGCCATCTGCTCCTCTAAGCCCAGATCAAAAAACAAATCTGCCATCTGATCTCCGGAAGCAACCACATGATCCGGTTTTTGCTTAAAGGTATACTCTACATTTTTTCCCAGCCCGGATCGCTCCAGATTCAGCTGAATTGTAACCGGTTCATAATTACGATCTTCTGATTGTACCGATTTTTCTGCATGAGCTTCTTTTTTATCAGTTTCTGTCTCCTTATTGCTTCCACATCCGGAAACAAGAGATATCGTCGCTGCTGCACACAGGATGCAGCTTACTATTTTCTTTTTCATAAACTTTGACCTTTCTTTATCAATTTTATCCCAGTTGCTCTATTGATAAAAGGTCATGATCAGGTCTTCATCTACCTCGTCCCCTTTCTCTTTCTTCTTATCAAGAAATCGTAAGATGACTTCAGCAAGTCTTAGGGCTTGGCATCTCCCGCCATTTCACCTTCTCACAGAATTCTCTGCAATGGTATCTGAAATTTTGTCCGCCTTACCTCAGGGATAAGCTGCCAATGAATTGCACATTGTTCCTTATTAAGCCAAAACACTGAAGCCGTCTGCACATTGCATGCAGTCCGAAATATTATAGCATTAATTTCCTGCATTTATCCAGTAAAACCTTCTAAGTTTATAAAATTTCAAAAGACAGGGATATTTCCCTGCCTTACCTTTCATCCACTATTCAAACTGATTTTTTTCTGCATCGTATCTGTAGTCGATCATGCCGAGTTTTTCCTCCAGCACTTCTCTTGAAACGTCCATATCATCACAGAGAGCATCCAGGCTTGGATAATAATCTCTCAGTTTTGTATTTACCACGCTTAGAAGAAGTATCGGATCTTTCGGTAATCCTGTCAGCATTTCCAGCACCTCTTTTCTGTCATCACATATTCCATCCGAATGTCATGTGCCTCAGCAGGAATCTGATCTGCCATCTGCACCTCAAACGCAAGTCCAAACGTATGGCATCCTTCCATTTTCTGAAGATACGTGTCGTAAAATCCTCCTCCATATCCGATCCTTCTTCCCGCCGGATCGAACGAAACGCCGGGAACAAGCATCAAGAGATCCGATTTTTCCAGGCAGCAGTCTGCCCCTTTTTTCTCTTCTTTCGGCTCCAAAATTCCAAACGCTCCTGTTTCCAGATCATTCAACGATTCTATGTAGTAAAACTTCATCTCCCGTTTTCCGGTCACTTTAGGCACTGCGGTTCTTTTTCCCGCTCTCCACGCACTTACCAGAATTTGTTCTGTACACACTTCTTTTCCCATAGATACATAACACCAGATTTCTTTCGCCTGCACAAATAAAGGATGGGAGACAACCTGCTCTGTGATCCTGTCACTGTATGTCTCCCACTCTCTGTCTGTCAGCCGGTCTCTGGCGCATAACATCTGTTTTCTAATGTCCCGCTTTGTTTCCAAATTTCTCTCCCAGATTGACGATTGTACCGTCTTTTTCTTCCACATCAATATTATTGAGCTGACTTCTCAAATTGCGTTTGAATGCATCAATATATTCCTGCCTGAGAATCTTTTGTTCTTTCTTTTCCGCATCAGTCAGTCCTTCTGCTTTTGATTTTCTATACAGTTCATTGATTCTTTTTACCTTTTGTTCGTCCATAATCTTATCCTTTCCCAAAAATTCTTTCTCCATCTTACACTATTTCTCGATTTTCGTCTACCCCGCTGTTTTTTAGCTGGAATAATTTTCCAGAAATGCGTAAAGTTCCTCCTCTGTTTCAACATATTTTTTTTGCTTTACATTTGTCTGCACTTCTTTCGGCAGTTCTTCAAACGGAATGTCTGTAAATTCATAAATTGTAGATTGATCAGACAGATAGACGACCACATAGCCATGCAGCTCTGCCAGATAATATCCTTCATTTTTTTCTGCTTCCCCTTTCACGGCAACACTTCTTTGCTGTTTATCCTGCTGCCGCGCCATCTGCCTGTCCATCACATACTGGTAACTCACCTGATATCCGATTCCGAGCAGACTGACAAACACAAACAAGACCACAAAAAAGCCAATACAGTATTTCTTCTTCATAAAAGTCCGACTCCTTTTTTCATACAGTATTGGCTCTTTGTACCGGTTTTATTCAGTTCACTTGATTTTGTCAATCCAGATATTCAATGTCATCATCATCGTCCAGGTCTCTCTCCTGTGGAAAAATCTTAAAACGTTTGCAGACTCTTAAGATCCGTCCGCCCATTGGAAGTGCCAGCATATCTGACTCGGAAAGCGTTCCTACCCGGATCACCGCCACTGCGTACACCAGCATGGCAATGATGATAGAAAGTCCATTTGCCAGAAATCTTCCCGGCATCAGGGCGCTAAGAAGCTTATTGGACACAAATGCCGCCACTCCCATGATCAAAGCTGCCAGAAACGGCTTGATATAACAGGTCTTGAAATCCTGTCTGAATCCACTTGCCTTATATACATCCTTCATATTCAGTACACACATACAAAAACTGAAGATCACATTACTGAATACGAGAGAATAAATCCCCCATTTGAAAACAACCAGCATCAAAAGGACTGCCACAAGATGGATCCCCAGTGAAATCAGCGCATTCTTTGCCGGTGCAGTCAGCCGGTCCAGTCCCTGCAGAATCGAGTTTGTAACTGTTGAGGAACTGTACAACACAACTGTGATCGCCCCGGATGCCAGCATCAGTGCAGGCTCCGTTCTGGAATCTCCGTAAAGGAACTGCATGATCGGCGATGCCAGTACCACAAATCCCACAAAACAAGGAATCGCGATCAGCATGGTAAGACGGATCGTCTGATTGATCTTATTCTGCATCTGCGTCCGGTTTCTGGAGGCAACTGCCGCTGTCAGTGCCGGAATAACAGATGCTGCAAGTCCGTTCGCCATCGCAAGCGGGATGTTGATCAACGTATTGTATTTTCCTGTGTAAATTCCCTGTGGAATGATATATTCTTTCAAGGTAACTCCCTGTGCTGCCATGATCTTTGCAAACAAGGTCAGGTCAATAATCTGATTGATATTATAGATTGCCGTACTGAACAGGATCGGGGCGATCGTCAAAAGAAGAACCTTCAAAATCTGCCCATATCCATCCTGATGTTTCGTGCGGTCTCTTCTCATCTGCCGCATCATCACTTTTTGAAACAGTACAAACACAAACATCAAAAACAACAGTGCGACCAGTGCTCCCGTAGCCGTTCCCGCCGTTCCTCCCGCTGCCCCATAGGCCGGTTCAAGCAAAGGATTGTCCTGCTTTTTCGCAGCTGCCATCCCCACTTTGATCATGATGCTGGCTCCTACGATATTGACTGTTGCATTGATGATCTGCTCCAAAACCTGGGAGATCGCAGTCGGAACCATAGTTCCCATTCCCTGAAAATATCCGCGCATTACACCGAGCACTGCCACGATAAACAGCGCCGGAGCCAGCACCTTGAGTGTATAGACACTAAGCGGCGATTCCATCAGATGTCTGGAGATCATATCTGCCCCCAGAAAGATTGCCAGTGCCACAACTGCCCCCACGGAAACCGCAAACATCATTGCACATTTAAAAATTCGAAAGGCGTTTCTTGGCTGGTGCATCGCCATCTTTGTGGAGACCAGCTTGGATACCGCGATCGGAAGACTGAAGGAGGACAGCATCAGTGCCATCGCATAAATCTCATATGCATATCCGAGAAATCCGTTTCCCTCATCTCCGATAATATTGGTCAGCGGAATCCGGTACAATGCCCCGATGATCTTTACAATCACTGCCGCCGCTGCAAGGATTGCTCCCTGTATCAAAAATTCATTCTCTTTCGACTGTTTTTTTCTTCTTTTGTTCTTCTGTATATCTGCCATCCGTCTCCTCCGTCACGCCCTTAAAATCTGGACTTTTTCCATGATCTCACGCTGTCTTTCTTCCATGACCAGACGCTCCTCTTCTTCCATATGATCATATCCGAACAAATGAAGCATACTGTGTGCGATCAGAAATGCAAATTCCCGTTTCGGTGAGTGTCCATAGGCCTCTGCCTGTGCAAGTACCTTCTCCTTGGAAATAACAATGTCACCAAGCATCAGTTCTCCAGATTCCGGATTAAATGCTTCGGCCTCCTCTTCCACAAACGAGAAATCTCCCGGAGTCTCATATTCCAGCATCGGAAACGACAAAACATCCGTTGCCCGGTCGATCTGACGAAACTCCTCGTTCATCCGGTGGATCTCATCGTCTGTGGTCAGCAGCAGATTGATCTCTGCTTCATAAGGACATCCCTCATATTCCAATGCGGCTTCCACCACCAGATCTGCCACTTCTTTCGTTTCAAACGGAAGTGTGATTTCTCCTTCTTCTTCTAAATACAAACTCATGATTTTCTCCTTTTTTCGGGAACTCTAAAATAATTCTAAGTCCATGTGGTCTAATATTATCTATCACTACACGACCTTCGAAAATACCCATAATACGTCTAATAATCGAAAGACCAAGTCCACTCCCCTCCTGTGGATTAGTGCGGGACGAATCAACTCGATAAAACGGACGCATAAGTCGGTCAAGTGACTCTGGCGGAACCCCAGGGCCATCATCACTTACCACACAGTACACATGACTTTCATCTTCGGTGACATCAATAACACTATGTCCTATATCTGCCATCTTATATTTTGCACTATTATTTAAAATGTTTTGCAAAACCCGCTGTAATAACTGCGGATTCGCCATAATAGTAGCATCCTTAACTGTAACACGTTGGCTCAGTTCAAGACCTCTAGACTTATAATGTTCTATATGATCTTCTACAAAACCTTGTACGTATTTCCCTAATTCTATTTCCTCCGATGGTCTAGATTCCTTTTTATAGTTCAATGTTGTAATAAGGAACAATTCCTCTAACATAGAATCTAAATCATTAGCCCGTTTCAAAATGATTCCCATGTAGCGTTTTTGTTGCTCTTCTGTTGGTGCAATACCATCACGAACACCTTCTGCATAGGCTTTAATAGCTGTTAACGGTGTTCGGATATCATGGGATATCCCTGCTAACAACTCTTTTTGTTGTTCCTGTTCCATTTC
>OGEK01002029.1_pt1 | contig 10819 bp, 3 predicted proteins | sample 1570641 | NCBI WGS metagenome assembly OGEK01 (sample SAMEA2582136, study PRJEB24529) | metagenome | biome: Human gut stool | place: China | collected 2011
TTCCGGTATTAAAAGTCAGACAGTATACGGTAGAAGAAATCTTTGAGAAAAAGCTGTACTTTCTGATACCGTTTCATATTTTTGTTTATGAAAATAGTTTTAAAGAACTGGAAGAAAACAGCGAAAAATTAGCGAAGCTGGAAGAGGAATATACAGCGATAGTAAACCGTCTGGAAGAAGACCGTAAGAACGGTGATTTAAACGAATACGAAAAGGTTACAATTCTTGAAATGTCAGATACAGTAATAAAACATCTGGCGGCAAAATATGAAAAGGTCAGGAAAGGAGTTGGAGAGAGTATGGGTGGAAAAGTATTAGAGTATGAAGCAAAGGATATATTAAACCGCGGTCGTGCCGAAGGATATCTGGAGGGAGAAGCCTGTGGACGCCGCGAGGGGCGTGATGAAGGACGTGCCGAAGGCGAAATCACCGGAATGAAAAAAGCCAAAATGCAGTTAGCCGTAAAATTATTGCAGGCGGGGAACAGCGTTGCATATGTGGCAGACCTGACGGAACTGCCGGAAGAAACGGTGCAAAAGTTGTCGCAGGCAGTCGAGCGTGAAGATGAATAGGAAAAATAAAGCATTTTATCAAAGTAACAGGCGGCTTATCTGAAACAAAAAAGCCGCCCAACTCTTAAATCTCTTTTTCCTAGTATCAAAGTAGGGATTTCGCAAAAACAGTCTGAAAAAATCTCATTTTAAACAATAAAATTTATCAATAAGACTTTTTTGTTGCACTTGCGCAACAAATTGGGAAAGCAGGAAATCAAAGGGATTGTTAAAGAAAACAGGTAAAAAATACCGTTGTTTGTTGCAGGTTTGCAACAAAAATGTCTGCTTGCCAAAAACAAATGTCTGTGGTACACTGCCACTGCAAACGAAAGATAGGCTTTGAAGCCTCTTTTTTTAAGTGCCGCGGTTAGACAAGACTAATGGAAGTTATCAAAACAAAACTATGCCATAAAACAAAAAACAAAACAAAGCATTAGTACATTCGTAAAATCAACAAGGCACGATAGAAACAAGTAAACAGGGACAAAGCAGAAAGGAAAGAAAAATGAGAAAGACCAGCTTTAAGTTATTATCTGCTTCATTAGCAGTCGCAATGACAATGAGCAGTATGCCGTACAATGTATTGGCGGCAAGTCCGGAGCAGACATTTGCACAGGCAGTACAGCAGGCACAGACAACAGAAGCGGACGGCTTTGAAACAGCCGCACCGGCAGAGGAAAATCTCGTAACAGCAGATGCAGAAAGCACAGAAAAAGTAACCTACACAGTTACACCGGGTGTTTCATACGGAAAGGGAAGTATCAAATTAATCTCAGGTGTGACAGAAAGCACCGGTGATGACGGTGAAAAAGTATACACGGCTGAAAAAGACAGCACAATTACATTTGAAGCTGTACCGGAGGACGGCTGGGCATTAGATTCTGTTATGTACATGTCATCAAGCTTTACAACACCGGACTTAAAGATTACAAAGGTAGACGGCAAAGAGAACCAGTATACCTGCACAATTCCTGACGATGCATATGCTTACGGCTCAGTAGGAACATTTATGATATATGTGCAGTTTGCACCGGTTCTGGAAGAAGGACAGTATGAGATAAAATCAACAGGCGAATATTTAAGTGTAGATAAGTATGGTGCAAAGCCGGGTGAAACCGTAAAGATTACATCAACAAGTGACAGTTCAACAAGAAATTATGTGCCGACTGTTGCAGATGAAGACGGAACCGGTATTGATACAACACTTGAAAGTACAGTGATTGATGAAGATAAGATTGTACAGGTATACACCTTTGTAATGCCGGAGAAAAAGGTTACAATCACAGAAAAGAGTAACCGTTATTGTGCAATTACATTAGAAACCAATGACGACAGTAAATTTGCAAGCCATGTAAGTTACAGCAGCCGACAGATGATGAGTGGTAATATGAATGTTGTAGCAGACAGCATTATCGACGGCAAGTATTATAAGCATACAGTAACCGTAACCGGTACACAGGGAAATACAACAGTAAAGCCGGGAGAATTATCATCACTTGCAAGCGGAAAAGCAACATATACCGTAGCAAAGAAATTCCCGGTAGCCGTTACTTTAAGAGTAGACTTCGTTGAAACAGATGCGTATAACATTACAAACCAGTCTGCAAATATTGAAGGTGCCGATTTTACCGTATCAAATGGTGAACTTGCGGCAGAAGGCGATACCGTAACATTACTGCTTTCCACAAATACAGCAGACGGATATTACTATGACGGTACAACACTGCCAAAGGTAACAGACGCAGACGGCAACGAAGTAACCGTAACAGCAGATGCAGGAAACACAACATCTTCTGCAAAATTTACATTCACAATGCCTGAAAAGGGTGTCACAACAAGTTTTGATGGTTCTGCAATTACACAGAAAGAATTAAAGGCTGTTACCGTTGCAGATGAAGCAAAGTCTTATATTGCACTGGATAAAGCAGAAGCAAGAGAAGGCGCAAATGTTACCATTACTTTGACAGACGAAGCCAAAAAGGTTTTATTTATCAAAGTGATTAAGGAAGACGGCAGTGTCGAATATATAAGAAACTCTGCAACGAGCTTTACAATGCCGGCAGGCGCAGTGACAGTATCGGTAATTGCACCGGACAACTGGTTTGAAGAAGGACGTTATGATACAGATGTATATGCGGCAACATCAAGCACACTGATTGTTTCCGATGCGGCAGACCTTGCGGCTGTCGGTAAATTAATGCGTGATAATCCAAGCGCACTTACGGATAAAACCATTAATATTGTAAAAGATATTGATATGAGCGCATATACATGGGTGCCGATGACATATACAAATTACAATAATACAGTAACCTTTAACGGAAACGGACATACCATTAAGGGACTGAATGTAGAAGGCATGACAGGAACGGCATCAAGTTCATGGGTATATTCAAGTGCATTTATCGCACAGATAGGCAGTTTCACAGATGTCACTATCAACGACCTGACATTTGAAGGAACACAAAAAGTCCATACCGTTGCAGGCACATTCTGCTATTTAGGTGGTATTGCTTATGGCGGCGGTTCTTACAACAAGGTCGTAAACAATATGAATGTGACCATTGACGGTGCGACAGGCGGTACGGTATTGCATTACCCTATTACAAATAGTGCAACACAAATTGTAAACAGTGCGGTAACCGGCAAGACAACACTGGAAAATGTAAATTTAACCGGATATTATTCATATTATGGACTTTCAGACAGAGCAGTCAACAGCTATGATATTTCAGAGATTACCATGGGTGAAAATGCAAATCCGGCAAATGTATCTTATTACGGTGTGGACGCTACTTTACAGGCAAAAGATAAGACTGCAAACTGTTATACAGGCACAACATTAAATAATTTCCCTGAAAATGCACAAATTTACGGAATTGCAAAGACTGTTACAGGAGAGAATCTGGATTCTCTTAATCAGAACTTTACATACATCACACCGGTAACAGCCGAGGGTTATGAAAATGACAACTTAATGTCTGTTGACAGCACAACCAACAAGGTCGGCAGGATTGCACTGGTTACATACTTAAACAGCTGGGTTGATGAGAACCAGACAGAGGATAACAAGTATTGCAAGTGGGAAACAGACAAGACAACAGGCAGACCGGTATTAAAGGCAGCCGAAGAAACGGTTGTTTCACAGAAAAATGCAATCACTTCAAACGTAACAGGCAGTGAATACGGCGAAACAACCGTTGACGAAGAAGCCGCAGAAGGCAGTAAGGTAACTGTATACACAGCACCGAAGTCATTCTGCAAAGTAAAGAGCATTTCCGTAGAAACAGCAGACGGAAAGAAAGTTGACGTAACAGACAACGGTGACGGAAGCTACAGCTTTACAATGCCGAAGTCCGCAGTGACCGTAAGCACAGAGTATGCACAAGACTCTTATGCAATTACAACAGAAACCAACGGTGAAGGTACAGTCAGTGTATTAACGACTGAAACAAAGTCTTCCGATAAGGCAAAATCAGGTGAAACCGTAACAGTTACCGTAACACCGGACCGTTTAAAGTATTACACAATGGACAGCGTAACCGTAACAACGGCAAGCGGCAAGACGGTTGAAGCCACAACAACGCAGGAAATTAACGGAACAAATGCCCATGAGTATACATTTACCATGCCGGAAGAAGCTGTAACGGTTATGGCAAACTTCAAAGACGTCAGCAGCTATTACAACGAAGACGGTTCTTTAAAAGAGGGTACATACAAAATGCAGGCAGTATTCGGCAGTACCTATTACATTGACACCGACAAAATCGAAGGTGCAATGGGCTATGAAGAACAGTACACAGACATTACCGTAAGCGTTGATGCAGAAGGCAATGTAACCGTGGACGATTATGAAATGCCGGGTGTAAAGAGTCCGATTGGATACGCAGGCGGCGGTGAACTCTGGATTAAGTCCACACCGACACCGGATGCCAACGATAACGGCAAGATTAAGGGTGCAGATGATGCAGGCGTTGCAGAATCCAGCGATTATGCCGAAAAGTATGAAAACTATACAAAGGTATACACCATTTCACCAACCGTTACAAAGACCGGTAAGATTAATCCGTCAACCAACGTAAAGACAGAAAACACAGGCGATTTCTACTTTACAAAGGTTATGCAGGGAAGTAAGCAGGTCGGCGGCTTCTATAACAGTGAAAATGTAGAATCCGTTACATTGGATAAACTCGCTTCATCAACAAGCAGTAAGGTAGCACCGTTTAACCTGACATTCTCCGGTATCAATTACATTAAAAACGATGCGGACTATGCAAACCAGAATGTGTTATTTACAACATACATCACAGAAATGGCTTACATTTCAGAAGTATTGTTCCGTATGGACTTCTCAACGATTGAAAAAGTCGGTGATACAGACCAGGGAGAAGAAACAACACAGGCATTAGATGTATCTGTTTATACAGCGTGCGAACCGGGTGCCACAAAGACACCGCCTGCAAACATTGATGCAATCAAGAGTGCAACACTGGTAACAAAGGCAGACGGAAGCAGACAGCTCGTATTTGACTTAGGCGAAACAATCGTATTCGGCTTACACGGACATATGGGAAGCCTTCGTGTATACAATGCAGACAGCATGGAAAATGCATTTAAGGCAATCTCAAAGAATGATACAAGCGGCTTAAAGTCAGCAATTTACAGCGACTGGTATACAGACAAGATTAATTCCGAAGCAGACAGCGTGGCATATGATAAGACACCTGTAGAAGTAACAGACAGCAGAGGATATGTATACTACACAACAGATGGAACAGAATTTAGTGCAACGTCCACAACAACAGACCTTGAAAATGCACTCGTATATCCGGGTAAGGCAGTTGTAGATGTACCGGACTATTTCGACCTGACAGACAACAATGAAATTTATCTGACAGGCTTTATCGACGGTATGTCAAAGGATACAAACTTAAAGTTAAAACTGACAGCAAAAAATGAAGACAACACACCGGTTGTAAAGACAGGTACAGCCCATATTTCACAGTTCGGTGAATATGATGTTACTGTCAACGTAACAGTTACAGATGATGTTATCACAGACATTGAAGTAACAGGTGCAAATTTTGCGGGAACTTATGCTGAAACCAATAAGATGATGCTTGAAAAGGCAGTCAACGGCTTAAAGGGCAGCTACATCAATAAGTCCGCAACCGATGTAAAGGAAATCACAGGTGTTGATGCGGTTTCAGGCGCAACGTATTCATCCAATGCAATCCGCGATGCGATTTTAAATGCACTCGAACTAAAGCAGGAAGAAGAAGTCATTAACCTTCCGACAGAAAAGCTTGCAGAAGGCGAATACAGCGTAGACATTGCATACTACACAGATAAAGTAAAGCACAGTCTTGTGGAAAATGACAAGACAAAGGCAAAGATTGTTGTTGATAAAGATGGCAGCATGACACTCGTAACAGACATTATTAACGGAACATCAAAAGAACCGTTATATATCTATGGCTTCAATGGCTACTATGAAGGCAATGATACTTCTAAGAGCTTAAAGGAAGCTGCGGTCGAAATGAATGACATTCAGTACAGCGATGATGTATTCGGTGAAGATGAAAAGGTTGTAACAAAGGTTTCCTTCCCGTTAGAAGGTGATTTTGCGGCAATCTACAACACCAATGCAGATATCTATGTACCGGCAATGAAGAATTTAAACGGTCTGGTTTCAGGCATTGACTTCAAGCAGGGACGTTTCAGCGCAGACTGCTTCGTAAAGGTTTACTGGGACAGCTTAACAAAGACATCATCTGATAATAATAAGTCCGATGATATAACAAAGGAAACAACTTTCGGTTCAGCAAAGACCACTCTGACAGCAGGTACTTATTCAATCCCTGCAAGCTTAAAGAATGCCGGAAATGTTTCACAGGATTCTATGGCGGCAGGCTGCATTAAGAGTGCACAGATGACTGTTGCGGCAGACGGTACTGCAACAGTAACGGTTGATTTACAGTCTGTATCCTTTGCGGGACTGACAGCTTACGCAAGCAACTGGAAGATTTATCAGGGAACGTCAGCAGACGGTAAGACCGTAGACGCACAGTACACAACAGACGAAGAAGGCAGAGTGACACAGATTACATTTACACTGCCGGACAACAGCTATGACGGTGTTTATGTCAACATGTTTGTCGATGCGATGAATTACAGCCCGGATGCATATCTGGCACTGGATTATGCAAATGCGGTAAAGACAGCAGAACCGGACCCGGCACCAACACCGGACCCTGAACCGACACCGGAACCGACTCCGACACCAACACCGGACCCTGAACCGACACCAACTCCGACACCGGAACCTTCTGACAATAAAATTGCAGACGGTAATTATTATGTACCGATTGCATTGTGGAATGCGGTATCCGATAAAGCATCTATGGGAAATGCAGCATTTGAAAAGAACAGCAGTGCTTTAATCACCGTAAAGGACGGTAAGGTTGTAAAAGTTCAGATTGCCATGAATCCGGTAACTGTAACATCAATCTATAGTGCCGTAACGGCATTTGAGGTAGAGGGCGTAACCGTTACAATCGACAAGACAGAAAAGATTACAACTTCCGCAGGAAATGAAGTCGATGCAATCAGACTGGTAACATTTGAACTTTCTGAAGATGCACAGCCATCTGTTGCAGATATTACTTATGCAGATGTAAGCTTTAAAGTACCGGATACACCAATGGGCGACACCATGATGAGTGCGAGATTAAGATTCGACTGGTCAGCACTGACAGCAACAAGCGATACTTCTCTTGTACCGGCAGAGAACCAGACAGAGGAAAAATCTCCGGCAGTTGATGTAACAGATGAAAAGACAGGTGTTCATGTATCAGCGGCAGAAGGCGTTCTTCCGGAAGGTTCTGAATTAAAGGTAACAAAGGTTACAGCAGGAACAGAGTATACAAAAGCAGCAAATGCACTTGCAGACGTCGGCAGCAATTTTGAACTGTATGAAGTTCATTTTGAAAAGGACGGACAGGAAGTTGAGCCAAACGGCAGTGTTGTTGTGAAGTATCTCATTCCGGCAGGCATGAATGCAGACAACGTTGTTTTATACCGTATCAATGATGACGGTTCAAAGACTCTCATAAAGGGCAGTGTGGAAAACGGCTATTATGTTGTGACAACAAAGGGCTTCAGCTATTATGCACTTGTTGAAAAGACAACAACAGATAACAGTTCGGCAGCAGGCGGTAATTCAAATACGGCAGGCGGCTCAGCCAATACGGCGGACAACAGCAACAGCGGCGTAAAGACAGCGGATTCTTCCGCAATGGGCATGTGGGCAGCAGCATTCTTTGCTTCCTTAAGTGCCGTAGGTCTTGCAATTTTTAAAAGAAAGAAAAGACCGGAAGAAAAAGAAGACTAAGCTGTAAAAAAAGACAAAACAATGGCATCCGTTCCAAAAAGGGACGGGTGCCTGTTTGTCACATATAAAAAGGAAGCAGGAGTACAGATATGGAACAGAAATTTAAAATGCAGACTCAGCGGCTTGCAAAGCAGGCGGCGGCAGTATTGATGGCAGTCACCGTGGGCATTTTATCGGCGGCGGCAGTATTTTCACAAAACAGTAATCCGGTATATGCGGCAGAAAACGGCATTTATCTTGCCAATGCCAATCCAAGCTACCGAAATCCGTCCACCGGTGCGATTGAAGATTCCGGCGGAGAGGGTTCGGCGGTTTTAGGACAGTCCATGACAGAGAGCGCGACATATGGTAAGGCACTTATCGAGGTAGACCCGGTGGGAAACACTTATGCCACAATCCGTATGCAGTTAATGGACAATATCGAAAATCCGCAGTTTCAGGTAGATGGAAGTCCGGTGTCCGCAACGTTAATGCAGGAGGATTACTCAAGCAATACCGCAGATTACAGATTCCGCATCAACAGTGAAAATTCGGTTGTACGTGTAAATATGTACGTAACTGCCATGGGTCGTGATATTATTTACTACATTACATTTTCGGGACTGAGTGAAGGCGCAGGTGACTTTATTACCAGTGTGACCGTTGAAGAAAAGGGCGGCAGTGCCGGTCCGGACAGCGCAGAGAGTGGCAGTGAGGAAAGCAGCCCGGGAGAAAGCAGTTCAGGAGAGCGCGGTGTAAGTGCGCAGGCTGAAAATACCGCATCAGGCACGGACAGTTTATCGGGTGAAAACGGTGCGTCAGCCGGAACAGACGGCAGTCAGGAAAATGCCGGAACACAGAGCATAGAGCAGGCAGAAGGTGAAAGTGCAGAAAGTACGACAGAAGCCGGACAGACTACATCAGCAGAAGCAAGTGCCGCACAGGCAAAGACCGCAGAAAACACACAGACGAAAAATGCCGGAATTCAGGAATATGATGCGGCAGGAAAACAGGTCAATGCAGAAGCGCAGGAGAGCAAAAAAAACACCAGTACCGGCATTTTTATCGGAATGGGTGTTGTAATTGCCATTGTTGTGACAGGTGCGGCATGGTATATGCTTGTATATCGTAAAAAGAAAAATTAAAGGAGCAGACAAATGAAACGACAGGTAAAAAAGACTGTTCAAAAAGGACTTTGTATGCTGTTAGCGGGCGTTGCTGTTCTTACGGCATCGCTTTCGCTGACAGCCTGTGTAGACCAGCACCCGGATTCCACAGAGGGACAATCACAGGCAGACAGTGTGCGTCTTGTGGCAACGTCACCGGCAGCTGCACAGATTTGTGACAAACTGGAATTAGATTTAGTGGGCGTATGCCGGACCTCCGGTACACTGCCAGAGCGGTATAAGGATGTTACACAGGTCGGAACGGCAATGTCGCCGGATATGGAAATTTTAAAATCCTTATCGCCGGATTATGTGCTGTCCCCGAACAGCATGCAAAGCGATTTACAGCCGAAATATGCGTCAATCCAGGTGAAATCCCTGTTTTTAAATTTAAAAAGTGTATCCGGCATGTATGCTTCGATTGCAGACCTCGGTGAAAAATTTAACAGGCAGCAGCAGGCACAGGCAATGGTGGACGAATTTAACACATTTATGCAGGAATACAAAAATAAAAATGCAGGCAAAGAAGCACCAAAGGTTCTGATTCTGATGGGACTGCCGGGTTCTTATATCGTGGCAACCGAAAACAGCTATGTTGGCAGCCTTGTGGAAATGGCAGGCGGACAGAATGTATACGCAGGCACTGATGAAGAATTTTTAAGTGCTAACACAGAGGATATCAAAACGAAAGAACCCGATGTGATTTTACGGGCATCCCATGCAATGCCCGAGCAGGTACAGCAGATGTTTGCCGATGAATTTGAAAAAAACGACATCTGGAAACATTTTGCGGCAGTACAAAACGGCAGGGTGTACGATCTGGATTCGTCCCTGTTCGGCATGAGTGCAAATTTTTCATATCAGCAGGCACTCGAAGCATTACAGCCGATGTTGTATAACAGCTAAAATTCTGTAGTTTTTCATAAAATAAAAAATAATCGGTTGCTTATCTTTTTTTTGTAGTGTACAATAATAAAGACACAGTACATATTTAATAAGGAGAAAAGCCGTGGATATTATAGTAAAGTATATTGATGAATTGTTGGAAAAAAGCACGCCGGAAGCGCCGATGTGGAATATTGAAAAGCTCAAGCAGGGCTTAAAGTCTAAGTGGAATTACATTGACGGTTGTATGATTAAAGCCGTACTTGAGATGTATGCTATTTCAAAGGACGAGAAATATTTAAAGTTTGCAGACGATTTCATTGATTATCGTGTAGCAGAAGACGGAACAATTGACGGATACAGCATTGGTGAAAAGAATATTGACAATGTCAATGCCGGCAAGACTTTATTTGAATTATATGATATCACCGGAAAAGAAAAATATAGAAAGGCAATCGACCTTGTATATTCTCAGATTGCTATTATGCCTCGCTGTGAATCCGGCAACTTCTGGCACAAGGATATTTATCCGAATCAGGTATGGCTGGACGGAATGTATATGGGACAGCCGTTTTACATGGAGTATGAAACAAGATTTAACGACCGAAAGAATTATGATGATATTTTCTCACAGTTTAAATTCGTTATTGAAAACATGAAAAATCCGCTCAACGGTCTGTACTATCATGCAATCGACACATCAAAGCAGATGTTCTGGTGTGACAAGGTCACAGGTCTTTCACAGAATATCTGGCTGAGAGCAATCGGCTGGTACTCTATGGCACTGTTAGATACACTTGATAAGGTGGACAACTCTGACAACAAGTATGACAAAGAGTGCA
>OGEK01002032.1_pt1 | contig 10792 bp, 8 predicted proteins | sample 1570641 | NCBI WGS metagenome assembly OGEK01 (sample SAMEA2582136, study PRJEB24529) | metagenome | biome: Human gut stool | place: China | collected 2011
CTGAACGCCCTGTCCAACAACCTTATCATGGTGGATCGCAAAAAGCTGAAAAATCCGAACGGTCTGATTCTCGGCACTCCCGGTTCTGGCAAAAGTTTCTCGGCAAAGCGTGAGATCACCAACGCTTTTCTGGTGACGGATGATGATATTATCATCTGCGACCCGGAAGCAGAATACGCTCCGCTGGTGGAGCGTCTGCATGGACAGGTTATCCACATCGGTCCCGCCAGCACCCAGTATATCAACCCCATGGACATCAACAGCAATTACAGTGAGGAAGACAATCCGCTGGCGTTGAAAGCTGACTTTATTCTGTCGCTGTGTGAACTGGTGGTAGGCGGAAAAGAGGGCTTGCAACCTGTGGAAAAGACGGTTATTGACCGCTGTGTTCATGTGGTCTACCGCAAGTATTTCGAGAATCCCACCCCGGAAAATATGCCCCTGCTGGAAGATCTGTACAACGCCCTGCTGACGCAGGACGAACCGGAAGCGCGCCATGTGGCGGCGGCATTGGAGATTTACGTCAAGGGTTCTTTGAACATCTTCAACCACCACACCAACGTGGACATTCACAACCGCATCGTCTGCTTCGACATCAAACAGCTGGGCAAGCAGCTCAAAAAGCTGGGAATGCTCATCGTGCAGGATGCCGTTTGGGGGCGTGTGACCGCCAACCGCAGTGCCGGAAAATCCACCCGGTACTATGCAGACGAATTCCACCTTTTGCTGAAAGAGGAGCAGACTGCCGCTTATTCCGTGGAGATCTGGAAGCGTTTCCGCAAGTGGGGCGGCATCCCCACAGCCCTAACGCAGAACGTCAAAGATCTGCTGGCAAGCCCTGAAGTATCGAACATTTTCGAGAATTCGGACTTTGTGTATATGCTCAATCAGGCGAACGGTGATCGACAGATTCTCGCAAAGCAGCTCAATATTTCGCCTCACCAGCTTTCTTATGTGACCCACTCCGGCGAAGGCGAAGGGCTGCTGTTTTTCGGCAACGTGATTTTGCCCTTCGTTGACCACTTCCCGAAAGACCTTGAACTCTACCGCATCCTCACGACCAAACTCAACGAGATCTCGGAGGGCGCACAGAAATGAGCAAGCCGAAACTGAATCTCAAAGAGGAATCGTCTGCCAAAAAGACCCGTTCTCCCCCGAAGAAAACCAAGGTGGAGCAGTCGGTGCCCAAAAAGAAAAAGCTGAAAACCGATGCGGAAAAGGCGGCAGAGAAAGCCCAGCACCTGCGGTTCGGCAAGGCAGAATTGACCCCGGATGAGTTGAGCCGGTTGAGCAAGGCACAGAAACGGGAAATGTACGCCGCCCATGCCGCCCGCTCTGTGGTGCATCGGGAGGTTGACCAGTACGAGGATGAAAACGTCGGTGTGCAGGCGTTGAGCGAGGGCGAAAAAGCGGCAGAAAATGTCCGGGATATTTCCAAAAGCCGCTATGCCCGGAAACTCAAGAAGAAAGCCAAGATGCAGGGCAAGAAAGGCTCCAAAACCGCTAAATCTTCCGCATCGGAGCCGACTGCGGCACAAGATGCAGGCGCATCCGGCACCGGCGAGGGCGGCTCCAACTGGCTTTCCCGCTGGAAACAGCGGCAAGAAATCCACAAAAGCTACTATGCCGCCGCCCGTTCGGGTACAGCGGCGCAGACCGCAGGCGGCAAAGCGGCATCCAACGGTGCATCTGCCGCCCGGTCCAGCATGGAACAGGCGGTAGAAAAGGGCAAAACTGCCGTCAGCACCGCCGTAAAGGGGCTGATGAATGCCGCTAAAGGCAACGCACACGTTCTTGTGATCGTGGGCGTTTTTCTTTTGCTCATTCTTATGGTGATGTCGGGCTTTTCCTCCTGCGGTATCCTCTTTTCGGGCGGCACACAGGTGTCCGGGCAGACCATATACTCTGCCGAGGACAGGGACATCCGGGGCGCAGAGCAGGACTACAAAAAGCTGGAAAAGGAACTGGATAAAAAGATCAAGCGCACTCCCACCGACCACCCCGGCTATAACGAGTACCAGTACCACCTCGACCCCATCGAGCATGACCCGTGGCAGCTCACTTCGTATTTGACCACACTCTACGACGATTACACTCGTAGCGAGGTACAGGGCAAATTGAAGGAGACCTTCAAAAAGCAGTATAAGCTGACCACATGGGTAGAGGTGCAGACCCGGTATATGACGGTCTGGGTCATGACTCCGGCAGGCATCCCGGTTCCCACGCAGGTTCCCTACGAGTACCGCATCTTCCACACCAAGCTGGTGAATCGTGGCTTGGAGGTGGTCATCCGGGAAGAACTGGACAACGACCAGTGGAAACGTTACGAGATTTTCCAAGATACCTTGGGAGGTAGACCTTATCTATTCAACGGCGGATTGCCGCCCGGTGGCTCCGATGGCTCCGGCACACCGGGCATTGATTATCAGGTTCCGGCAGAAGCCCTGACGGACGAAGAATTTTCCAAAATCTACGCCGAAGCAAAGAAATACGTCGGTACGCCCTACGTCTGGGGCGGTTCCACCCCGGAAACAGGGTTCGATTGCAGCGGCTATGTCTGCTGGGTGTACAACCAGAACGGCTATGATGTAGGACGCACCACCGCCAACGGTTTGTGGAACAAGAGCCAGCACATTTCCGAAGCAGAAGCAAAGCCCGGTGATCTGGTTTTCTTTGAAGGAACGTATGATACCGTCGGGAAGAGCCATGTGGGCATTTACCTCGGAAACGGCATGATGGTCAGTGCCGGAGACCCCATCAAGTACGCAAACATTCACTCGTCCTACTGGGAGAAGCATCTCGCCGGGTTCGGACGGCTTTCAAAATGATTGGAGGAGTTACTATGAGCGAAAAATCGGATAAGCTGCGGGCGATGCTGGAAAAAGAGAAGGAACGCCGCATCAAGCTGAACAACCGTATCGAGATTCTGGAGCGGCGCATTCAGGAGGAAGATTCCGCCGAGGTCAACGAGATGGTGCGGACTGCAAAGGTCACGCCGGAACAGCTTGCCGCCCTGCTGCGGCAGTCGGCAACCGCCACCCCGAACCCGGCTGCGCTGTCTGCCGTGGGTGCAACTTTTGAGAAGGAGGTCGATGCAGATGAAGATTAAGAAACTGGGCGCACTGCTGGTATCGGCGGCACTGTGCGCTGGCATGGCGGCTCCCGCTTTTGCCTATGACGGTGAGCCTGTGGAAGAAGTGGAACAGCCTGTCCCGACTGCTGCCACCGAAGAGGAAGAGGCTGTCACCGTGACCGATGAGGAAACCGGTGCCCTGACCCCGGAGGGCAATCTGACGCTGGTGGACGATTACCACACCGACTATTCCGATGGCAGCGGTCAGCAGTTCATTACGCTTGTCAGCAAGTCGGGCAATACGTTCTACTTGGTCATCGACCGCAACGCCAAAGGGCAGCAGACCGTCCACTTTATGAATCTGGTGGACGAAGCAGACCTTTTGGCGCTGATGGAGGAAGAAGATGCAGACGCTTATACCGCTGAAAAAGAAGCGGCGACGCAGGCAGAGCAGGACAGGCTGAAAGCCGAGGAGGAAGCCAAGAAAGCTGCGGAAGAAGCGGCAGCATCCGGCACAGAACAGCCCAAGGAAAACAAGGTCACAAAGATCGCATCCGGCTTTCTGGGTGTGGTCGTGCTGATTGCGCTGGCGGCAGGCGGCGGCTTCTACGTTTTTGCGAAGCAGAAGCAGAAAAAGCAGGCAGAAAAAGAAGCCCTCGACCCCGATGCAGGTTATACCGAGGACAAGGGCGATTTTGAGATTCCCACCGAGGACGAGCCGGAGGAACCCGGTGAGGAAGATACCGAACCCATCTGATTTTAAGGCGGCATTTGCCGCCTTACATATCTAAATCTGAAAAGAACAGGAGTTGATGCTTATTGTCTTATCAGCTTGTGGTCAGCGAGAAACCCTCAGTCGGGGCAGCTTACGCAAAGGTTCTCGGTGCGACCAATCGACAGGATGGTTATTGGGAGGGCAACGGTTATCTCGTCAGCTGGTGCGTGGGTCATCTGGTGGAACTGGCACCGCCCAATGTCTACGATGCCAAATACGTCAAGTGGAGCATTGCCGACCTGCCCATCCTGCCGCAGAAGTGGCAGTATCTGGTGTCTGCCAGCACCAAAAAGCAGTTTGGCATCCTGCAAAAACTTATGCACCGCCCGGATGTGGACAGCGTGATCTGTGCTACGGACGCAGGGCGCGAGGGAGAACTGATCTTCCGCTTGGTGTATCGGCAAGCAGGCTGCAAAAAGCCCTTCTCCCGCCTGTGGCTGTCCAGCATGGAGGAAAACGCCATCCGGGAAGGCTTTGCAAGTCTGAAACCGTCAACTGAATATGATGCACTGTATCAGGCTGCACTCTGCCGGGAACGCGCCGACTGGATGGTCGGCATCAATGCGTCCCGGCTTTTTTCGTGTCTGTACGGTCAACCGCTGGCGGTGGGGCGTGTTATGACCCCGGTGCTTGCCATGACGGTGGTGCGGGAAGCTGCCATTGCCGCCTTTGTGCCGGAAAAGTTCTACACGGTGGATCTGGAACTGACCAGCGGCTGCACGGCATCCAGCCGCCGCTTTCCTGAAAAATCCATTGCAGAAAACCTGCTGGAAGCCTGTCGAAAGGAGATGGTAGCAACGATCCAGCGCATCACCCGCAAGGAAAAGTCCGAGAATCCACCGCCGCTGTACGATCTGACCACCCTTCAGCGAGACGCCAACCGCTTGCTGGGGTACAGCGCACAGCAGACGCTGGACTATGTGCAGAGCCTGTATGAGAAGAAACTTACCACTTATCCCCGAACTGATAGCTGCTATATCACCGACGATGACGAGGAAATGCTGGAGGAACTGACCGAGGAACTGGAAGGTTTTCTCGACATTACCCCGGAAGATGTGGACGAGGCGGTGCCCCGGACACGGCGCACCGTCAACCGGGAAAAAGTCACCGACCACCACGCCATCCTGCCCACCCGCAGTATGCTGCAAGCCGATCTGGAAGCTCTGCCTAAAGGCGAGCAGAACGTTCTGAAACTCATCATCGCCCGGACGCTGATGGCGGTAAGCAAGCCCTTCCGTTATCTGGAAACCCTGCTGACCACCGAATGTGCCGGGGAGGAATTTACCGCCAAGGGCAAGGAGGTTCTGGAGGAAGGCTGGAAAGCGGTGGAACGCAAGGTGCTGGCAGACATCCTGAACCGAAAACAGGAACTCACCGCCCTGCCCAATGCAGCGGAAAACGAGTGCGGCATCCTCAATGCAGAACTGAAAGAGGGGCAGACCTCGCCGCCGAAGCATTTTACCGAGGACACCCTGCTGCACGCTATGGAAACCGCCAGTGCAGACAGTATGCCGGAGGGCGTGGAGCGTCAGGGCATCGGCACTCCGGCGACCAGAGCCGCCACCATCGAAAAGCTGGTGCAGAAGGGTTTTCTGGAACGCAAGGGCAACAAGAAAACCAAGGTGCTGCTGCCCACCGACAAGGGCAAAGCCCTCATCACCGTAATGCCAGAAGAAATCCAATCCCCGGAAATGACCGCCGATTGGGAAACAAAGCTGCTGCAAATCGAGCGCAGCGAAATGGAGCCGGAAACTTTTATGACTGAAATCAAAGAGATGATTTCCTCGCTGGTAACGACCACCGAGGCTGCGAAAGGAGCGAATGCGCTTATGAAAAACAAAATTATTGGTGTCTGCCCGAACTGCGGTAAGCCTGTCGTGGAGCGTGAAAAGGGCTGGTTCTGCGAGAACCGGGAGTGCCGTTTCGTGCTGTGGAAGGATAATGCTTTTCTGAAACGGCTCGGCAAACGCATGGACGCTCATGTGGCGGACAAGCTGCTGCGGGATGGTCGGGTCCGCCTGAAGGACTGCCGCAGTGCCAAGGGCAAAACCTACAATGCTACCGTGCTGCTGTCCTGTGAAGCCGATGGCCGCAGCAAGTTTTTGCTGGAATTTGACGGTGGGTGCTGATGGAGCAGATAAAAGAAGCGGTCTACCTTATCAACGATGAACGCTATCTGCATCTCCGGGAAAACGGTGCAGGGGTCGGCTTTGCCACTTATAACAAGGTAACTGGCGAGCCGCTGGAAAGTGGGCAGATCTCGGAAAAGAATCTGCCGCCAGATGGACAAAACACCATCCCTGCCGCCCGGAACTGGTATCTGTTTGAACTTTCGGACGATGACCGTAAGGCCATCCAACAGGAAAGCATAAAAATCCTTGAAACCATCCCGCAGGCTGGCATCGGCAGACGGCGTATCTGGGAACCAGAAACAATACCGCCAGATATTCGGCTCATCAACAGCTATTATGATGATCTCCACCGCGTTCCCGATGGCGGTGTGATTCAGGTGGACTACCCAGATGGCCGCAGCTTTACGTCACGGCTGGAATATTTGGACGATTACCATTTTGACATGGGTGGTTTTGGCAATGTGTTCCACATCTGCCAGTTTGCTGAGGTGATGGAACGCAATGGAGCCGACTATTACCCGGAAATTCAGACGCAGGACGAACAGGGTGCATGGGAGCTGGGCGGCAAGGGCTATATTGCTATCCAGTCCTGTGATGATGGCTGGGATTATACACTTTATCACAGCGACTTTTCCGTGATGGATGGCGGGCAGGTTGACGCGCCGGAGCTGACAATTCAGGAAGTCAGGGAGCAGATTCTGGAAGCACATCACATGGAAAAGGGGCGACGGCTGTTGCATGACTATGACTTCGTCATGGACAGAGCCGCAGAAGCTGAAGAACTTGGTGCAAACAACCGCCCTTCCACGCTGGAAAAACTGGCTTCGCTGGCTGGCGCAAAAGAAAAATGCGATGTCCCGGAGTGCAGCCCCGTTGGGTGCCGGAAAGCGAGGGATGCGCATGAACTTTAATCACGAGGAAAAGATGCTGCTGATACTCTACAATCCCGGCACACGGCTGGGACTGGTGCAGGAGCTGCGGTTAATGCAGTGCTATCTGATGCCCGATGAAACTGCTCTTCGAGAACTGTCGGAGAGCGTTATCGAAAAGCTGAAACTCATGACGGATTCCGATTTTGCAGAAATTGAATTTCCGCTCGACTGATTTTGCCGCCTGTGGGCGGCGTACATGAAAAAAAGTTACAAACCCTCAAAGATGAGGTCTTGATAGCACTATCGGATTCATGTTATACTAATGTTACTTTATCGATTAAGATTCAAAACAGAAAGTGAGGACAGCCAATGGATACTACCAAGCGTTCTCCCCTTGACCGCCTGCTTTTTGCTACCTTTCTGAAAGGTCGCACATCTTCTCGTGAGATTCTGAATGAAAAAGGCGAGATTTCTCCTGAAGAAAACCAGGAGATCGAGAAAGAAACCAATGAAGTCATCAATGATGACAGCACGTACCCCTTCATCAGTTACCTTTCGGAACTGCTTGCAAAATCCAAGCCATCTGATGAAGCAGTCAAAAAGTTGCATGACTGTATCGACAAAGTAGCTACCACACTGGGACAGGACAGCACTGATATGTTCCGCGCACTTCTTGCAAAACTGATTGAACAGCCGGAGGAAAAGCAGACTTTCGACCATCTACTAGAGATGGCAGAAAAGTTTGCTACAAGAGACGAATAACGCTCAGTAGATTTTGCAGGTGGACAACTATATGGTTGTCCACTTTTTACTTAGCGTCCAAGAAATACGCTCCCAGCAGGTGCATGAGAGCATTGAGCAACATACAGTTATTACTTGTTATTTTAAGAGATAATAGTATAATAATCTTAAAATTTGGATGTTCAACTAAGGAGGTCATAATGAGCATTTCAGCAAGAATGATAGAATGCCCGCTGTGTAATGAGAAAGCACAGGCTGTAGAAGATTTATCCGAACTCCGGCGAGTTTATACTTGTCCAAATTGTGGTCGATTTGAACACTATCCGTTAGTTGCTAGTTTTGATGGTTTTAATATGAATCATCTGTCATCTTATTTCGCATATAATCATTACTCCGATGATGACCCACGATATTTTTCAACGTGTTCGAAAGAAATCTGCGCAAAAAGAAAACAGGAATTTGAAAACTGTCCATCGGATATTGGCTATCCAGTACAATTAACTGCACAAGATGTGGAGAACTGGTATCCTAAACGGTTTTCCGAAAAAATCGATTTCATTTTGCAATGGATTGAATCACATACTAACTATTGGGGAGCTCCTGTTTATTTGGAGCCTGCAAAAGCCTATGCGTGCTTTTTTGTGGAGCAGTTTGAATATACTAAAAGCCATGAATGGCATAAACTTGACGCCGATCCCTGCAATAATCAGCTGAATTACATTGTTGATTGCCTTGTCAAACAAGGCTATATCGAAAGCGAGACAACATACACCAACGGAAAACGCCCAATTACACTAACACCGAAAGGCTACGAGAGGCTTGATGACCTTAAAGTGGAATTAAACTCCCAAAAAAATGTACTTGTTGCAATGCAGTTTGGCGAAAAAACCACTAAAATCCGCGAGGCTATTAAAGAGGGCATCCGTAACGCAGGGTACCATCCGATTCTTATTGATGAAGTAGAACACAATGATTTTATAACGCCTGAGATATTAAAGCACATTAAAGAAAGTAAGTTTGTTGTCGTTGATTTGACTTTCCAAAATAATGGAGCATACTTTGAAGAAGGATATGCAATGGGGCTAGGAAAACCTGTAATTCAACTTTGCAAGGATGGAGAAGAACTTCATTTTGATATTAAACAAAAAAATACAATACTTTGGAAAAGCGAGAATGAAATTGCTGAAAGACTAAAAAGAAGAATTTTAGCCACAATCGAATGATCTCGGAGCGGACAACCACGAAAACGGTTGTCCGCTTTTTTATATCCTGAAATCGGAAGGAGGAACGCAATGCCAAACAAAACGCAAGAATATCTTAATCTCGCCCAGCAAACGGCAAAAGAGCTGACTCGGTATTGGGAAAACTGGACGGACTACCTGACCACTGCATCCCGGCTGTACAAGTACAACTATGCAGACCAGCTCATGATTTACGCCCAGCGTCCTGATGCCACCGCCTGCGCCAGCTTCGACCTCTGGAATGATCGCATGAATCGCTATGTCCGGCGCGGCTCCAAAGGCATCGCCTTGTTAGACCAGTTCAGCAGTGTGCCGCGTCTGCACTATGTTTTTGATGTGAGCGATACCGGGGTGCGCCGCAATTCTCGTGACCCTGAGGTGTGGCAGCTCGGCCCTGATCTGGTTCAGCCTGTGTCAGAAATGCTTGCCAGAGAATACGGTGTCCGGCATGAACGAATCACCCAGCAGATCGCGGACATTTGCGGCAAGCTGGTGGATTCCTATTGGGATAACAACAGCGGTGACATTCTCGACATCGTTGACGGCTCGTTCCTGATGGATTATGATGAAGCCGGACAGGAGTTCCAGTTCAAAAGTGCCGCTGCAATCAGCATCACCTATGCTGTCCTTGAACGATGCGGTTTTGAGCCGGAAGGACATTTTGACCGGGACGATTTTCAGGCCATCTTCTCCTTTTCCACTCCTGCCGCCGTGTATGCGTTGGGCACCGCAGTCAGTGAGTGCAGCCGGGATGTGCTGCGCAACATCGAAAGAACCGTAAAGACGACAATCCGCCGCCGCAATGTAGAAAGGAGCCAGTATGAATATGAACAGCAGGAACGTGACCTACTCGACCATCGGGGATTATCAGCTCCCGAACCTGACCCTGCCCCGGCAGGAGAAAACACTGGGCAAGTACGGGCGACTGCGCCGGACTTACCTGATGAAGCATCGCCCGGTGCTGTACAACTCGATGCTTCTGTCGGGAACTCTGCATCCGCACCTGTTGGAGGTGGAGCAAACCGCAGAGAGCCGGATGCGGCAGACCATGCAGGAGTTGCTGAAACAGAACCCGGCTCCGAACAAGGAGCAGTATCAGATGGAGTGGGTGCAGCACATGAACAGCCTGAAAGCACAGGCCGAGGAACTGGTGATGAACGAGCTGATTTACAGCTAAGTTTCTTCGATGCACACATTCCCACCGAAGCTGAACAAATTGAATCCATCGACCAAGCGGAGAGCGAAAAATCGCCCTCCGCTTTCTCTTTGTCACAGGCTGAGATCGAAAACGCGCTGCGGAGAGGTTCTAACTTTGAAAACAGCAAACTTCGCATCTGGAAAATTTATCAGCTCCAGCCTGACCGAAAACTCCGGGCAAAAGCTCTTGCCAACGAATATGCACCGTATGGCCCCGGCGGTTCTTCACACACTTATCTGGACGGAAGCAGTGGTTGGCTTGACCATGACAGCAAGGGTCTGACGTTTGAGCATTATCCCGACCATCAGAAAGCGCTTCTCCGCTGGGATCGGGTCGAAAAATATATTGATCTGATGATTCAGTCTAACCGCTACCTGTCGGACAAAGAAAGAAGAGCCATCGACTTTCCCCTTGAACTGAACGCCGCCAGTGCAGCCGAATACACTGCATTAAAGGCGCAGCACCCGAATACTCTGGTTGGATTTGAAGCTGGCGGCAATTTTATGTTCTATGGAGAAGATGCCGCCAAGGTCGCAAAAGTTCTCAACAGTGCTTTGTTTACGAGAGAAACAGCACTGGGCGAAGTTCAGGTCACAGGCTTTCCACCTAGCTTATGGGCAAGAAAGTCAAAAGAATTGTGGTCTGCGGGCAATGATGTTTACCTTGCCGGATTGAACGAAGATGGGACTCATCACCAGACTAAACATCTGCACAAAGAGGACTATCTGCCCATCGGCTCCATCATCAATATGGATGGCCG
>OGEK01002034.1_pt1 | contig 10773 bp, 9 predicted proteins | sample 1570641 | NCBI WGS metagenome assembly OGEK01 (sample SAMEA2582136, study PRJEB24529) | metagenome | biome: Human gut stool | place: China | collected 2011
GAGGTACACGCCCTTCCCGGACGGGCTTTCAAATACACGGCCCAACCGTCCCCGGCCTGCGCTCTGGTGGGCTGTGAGCACCAGCGTGCCGTGGGGCGCACCGTCCAGCGCCAGCAGCTTGGCCGTCCGGTTGGAGCTTTCCAGCGTGTCGTACACCTGCACCGGGGCGGGATAGGGGCCCACGGCCTCGGCACAGAAGGGGTCGCCGCCCAGCAGCCGATACCCCCGGCGGGAGACGGCTTCCAGTGCGTAACCCTGTGCGGTGAGGGCGGCGGCCGCCTTGTGGACGGCGGCGCGGCTCACGCCCAGCTGTCCGGCCAGCTGCTGGCCGGAGATATAGGCACCCCCGGCGGCACTCAGTGCCTGCAGAAGGGCCTGACGGGTGGTAGAAGGCATGGCGGTAAGGCTCCTTTCGTGCTATACTATAACCACATTGTAGCATGGAACGGGCAAAACACAATGTTTTTGAAAAAAATCTGCGGTTTGTGCAGGGAATGCGGCGGCTGTCTCGTTTGAATCAACAGAAGGGCCGTGCAGAGCACCGCCCTCCACAGCCGGAAAGGAGGATGAGCAGGTCGTTGACAACACTGGAATTCAGCGCGATGGTGCAACAATATCAATCCCTGGTCTACACGGTCTGTCATCAGCTGGTGCCGGACGTGGGGGATGCGCAGGATCTGACCCAGGAGACCTTTCTGGCGGCATGGCGGGCCATCGACCGCTGTCCGCCCGGCTTTGAAAAGCAATGGCTGGCCCGCATTGCGGCCAACAAAGCCAAGGATTACTTACGCAGCGCATGGGTGCGCCGGGTGAACACGCCGGGCGACGAGGTGCTGGCGCTGGAGGGGGCACCGCCCGGCCTGGAGCCGGAACAGCAGGTGCTGGACACGCTGGGAGCGGAAGAGCTCACCCGCATGATCCTGGACCTGCGGGAGCCCTACAAGACACCCTGTCGTCTGGTGCTGCTGGAACAGCACACCATGGCCGAGGCGGCACGTCTGTGCGGCCGCCCGGAAAAAACCGTGAACGCGCAGATCTACCGGGCCAAAAAGATGCTGGTACAGCAGATCCGGGAACAACAGGAAGGGAGGAGCGTACATGGAACTGTTTGATCAGAACGGATGCCTGACCGAGGAAGGGCTGCACGCCGTCATCGGCGGGCAGCTGGACGAGCTGGGCAGGCTGGAAGCCGCCGAACACCTGTCCTACTGCGACAAGTGCATGGACCGGTACACAGCCCTGCTCACCGCCGATGTGTTGGAAGAACCGCCGCGCTCCGCCCGCGGGGCGGTGATGGGCACCATCTGGGTGCGTCTGATGCAGAACACCTGGGGCCGGGCTGCCGTGGCTGCCGTGGCGGCGGTGCTGGCGCTGACCCTGTGGCGTAGCGGCACTGTGACCCAGATCCTGGAAGGCACCCGGGACCTTAAGACCTGGATGCCCTCCACCAGCCAGACCCAGCCGGACCAACTGCCGATGCTGGGCCAGCCGGTGCAGGATGACCAGCGGACCCCTACCCAGCCGGAACAGCTGGGCGAGCCGGTGCAGGACAAAGAGCCTGTGCCCACCTTGTCCCAGAAGCTGACCGGTACGCTGGACAGCCTGCTGTTCGGCAAAAACGAATCTGCGGCAGAGCCTGAAGCTGCCGTTTCCAACCAGAAGAAATGAGGGAATCGACTATGAAGAAAAACGGAATCCTGACCCTGCTGTTTGCCTGCATCCCCGGCGCGGGCCAGATGTATCAGGGCTATATGAAGCGGGGACTCTCGCTCATCACCATGTTCTGCCTGTTTATTATCGTAGGCAGCGCCACGGGGCTGGATGCGCTGGTAGTCGGCTGCATCGTGGTGTATATGTACAGCTTTTTCGATACCTTCAACCTCCGCGCCCAGATCATCGCGGAGAATGCCCCGGCAGACGACTATCTGGTGCACATCAACTGGAAAGACAAGCGGATGCAGGACTTCATGATGGACAGCCACAAGCTGCTGGGCTGGGGCCTCATTGCCCTGGGCGGCCTGGTGGCCTACCAGAACGTCATCATGCGGGTGTTCGGCGATGTGATGTGGCGCTGGGGCCAGAACAACCCTGTGTTCCGCGCCTTCTATCTGATGCTGGATGAACTGCCCCAGATCGTGACCTGCGTGGCCCTCATCGTCTGCGGCCTGTGGCTGGTGCGCGGCCCCAAGGGCAAAAAGGTGCACCGCAAAAAGGCAGAAGAATCGGAGGACGAGGACTTCTGCGAGTACACCGCAGCCGAAGCCGATGCACCGGAAGCCCCGGAGGAAACCGCAGACTTTGCCATGCCGAAGCTCAGCGCTCTGCTGGGCGACCCGGTGACCCCGGAGGACCCCGAAGAGCCGGAACAGCCGGAGAATGCGGAGGGCGACGATGGACGAACTGAATAAGACGGCAGCGACGGAGCCGGAAACCCGGCCGGAAGCTGCAAAGCTGCAGGACGCCCCCCGCCGCCGGGTGGGCAGCCTGACGATGGGCGCCTGCCTGATCGCAGCGGGCATCTTCTTCCTGTGTTATTACTTTGTGCCGGGCTTTGACTGGCAGCTGGTGGTGCGCATTGCCCCGGCGGCAGCCCTGGTGCTGCTGGGATGTGAGGTGCTGTTCTTCGCCGCCCGGCCGGGCCGCTGGAAGTATGATTTTGTCTCGGTGCTGGTCTGTCTGGGGCTCATCGCAGTTTGTATGTGCCTGAGCTTTCTGCCCATGGTGTGGAGCGAGATCGACCCTGCCCGCGGACAGAACGAGATGAAGCTGAGCAAGGCGTACACCACACAGGTGTATGAGGCCCTCCGGAAGGAAAACCCGGACCTCCGCCTGCGGGATGTGTACACCGACCTGTATCTTTACGCCAACAGCGTGGATGACCTGCAGGAGCTGCAGCCAAGTGACGGGCACCTGAGCCTGACCGTGATGCTGTATGGCCCCTACGACAGCACCGGAGCCTTTGCGCAGGACTGCCGCAGCGTGGCCGGTACGGTGCGGGCTGGCACCCTGCAGCCGGATGAACTGCGCATCGTGTGGTCGCCGGACAACGACCCGGGCCAGAGCCTGGATTCCGGTACCCTGCAGCGTGTGGAACAGTACACGCTGGAACTGGACGGCACGGTGCAGCTGGACTGGACCGCGGATGAGATGGAACGGCAGGTCGAAGTGCAGTATCTGCTGGACGAAGAAAATGAGCCGGAAGTGGACACTGCGCCCAGCGAAGAGGCCGAGCCAGAGGCGGCTGTATAAAAACTGAAAAAAGCGCCCGCTGCGGAGTTTTCCACAGCGGGCGCTTTGCTTGTTGAAAAAGAGCTTACAGCTTCTTGCCGGTGAGTAGCTCGTAGGCCTCCAGATACTTGGCGATGGTCTTGTCGATCACGTCCTGGGGCAGGTCGTAGTTGCTGTCCGGATGGGCCTTCAGCCAGTCGCGGACGAACTGCTTGTCGAAAGAGGGCTGGCCGTGACCCGGCTCGTAGCCCTCCAGCGGCCAGAAGCGGGAGGAATCCGGGGTGAGCATCTCGTCGCCCAGGATCACATTGCCCTCTTCATCCAGGCCGAACTCAAACTTGGTGTCGGCAATGATGATGCCGCGGCTCAGGGCATACTCGGCGCACTTCTTGTACAGGGCAATGGTGTTGTCCCGCAGCTTGGTGGCGTACTCCTCGCCCTTGCCGGGGAAGAGCTTTTCCAGCACAGTGATGCTCTGCTCAAAGGTGATGTTCTCATCGTGGTCGCCCAGCTCTGCCTTGGTGGAGGGGGTGTAGATGGGCTCCGGCAGCTTCTGGGACTCTTTCAGGCCCTCGGGCAGCTTGATGCCGCAGGCAGTGCCGTTCTCCTGGTAGCTGGCCCAGCCGCTGCCGGTGATGTAGCCGCGCACGATGCACTCGATGGGCAGCATGGTCAGCTTGCGGCACATGGTGCACTTGCCCTCAAACTCGGGCTGCTGGAAATACTCCGGCATATCCTTATTGTCCACGCTGATGAGGTGGTTGGGCACCACATCACGGGTGTAATCAAACCAGAACTTGCTCATCTGGGTGAGCACTTTGCCCTTGTTGGTGATCTTATTTTTCAGGATGTAATCAAACGCAGAGATGCGGTCCGTGGCAACCATGATGAGGCTGTCGCCATTGTCGTAAATTTCGCGGACTTTGCCTTCCTTGATGGGCTTAAACTCTGTCATAGCAAAACACTCCTATTTCTTGTGTAAACCTCTCCGTCGCTTCGCGCCAGCTCTCCTGTCCGGAGAGCCTTTGGCAAAGAGAGAAAGCCTTGCGGTACGCCAGGGTCACCCCTGTCAGGGGAGGTGTCACCGCAGGTGACAGAGGGGTTTTGTTTTCAGCTTCCATCAATATCTTATCACAGAACCTGTCCGTTTGGAAGAAACAGAATCCAAGGAAAATGCCCTCATTTTTCGGTTTTCTTCGTGAAAATTGCTAAAAATCAGCTTCGTTTTTCGTCGTATCGACGATAAAAGTCGTACTTTCCCCCGGTTTTCCCGGCCAGCAGTGCCAAAACCGCGGGCCGATTTTTGTACAAAGCGTGACTGGACACGCCGCCGGGAGATGGGGTATAGTGGTAGCAGAAGAATTTTTCACAAACAGGAGGGCATTTTTATGGGCAGATTTCCAAAGGATTTCTTATGGGGCGGTGCCACCGCCGCCAACCAGTGCGAGGGCGCATACAACGAGGGCGGGCGGGGCCTGTCCAGCGTGGATGTGGTGCCGTTCGGCCCTGACCGCTTCCCCGTGGCCATGGGCACACTGAAGATGCTGGACTGTGACGCCGGGCACTTTTACCCCTCCCATGAGGCCATCGACATGTACCACCATTATAAAGAGGACATCGCCCTCTTTGCGGAGATGGGCTTCAAATGCTACCGGCTCTCCATCGCCTGGACCCGCATCCTGCCCCACGGCGACGATGCCGAGCCCAACGAGGAGGGGCTGAAATTTTACGAGAGCCTTTTTGACGAGTGTCACAAATACGGCATTGAGCCGCTGGTCACTCTCTGCCACTTCGACACCCCCATTGCACTCATCCAAAAATACGGCGGCTGGAAAGACCGCCGGATGGTGGACGCCTACACCCACTACTGCGAGGTGCTGTTCCGCCGCTTTGCGGGCAAGGTGAAATACTGGCTGACGTTCAATGAGATCAACATGCTGCTCCACATGCCCTTTATGGGGGCCGGCCTGCTGTTTGAGCCGGGCGAAAACGTGCTGCAGACCAAATATCAGGCTGCCCACCATGAGCTGGTGGCCAGCGCCAAAGCCGTCCAGCTGGCCCACAGGCTGATGCCCGGGGCCATGGTGGGCTGTATGCTGGCGGCAGGCCAGTATTACCCCCGCACCTGTGCCCCCGCCGATGTGCAGGCCGCGGCCGACGCCGACCGGGACAATTATTTCTTCATTGATGTCCAGTCCCGGGGCGAATACCCGGTCTGGGCCAAAAAGAAGATGGAGCGGGCCGGCATTCAACTCCGGATGGAGCCGGGCGACGAGGCCCTGCTGAAAGAGGGCGTGGTGGACTTCATCTCGTTCAGCTACTATTCCAGCCGCTGCATCACGGTGGACAAGACCCTGCTGGGCGATGCCGACGGCAACGCCGTGACCGGGGCTGCCCGCAACCCCTACCTCAAGGCCAGCGAGTGGGGCTGGGCCATCGACCCGGTGGGCCTGCGCGTCACCATGAACAGCCTGTACGACCGCTACCAGAAGCCGCTCTTTGTGGTGGAGAACGGCCTGGGTGCCGTGGACACCGTGGAACCGGACGGCTCCATCCACGACAGCTACCGCATCGACTACCTCCGGGCCCACATCGAGCAGATGGAAAAGGCCATCAACGAGGACGGCCTGCCCCTGATGGGCTACACCACCTGGGGCCCCATCGACCTGGTCTCCGCCTCCACCGGTGAGATGAAAAAGCGCTACGGCTTCATCTATGTGGACAAGGACAACGAGGGCAAGGGTACCCTCAAGCGGAGCCGGAAAGACAGCTTTTACTGGTACAAAAAGGTCATCGCGTCGGACGGCGAGGACCTGGCCTGAGCGTGGTTTTGCAAACCAAACAAAATTCACATTTTGTTGATTGACGCCGCCTATAAAAACGTGTATGATGAGACAATGTATGGCAAGCCAACTTTTGAACGCGTTGGCAACATCGTTGGTTTGCCTATCGCAAATATGTCGTTTCGTGATACGATATTTTTAGAATTGCGATCAAATCATTGTAATATAAGGAGCAGTTGTATGCGTCCCCTCATCATAGCACACCGCGGTGCCTCCAACCTGGCACCGGAAAACACACTGGCGTCGTTCCGGCTGGCCAAGGAGCTGGGTGCCGACGGCATCGAGTGCGATGTCCAGCTCACCAAGGACCACAAGCTGGTCATTGCCCACGATTTCTTCACCGATGCGCACACCGGCGTCAAGGGCGATATCTACGATATGACCTTTGACGAGCTGCGCCAGCTGGACTTTGGCAAGTGGAAGAGCCCCGAGTACGAGGGCGAGAAGATCCCCACCATCGAGGAAGTGCTGGACCTCGGTAAAGACATGAAGATGATGCACATTGAGCTCAAGCCCTATCTGGACCGGGATGCCGATTTCCCGGAGCGGGTCATCGACGCGGTGGTCAATGCGCACATGGAGGATAAAGTCATCCTCACCTCGTTCCAGTACGGCCTGCTGGGCCGCATCAAGGAGATCCGGCCCGAGATCCGCACCGCCGCCCTGTTTCTGAACACGGAGTCCTCCCTCTGCCCGCCCACGGCGCTCTGGGAGGATCTGGGCCTGACCAACGGCGACCCGCTGCTGGAAGAGCTCTCCGGCCCGCAGGGGCTGGAAAAGGCCGTCTCCATCGTGGAGAACCCAGATTCGGTGGACGAGGAGAACGGCCTGCTGGTGCGCTACCTCAATGACCGCCTGACCGCCCTCTACTCCAACTACCCGGGCAAAAACCTGGTGGAGATCTTACAGCAGTACTATTACCAGACCGATATGCTCAAGTATGTCTCCCAGTTTGATTTCCCGCTGGACTATGTCGGCCCGGAGTACCACGTCTGCTTCCGGGACACCACCCTGCTCCAGCGCGCGGTGGAGATGGGCTACCATGTGGCCCCCTGGCCCGTGGGCGACGAGAGCCGCCGGGACCTGCGCAGTGTCCTCAAGCAGAACCCGGAGATCATCGTGACCAACAAACCCGAGATCGTCATAGCGATTTTGCAGGGCCAGAAAGCACAATAACGATATTTTCAGAGAAAAAGCTCCCCGCTGGGGAGCTTTTTCTCTTGACATTTCCTTTCTCACGCCTATAATTGTACCGTATCAAACAGTTTTATTTGAAACAGTTCAGTTTCAAAACGATCCAAAGGGTGATTCTTATGTTGACCGATTTTAAAACAGTGCATCCCGGCTGCTGCCCTCCCCACGACAGCCCGCTCTGGGAGCCGCCGCAGGTCATCCCGGCCCAGATCCGCCGGGTAAACAACCTCATCTTCCGCAAGATCAACGCGTTCTCCCGGGCAAACGGGCTGGAACAGGGCACGCCCATGCATGGGTGGATCGTGGAATATCTCTACTCCCATCAGAGTGAGCCGGTCTTCCAGCGGGACATCGAGCGGGATTTTTCCATTACCCGCTCCACCGTGACCAACATTCTGCAGCTGATGGAGCGCAAAGGCTACATTGAGCGCCAGAGCGTCCCCCAGGACGCCCGGCTCAAGATGCTGGTGCTGACAGCCAAAGGCCTGGAATTTCACGAAAAGACCATGCTCTCCCTCCATCAGACCGACGAATTTGTAGCTGGGCTGTTGACAGAGGAAGAAAACACCGAGCTGCTCCGACTGCTCAACAAACTCAAGAACGGGCTGAATGATTCACAAATATGAACTTTTTCCGAAACCTTTTTGAATTGCATTGACATTCAAAAAGTTCTGTATAGAATTGTTCTGTACCAAACAAAATCAATCACAGGAGGAAACTACAGATGATCAAAAAGTTAGCGTCACATCTGGGCGAGTACAAACGCTCTGCCATCGTGACGCCTCTCCTTTCCGCGCTGGAAGCGATCATGGATATCCTGCTTCCCACCATCATGGCGTTCATCATCGATCAGGGCATCGAGAAGAGCGATATGAACGCCATCCTCAAATATGGTCTGCTCACGTTCCTGGTGGCCGCTTTTGCGCTGCTGCTGGGTGTGCTGGCGGGCCGCTTTGCCGCCGATGCTTCCACGGGCTTTGCAGGCAATCTGCGCGACGCCATGTATGAGAGCATCCAGCATTACTCGTTCTCCAACATCGACAAATTCTCCACCGCCGGCCTTGTCACCCGTATGACCACCGACGTGACCAACGTGCAGAACGCGTTCCAGATGATCGAGCGGATGTGCGTGCGCGCCCCGGTGCATCTGGTGTTTGCCCTGTTCATGTCCTGCATGATCGGCGGCCCGCTGGCCCTGATCTTTGTGGTGGCCGTGGCATTCCTGCTGGTGGTGCTGGCTTCCATCATGGTGCCCACGTTCAAAATTTTTGATCGCGTGTTCAAAAACTACGATAACCTGAACGCCTCCGTGCAGGAGAACGTTTCGGCCATCCGCGTGGTCAAGAGCTTTGTCCGCGAGGGCTTTGAAAACGAGAAGTACACCAAGGCCTGCGAGAGCCTGTACAACCAGTTCGTCAACGCGGAGAGCCGCCTGAGCTTCAATAACCCCGCCATGCTCACCGCCGTTTACGGCTGCAACATCGCCCTGAGCTGGTTCGGCGCCAAGTATGTCCTGCACGGTGCCATCACCACCGGCCAGCTCAACGCCCTGTTCGGCTACATTATGAACGTTCTCATGGCTCTGATGATGCTGAGCATGGCGTTCGTCATGATCGCCATGTCCGCCTCTTCCGCCAAGCGTATCGTGGAAGTGCTGGACGAGAAGACGGACCTGCCCCCGGCCAAGAACCCCGTGCAGCAGGTGGCCGACGGCTCCATTGAGTTTGAGCATGTTTCCTTTCAGTATAAGCACGGCTCCGGCCAGCCGGTGCTGAATGATATCACGTTCTCCATCAAACCCGGCGAAACGCTGGGCATCATCGGCGGCACGGGCAGCGCGAAATCCAGCCTGGTCCAGCTCATTCCTCGCCTGTACGACGCCGAGACCGGCACCGTCAAGGTCGGCGGCGTGGACGTGAAAGATTACAACCTTGATGTCCTCCGCCATGAGGTCTCCATGGTACTGCAGAAGAACGTGCTGTTCTCCGGCACCATCCTGGATAACCTGCGCTGGGGCAACGAGAACGCCAGCGAGGAAGAGTGCATCCGGGTGGCAAAGCTGGCCTGCGCCGATGAATTCATCGAGCGCTTCCCCGACAAGTACAACACCTGGATCGAGCAGGGCGGCAGCAACGTCTCCGGCGGCCAGAAGCAGCGCCTGACCATTGCCCGCGCCCTGCTGCGCAAACCCAAGGTCCTGATCCTCGATGACTCCACCAGCGCCGTGGATACCGCCACGGACGCCAAGATCCGCAAGGCGTTCCGGGAAGAGATCCCCGGCACCACCAAGATCATCATTGCACAGCGCGTCTCCTCGGTGCAGGATGCTGACCGCATCCTGGTGCTGGACAACGGCCAGATCAACGGCCTGGGCACTCATGAGGAGCTGCTGAAGACCAACGCCATTTATCAGGAAGTCTACAGCAGCCAGACCCAGGGCAGCGGCGACTTCGACAAGCAGGGAGGTGAGCAGTAATGGCACAGGAAAAAGCAAAAGTGGTTCACGGCCCCGGCCCCCGCGGCGTCGGCGGCCCGCGCCCCAAAGTAGAGAACCCGGGCAAGCTGCTCAAGCGGATCATGGGTGAGGTATTCAGGCACTACCTGCCCCACTGCATCATCGTGCTGTTCTGCATCGTGGCAAGTGCCATGGCAAATGTGCAGGCCAGCCTGTTTTTGCAGACGCTGGTGGACGATTACATCGTCCCCATGACCCAGCAGGCCAACCCTGATTTTGCTCCCCTGCTGGGCGCTCTGCTCAAGGTGGGCTGCATCTATCTGGTGGGCATCATCGCCGCCTGGTGTAATTCCCGCATCATGGTCAACGTGACCCAGGGCACCCTGCGCAACCTGCGCGTCCAGCTCTTCACCCACATGGAGAGCCTGCCCATCAAGTATTTTGACCAGCACCCCCACGGCGATATCATGTCCGTTTACACCAACGATGTGGACACCCTGCGCCAGATGCTCAGCCAGAGCATCCCGCAGCTCATCTCCAGCGCCATCACCATCGTTTCCGTCTTTGTCAGCATGTGTATGCTGGACATCCGTCTCACCGTCGTCACCATGTTGATGGTAGCCCTGATGCTCTTCACCACCAAGAAGATCACCTCCCAGAGCGGCAAATACTTCATCGCCCAGCAGCGTGACCTCGGCAAGCTGAACGGCTACATCGAGGAAATGATGGAGGGCCAGAAAGTTGTCAAGGTGTTCACCCACGAGCAGAAAGCTCTGGCCGGTTTCCGGGAGCTGAACGATAAGCTGAAAGACAGCGCCAAGCAGGCCAACAGCTACGCCAACATCATCATGCCCGTCACGGCCCAGCTGGGCAACGTGAGCTACGCCGTCTGCGCTCTGGTGGGCGCGGCCATGGCCGTAGGCAATGTGGGCGGCATGACGCTGGGCACTGTCATGGCGTTCCTGGCCCTGAACAAGAGTTTCAACATGCCCATCAGCCAGGTGTCCATGCAGGCCAACAGCATCATCATGGCACTGGCCGGTGCAGAGCGCA
>OGEK01002037.1_pt1 | contig 10756 bp, 9 predicted proteins | sample 1570641 | NCBI WGS metagenome assembly OGEK01 (sample SAMEA2582136, study PRJEB24529) | metagenome | biome: Human gut stool | place: China | collected 2011
AGACACAGCCTATGATTGGAATTGAAAGAAGAGAACAGAGTATCGTTGCCATGGCAATGCAGGATCAGATGATGAAAGATGCGATGGGAATTACTACTCCGGAAACAGAAACCCAGATACAGCCGGAAACAGAGACACAGACAGAGACAGAAACACAGGCTGAGACACAGCCGGAAACAGAGACAGAGACAGCGACACAGGCTGAGACACAGCCGGAAACAGAGACACAGACAGAGACAGAAACACAGGCTGAAGCAAAGTCAGAATTCAGTGATATTGCGATTGCACAGGTAAATGATTATGTAAATGTAAGATCCATTGCAAGTACAGATGGAGAAGTAGTTGGAAAATTATATAATAATTCAGCTGCGACTATTTTAGGGGAAGAGAACGGATGGTATCAGATTTCTTCCGGAAATGTAGTTGGATATGTAAAATCAGAATATGTAGTAGTTGGTGATGAAAACCTTGCAAAGAGTGTTGCAACAAGATATGCAAAGGTAAATACAGAAACATTATTTGTAAGAAGTGAGCCGACAACGGAATCAAAGATTATCTATATGCTTCCGGAAGGCGAAGATCTGGTAGCAATTGATGAATCTAATCCGGGTTGGATTAAAGTAACTACAGAGGCAGGCGATGGTTATATTTCTGCTGATTATGTTGTAATGACTACAGATTTTGTTACGGCAGAGTCTACCGCAGAAGAACAGGCAAGACTGCAGAAAGAAGCAGAAGAGCGTAAGGCTGCAGAAGAAGCTGCAGAGAAAGCAATTGCGGAAGCCAATAAGGCCAATGCAAAGAAAGAAACAACTACAACAGTAAAAGAGACAACTACAGCTGCTAAGGAAACAACCACTGAAGCGGCGACAGAAGCAAAGACTTATACAGCTCCGACAAGTGCAACCGGACAGGCAGTAGTTGATTATGCATGCCAGTTTGTTGGAAATCCATATGTATATGGCGGATCCAGTCTGACAAATGGAACAGACTGCTCCGGATTTGTTATGAGTGTTTATGCAGAGTTTGGAATCAGTCTTCCTCATTCTTCTGCATCATTAAGAAGTGTGGGATATGAAGTAAGTCTTTCCGAAATCCAGCCGGGTGATATTGTATGTTACAGCGGTCATGTAGCCCTCTATGTAGGTAATAACACCATCGTACATGCAAGTACACCGGAAACAGGTATTAAATATACATCACCGGTTAATTATAAGAGCGTAATTACAGTTAGAAGAATTTTTTAATCAGAATCCACCAGTGAGATCTGATGAAAGGTTTCAACAGAGAAACAGGAGAGAGCGACTATGAGATGCCGTTCTCTCCTGTTTGGCTATAAAAAAATATATTTATAGATAGATGGAGAAATAGTATATGCTGTCTGATTTTGATTTAAGTATAACAGTAGAGCCGCTGCTTGAGTGGTTTCAGAAAAATGCAAGAGTCCTTCCGTGGAGGGAATCTCCGACTCCATATCGTGTGTGGGTATCTGAAATTATGCTTCAGCAGACAAGGGTAGAAGCGGTAAAGCCTTATTTCGAACGCTTTATGAGAGAACTGCCCCAGATACAGGACCTGGCAGAATGTGAAGAAGAACGTCTGCTCAAACTCTGGGAGGGACTTGGTTATTATAATCGTGTCAGAAATATGCAGGAAGCGGCAAAAACTGTCATGAAAGAATTTGACGGAGAATTGCCGTCGGATTACGGTGAACTGCTGAAATTAAAAGGAATCGGCAGTTATACCGCAGGAGCGGTGGCATCGATTGCGTATCATCAGCCTGTTCCAGCAGTGGATGGAAATGTTCTGCGTGTCATTACAAGAGTGACAGAGGATTCCTCGGACATTATGAAGCAGTCCGTGAAAACGGAGATAGAGAAAAGGCTTGCCGAAATCATACCCGCAGACCATGCAGGACAGTTCAATCAGGCTCTAATGGAATTAGGAGCGATTGTGTGTCTGCCGAATGGTCAGCCGCTCTGTGGGAAATGTCCGTGGCGGTCGTTCTGCAGGGCAAGATTCCATGATAAGATTTCTGAGATTCCGGTAAAAACGAAGGCAAAGGCGAGAAAAATACAGAACCGGACCGTATTTGTCATACGCCGCCTGGACAAGGTGATTCTGCATAAAAGACCGGCAAAGGGATTGCTGGCAGGTATGTATGAATTTCCGAATGTAGAGGGAACATTATCCGAAGAAGAAGCATTAAAATGGATAAAGCAGAAGAATCTGCAGCCACTCAGAATAGAGAAGGCGGGAGAAGCAAAGCATATTTTTTCCCATATCGAATGGCATATGACCGGTTATGTTATATGGATCGATGAACTGGAGAAAGATGTCAGCGGAATGTTGTACCTTGATTTACAGGAAGTGAATGAAAAATATCCGATACCGGCAGCATTTGCTGCTTATACAAAGTACATTACAGAGAATGACGTGAGGTAGGCAGATGAGACAGGAAGAATTTAATTTTTTATCGGCGGACGGGCATACCACCATACATGGAGTTGAATGGACACCGGACGGAAAAACCAGAGCAATTATCATTATTTTACATGGTGTAACGGAAAATATAATGCGTTATGAGAAATTTGCACAATACTTTACAGAGAAGAACTATGTGGTAGCGGGTGCGGAACATTTAGGGCATGGACGGTCTATTGGACAAAGCGGACTCTCCATGTATTTCGGGCCAAAAGGAAGCTGGAACTGGATCGTAGAAGATGCTCATACCATATATAAATATATAAAAAAGAAATATTCGGAACGGAATATTCCAGTCATATTTTTTGGATTTTCGCTTGGATCTTTTGTATTGCGAGATTATATGATCCGCTATCCACAGGATTTGTCGACAGCTGTTATTGCCGGAACAGGACAGACGAATGCAGCCGTTCTGACCATTATGCAGGGAATTGTAAAAATACAGGAGATACTGCATGGAGAAAAAACAGTAACTTCTTTGATCAAGGCACTTACATTTGGCACTTATAATAAACATTTTGCACCAAATCGGACAGAGTACGACTGGCTGTGTGCCAATGAGAGTGAACTCGATAAATATATTGCAGATCCATTAAGAGGCGAATATATGACAGTAGGACTGTTCCGGGAGCTTCTGTATGGAATGAAACGAACGGGTTCTTTGGAAAATATAAAAAGAGGAAATATAGCGGTACCGGTACTGTTTATTTCCGGATCTGAAGATGCCGTTGGAGATTTTACCAAAGGAGTACAGGCTGCAAAAAAATTATTTGAGAAAGCAGAATACAAGGATATCGGGTACAAGATATTTCCGGAAATGAGACATGACGTTCTGCATGAGAGAAATTCCGGCGAAGTTCTGGATTATATCCGGAGCTGGATAGAGAAATAAATAAGAAGATATTGCATAAGGTAATTTACAAATATAAGGTTTTGTGATACATTAATAACAGATTATACAGATGGAGAATGATAGATGAAAGATAATAATGATGAAATTGCAAAACTATACAACAAATTGATTGTACAAATTAAAAGGTATCATCCGTCTTCCGATTTCAGAATGGTAAGGAAGGCATATGAAGTAGCAAAAGAAGCGCATAAGAACCAGTTCCGCAAGTCGGGAGAACCATTTTTCATACATCCGCTGAATGTTGCATTGATTCTGGCGGAGTTAAAGCTGGACAAAGAAACAATCATAGCGGCTATTCTGCATGATGTGGTGGAAGATACGGAGATTACGACAGAATATCTCGAACGGGAGTTTGGCGCAGAAGTTGCGTTTCTGGTAGACGGAGTGACAAAACTTGCTAATCTTCAGATGACGGTTGCACATGAATGCCTCTCCAAAGAAGCATTGAAGCATGAAAGTTTTCGTAAGCTGATTATGGCAATGTCCGAGGATATCCGTGTCATCATCATAAAGCTTGCGGATCGGCTCCATAATATGCGGACGATGGAGTTCCAGAAACCGGAGCGGCAGGTTGCGATATCGAAAGAAACCATGGACATTTATTGCCCGATTGCCAAAAGACTAGGAATATCCATTGTGCAGACGGAATTACAGGATCTGTCCATGCAGTATATTTATCCGGAGGCATATCGGAATATACGCATGAAGATAGAGGAAACCGAGCCTGATAGGCGTATCTTTGTCAACCGTATGTCTGCGGAGATTTACGCGGGACTGACCGAAGCTGACATAGGAGCAAAGGTGGAATATGCCCTGAAGCATTATTTCAGTATTTACCGCAAGATGATTAATAAGGGTAAGACACTGAATGAGATTTATGACAGCTACGCGCTGAAAGTCATTGTGGATTCTGTCAGGGACTGCTATGTTGCACTGGGGGTATTGCATGACCTTTACAAACCGGTGCCGGGAAGATTTAAAGATTTTATCGCACTCCCGAAGGTGAATATGTATCAGTCGCTGCATACAACACTGGTTGCACCGGATGGAACATTATTTGAAGTACAGATAAAGACGAAAGAAATGCATGAAGTTGCTACTTATGGAATTCTTGCACACTGGAAGTATGGTATGCCGGGAAAGGATATCAAGACAGTATCAAACAGCCAGAAAGAGAAGGCAGAATGGCTGTCACAGATTTTGGAATGGCAGCAGGAAATCAGGGATACGGATGAATTTATCGACCTTGTAAAACAGGATTTTAATCTATTTTCAGAAACGATCTATTGTTTTTCACCAAAAGGAGATGCAAAATCCCTGCCAAAGGGTTCGACAGCGATCGATTTTGCCTATGCGATACACAGTGATATAGGCGATCATGCAACAAAATGTATAATTAACGGGAAGGTAAGTCCGATGGAAACTGTGTTAAATAATGGAGATCAGGTAGAGATAGTTACAGATGAGAAAAGAGAAGGTCCTGTGGCAGAATGGATTCATTTTGTAAAGACAGGGACGGCAAAGAATAAACTAAGACGCTGGATGAATGATAAGCATTAAGAAGGGAATAGGGAGGAATGAATCGAACAACGGCAAAAACGATATGGAAAGCAGTAATACTTATATTAATTCTGATGAGTGTTTCACTCGTAATGTTTCAGACAATACAGATTTCCGGCAGTCAGAATGAACATATAAATGATTTAAGCCGGGGCTGGTATTATATACAGGAAGGGGAAAAAACAGAAATAACACTTCCGGCAGAAATAAAAAGTACGGATAAGGTAATTCTTTATCATGAGAATGTCGAAAATTACCAGAAAGAATTTCTGATGTTCAAAGGTGCAGAATATCAGCCGGTTATTTATGCAGGAGATTGCGAAATTTACCGGTATGATGATGAAGGTGTGAAGAGAAATGACACGGTACTGAATAATATGATATGTATGGTGGAGATACCGGAAGGTATTACCGGACTTCTGGAAATACATTTTAGTCCGGATGGCGAAGGCAGCTGCCGGATACCGGCGATAACTGCTGGCACATGGAAAGCCCAGATCCGAAATCTTCTGGCCCGCAATATCTATTCCATTCTGATGAATTGCATCCTGTTATCCATGGGTATCTTATTACTTGGATTATCCCTGGTCATGTGCGTCATGAAGATGGATGGAAAAAGACTGCGGTATATATCAGGCTTTCTGATTGTCTGTAGTATGTGGGGATTAACGGATTCGCCGTTTATCCAATTTCTGTTTGTATACGATGAAGTGATTATAAATGCAAATTTCTATTTCTTCATGCTCATTGTAACACCGATGATGCGTTACATCCGCACGATACCGGAAATGCAGAAATACAGGACATTAAGTGTATTTATATATTTTGCATATTTTAATATTATCATGCAGTCCGTACTGGTTTATACGGAAAAATTTACATTTTTTGAATTGCTGCCAATTACGCATATATTTTATGTAGTTGGAATTATTACTATTATTATCCTGTTATTAAAAGAGAAGAGGAAAAGCCAAAACCGGGATTTGATTGTCTGTTTAAAAGCATTTGCAGCAGAAGGAATCACGGGTGCTGTTACAATTATATTGTATGCAATGGAATTTCCTCTCTATCAGAATCTGTTCCAGATTGGAATTCTGTTGTTTGTATTGATTTTATTATACAATCTGGCAAAAGAACTGGTTCAGAATATGAAATACAGGACAGAAGCGGATATTTACCGCAAGCTGTCAGAAGAAGATAAACTTACAGGATTAAAGAACAGAAGAGCATTTGATTTGATGCTTCAGAATATAGAGAAGAACCGGAATGATTATAAAGAAGCAGTTATGATTTTTTCGGATCTGAATGGGTTGAAGTATGTAAACGATCAATTTGGACACGCACAGGGTGACAGACAGATTATTGGTGCGGCAGAGTGTATCAGAAAGGCATTTGGTGAACTTGGCTACTGTTACAGGATAGGCGGAGATGAGTTCTGTGTTATTATCACAAATGCAGTGGAAAAGGACGAATATGAAGCAAGATTGTGCGATGAGATACATAGATATAATAATGAAAATAAAAGTGTGCATGAATTATCCATTGCATATGGAGTAAGTTCAATAAGCAGGGAGGATGGAACACTCAGAACCGTTGCCGAGTGGAAAAACGAGGCTGACAGGAAAATGTATCTGAACAAGCAAGAGGGTAAAGCAGGCAGGAGGTAGGAACTGTTATGAAAGCAAAAAAAGATGTGGACGTGAACAAATTAAATCAATGTCAGAATGAATTACAGAAGAAAGAATTGATGATAGAAGAACTCAACCTTTGTTGCGGAATATAATTTTGAAATGGATGAAATCTACATAGACAGTGTCAAAGATAAGTATATTCTGATTTCATGGGAAGAAGAACTGCGAAAGAGGAATTTTGCGGCACTGGTATATCGCCCGGATATTCCGGTAGCACAGGATTTGACGGCATTTTCTGAATATACACCGGAAAAAAATAAAAAGACAGCAGTACTCAGGCTGTTTACGGAAAGACATAAATATGACTGGTTCCGGGTAACTGCGATATGTTTTTTTGACAGTAACAGAAACAGACAGAGTATCAGTTATCTTTTTACCAATATCAATGAAAGAGCAGAGATTGAGCAGAATCTGAAGTTTTACTCTGAAAAAGATACACTGACAGCATTGCCGAATATGCGGGCATTTTTGCAAAGTGCGCAGGTACTGATTGAGGAACATCCGGAGGAAGAATATGAGATTGTAAGAATGGATATTGAGCGGTTCCGTATCATAAGTGAAATGTTTGGAATCGATGAAGGAGATAAGCTGTTAAAGTTTATTGCGGTTAAGATTCAGGAATATCTGGATGAAGAAGACGAAGTGGCATATTGCAGGATTGCATCAGATGTGTTTGCCATGTGTATTCCGGTTCATAGTTATTCTGTGGATACTATGATACAGAAACTGCAGAAGGCGGTTACGGAATATCCGAAAAATTATGAAGTAGTATTATCATTTGGAAGATATTATGTAACGAAAGAAGATCGGGAACAGAAAGTTCCGGTCAGCAATCTGGTGGATCGTGCAGCTGCGGCACAGATTACCATAAAGGGAAACTATCTGCAGCATGTGGCAGTTTATGATGAAAGCATAAGGAAAAAAGAAGCTGATGAGGCCATGATTCTTTCGGAAATGAATCATGCACTGGAAAATGGGGAATTTCAGGTATATCTGCAGCCGAAAGTAAATATGCAGACAGGGAAAATTATCGGGTCGGAAGCACTGGTACGCTGGCAGCATCCAGGAAAGGGGCTGATTTCTCCAGCAGCTTTTGTTCCTGCTTTTGAAAAAAATGGATTTATTATAGAAATTGATAAATATATGATTCGTAATACCTGTGCAATTATCCGGCGGTGGATTGATTCCGGTATTCCGGTATATCCCGTGTCCGTTAATTTATCCAGACTGAATCTTTATAATAAGAGAATTATTCAGGATATCCGTGAATATGTGGAGGAATATCAGATTCCACGGGAATATATTTCATTTGAAATTACGGAAAGTGCATTTTCTGGTGATAATTCCTATATCAAGATTTTAGCGGAGAAGCTGCAGAAAGAACATTTTAAAGTATTGATGGATGATTTTGGAAGCGGCTATTCATCCTTAAATACATTAAAAGAGATACCAGTTGATGTGCTGAAGATAGATTTAAAATTTCTTCCGGCAGGTGAAAATGATGAAAAGGCAAATCTCATTATCAAACATGTGGTAGAGATGGCAGTTGATTTGGATCTTATGATTATTGTAGAAGGTGTGGAACGGGAAGAACAGGTCGAATTCCTTACAAAGATAGGATGTAAGATAGCCCAGGGATTTTATTATTACCGGCCAATTTCCGTTCTGGAATATGAAGCGAAAGTTACACAGTCATAAATTGCAAAAAGCAGGAAAGAGGGAATAGAAATGGATGAACATATTTTGTTGGTTGATGATGCGAAATTTGCCAGAAAGGTGGCAATCAGGGCATTACATAATGGAGGATTTGATAATATCACGGAGGCGGTAACTGCAAAAGAGGCCCTTGAATTATTTGAAAAGGAGAAACCGGATCTGGTATTGTTAGATATTACCCTGCCGGATAATTCAGATCTGGCATTATTAAAGACGATGTTAGAGAAACAGCCGGATGCAAAGATCATCATGATATCGGCAATCGGACAGGAACTCATTATTATGGATGCATTAAAAGCTGGTGCGAAATCTTTTATTACAAAGCCATTTGAAGAAAAAGACTTTCTGAAGGAAATTTTTCGCATTTTAGAAGAGATATAGGGCGGAAAGGCTGGCAATATGAAGATTTATGATGAAAATGGACTGATAGATTCTGATGTTCAGGAAGTCTTATATGAACTCGGGAATGTAGGTCTGGGAATGGCGAGTGTTGCAATAGGAAAATTAATGGGATTAAGGCTGAATATCGGTGTTCCAAAGGTGATGACAGCCGAACAGCTTCTGGAGGATGACTGTGACACTGAAGAGCGGATCGGAATTCTGCTTGATTTTGAACGTGATATGGGAGGTTCTATGATTTTTCTTCTGAAAGAAGAATTTGTGGATGAAGTAATAGAGAAAACCATCCAGTCCGAGCATATGGAAAATGAAGTGCTGGATGAAGGGGAAAGAGAATCCGTACTTCAGGAATTTGCCAATATAACGACTGCAGCTTATCTGAAAGCGATTTCCGGCTATACCGGATTGAGGATATATGTGAGACCTGTGTGGATGAAGGGAGCTGATAAGAAAAGGCTGATACAGGATGTGTTTGACAGGGTAAAAGAGAACTGTTCCAGTGCAATCTGCGTGGACACTGGATATACGGTTGTTTATGAAAATGGAAGTACCATGGAAGATGTCGGACATGTCATTATGCTGCCGGATATAAAAACAGTAGAAAAAATGATAGGGCCGCTTATGGAGGAGATGCAGGATTAATCTTAAGATAATTAGAAATGATAAAAGAAAGGAAGAATGTTATGAAGTATCGTAATGTGGGAAAGTCAGGATTAAAGGTAAGTGAAATTGCAATGGGAAGCTGGATGACGGACTTACAGGGCAGTGAGAAGGCAGCATTAGCAGAAGAAACCATAAGAAAGGCATACGATGCCGGGGTGAATTTCTTTGACTGTGCAGACGCATACAGCGGCGGCGAAGCAGAGAAATTTCTGGGCAGAGTGTTAAAGGATTACAGCAGAAGCTCTTATGTGGTATCCAGCAAGGTATTTTTCCCGACCGGAAGAGGTGCAAATGAATGGGGATTATCCAGAAAGCATATTTTTGAGAATATTGACCGGACATTAAAAAATATGGATCTGGACTATATTGATATGTATTTCTGCCACAGATTTGATCCGACAACACCGATGGAAGAAACCCTGCGTGCCCTGAGCGACCTTGTATCACAGGGAAAAATCTTATACTATGGTGTCAGCGAAGAATGGAGTGCGGCAAGGCTGACAGAGGCACAGAAGATCATTAAAGAATATCATCTGTACCCGATGACTGTGGTACAGCCGCAGTATCATATGATGGATCGCTATATCGAACATGAAATCATGGATGTCTGCGAAAAATATGGCATGGGCATTACCCCGTTTTCACCGCTGGCCCAGGGACTTCTTACCGGCAAGTATAAAAAAGGACAGCCATATCCGGAAGGTTCAAGAGCCACACATCAGGCAGATAGGCAGGTCAACAATCTGCTGACCGATGAAAATCTGGACAAAGTAGAGAAGCTGTCAAAGATTGCCGAAGAACTCGGCACAAATATGTCCGTGCTGGCACTGGCATGGATTTTACGCAAACAGGTCATCAGCAGTGTTATCACTGGGGCAAGTAAGCCGCAGCAGCTGGAAAATAATATTGCAGCCAGCGGATTTGAGATTCCACAGGATGCATTGAAAGAAATTGACAAAATTCTGGGATTCCGCAAATTTGAAAGACATGTGGGGTAGGTTTATCCGGAACATTAAAATTTATCAATTGACAGATGAAAAAATAAGTGTATAATAAAAATAACTTGTGAAACATTTAAACATATCAAGTGAATTGAATAGAGATCGAAACCGTTGAAGTGGAGATAAAAATAAAAGATGCGCTTACAGAGAGTGGGGATGGCTGAGAACCCGCAGAGATGCAGTTTATTAAATGGACCACTGAGGGCATGGTCAAAGGAGTGTGACTCTGAGTATTCCATGACGCAGGACCGGCGTAACAGGTCAGGAATATGTTAGTATTCTGCGGAGAGTGTGGATTCCACAAATCAAGGTGGCACCGCGGTTATAAG
>OGEK01002041.1_pt1 | contig 10722 bp, 6 predicted proteins | sample 1570641 | NCBI WGS metagenome assembly OGEK01 (sample SAMEA2582136, study PRJEB24529) | metagenome | biome: Human gut stool | place: China | collected 2011
ATGTTTAACTTTGATTTTTATAACCCTACACATATCGTATTTGGTAAAGATCGTTTAGGTGAATTAGATACATTGGTTCCAAAGGATGCAAAGGTGCTTATTACTTACGGCGGTGGATCTGCTGTGCGCAGTGGTCTTATTGACCGCATTGTAAAGGCACTTGGTAATCGTAAGGTAGAGCAATTCGGCGGTATTGAGCCAAACCCATCTCTTGAAACGTGTGAACGTGCGGTAGCTTTCATTAAAGAACATGGAGTAGATTTCGTTCTCGCTGTAGGCGGCGGTTCTGTAGTAGACGCTACAAAACTTATCGTTATGGGCGCTACTTATGATGGTCCTGTCATTGAAGTTATGAAAGCTGGTGTACCAGAGGTTCCAGTGGAAATGGTGCCAAATCCATTACCATTTGGTACCGTTATGACACTTCCTGCTACGGGTTCCGAAATGAACAATGGTGCCGTTATTACTTATGGTGATGGTAAATATCCTGTGTTCAGTAGCTTAGTATTCCCTAAGTTCTCCATGCTCGATCCAACATTGACTTTCACATTGCCTGAAAAACAAGTTAAGAATGGTGTTATTGATACCTTTGTGCATACCACAGAGCAATATTTAACATATCCTGTAGAGGGCCGTATTCAAGACCGTTTTAGTGAAGGTATTTTAAAAACTATGATTGAAATCGGCAAAGAAACGGTAGAAAATCCAGAAAACTACGATATTCGTGCCAACCACGTGTGGGCCTCTACCTTAGCATTAAACAGCTTGATTGGTGCCGGCGTGCCACAAGACTGGGCAACACATCTTATCGGTCATGAGTTAACTGCGGCGTACCATCTCGACCATGGGATTACATTAGCTATCGTATTGCCTGCATTGTTAGAAGTGAAAAAAGCAGACAAGCTTGAAAAATTGGCACAATATGCTACACGTGTATGGCATATCACAGAAGGTACAAACGAAGAAAAAGCAGATAAGGCTATCGCTAAAACGCGTGAATTCTTCGAGTCCCTTGGCGTATCTACACATTTGAAAGACTATGGTCTAGGCGAAGAAGCAGTTGATAAAGTTGTGAAACAATTAGAAGACCATGGCATGACTCGACTTGGTGAAAAAGGCGATGTAACACCAGACGTAGCTCGTGAAATTTTAACGCGCGCTTTATAATACATTTGGTTAAAGCCATCAAAATTTGACACTAATTATATACAATGTATAATAAAATAGCTTATATAAAAGACACCATATGGTGTCTTTTATTATTGTTCAAATTAGTTTTATCGTCTAGAAGAGGACTAAGATTAGTTTTGACTATCGTTTACATAATATATAATGTATGATTTCGAAAGGAGAAAATCCTTTGAGTGACATAAAGCATCGAAGTGCCTTTTCTTTTGCATTTCCTATTATGGTTCCTATGGGCATAAGTTTCTTTTTCATAGGCTTAGGATTTGGTTTATATGCTACGAGCCAAGGGTTCCCTTGGTGGACGGCGCCTGTTTTAGCAGCCACTATTTTCGCAGGTTCCATGGAATTCGTAACTATTGGCATGCTTATGGCGGGCTTTGATCCGTTAAACGCTTTTGTTTTGACCATGTTCGTCAATGGCCGCCACTTCTTCTATGGTCTATCTGCGCTGCAGAAATATGTACATATGGGGTGGAAATGGTTCCCTACCGTAGCTTGGATGTGTGATGAAAGCTTTGCTATTAATATGGCTACAAAATTGCCTGATGATGTAGATGAAAAGTGGTTTTATTTCCACGTGTCTTGGCTCAACTATGTATTCTGGGTATTTAGTACCTTTATAGGCGGTTTATTTGGTAATCTATTGGCTGCTGTAGATTTACGAGGCATTGACTTTGTATTACCTGGACTATTCATTGTGGTATTCCTTGAAATGCTACTTAATGCAAAGAATAACAAAATTAGAGCCTTTGGTGTAGCTGGTGCAGCTATGGCGATCGTGATGCTCTTGTTGGTGGGAAAATCACTCTTTATGCTTTTATCTATGAGCTGTATGTTGGTAGCCTGCTATATTGCGTACAAGTGGGGAGGTGTACATCTTGACTAGTACAGAAATGGTCATTACTGTTGCTATTGTTGTGGCAGGTACATTACTCACTCGTTTTGGAGCTTTCCTCGTGTTTCCACAAGGAAAAAAGGCACCGGACTTTGTGCTCTTTTTAGGCAAGGCTTTGCCGACTGCCGTTATGGGTATGCTTGTGGTATATACCTTTAAGGAGACCGTTGTTTTATCGTATCCATATGGTATTCCTGAGCTTATTGCCTTACTAGTTACGGTAGGATTACATTTATGGAAACGTAATATGCTCGTATCGATTGCGGCAGGAACAGTTATCTATATGATACTTATACAAGCCGTCTTTAATGTGCCTAAATAGAATAAAGTACAATAAAATAAATAAACCACTTATATCTATTCCTAAAGGAAGATGATATAAGTGGTTTTATTTTTATATTCTATTTTAATTGTAATAATCTTTCTAGACCTGGCGCGGTGTGGTGGTCTTCCAAGAAGTCTTGTTGATCTAATAATTCCATAACGTCCATGTCGATGTTAGTAAGCTTGAAGTCGAATACATCAAAGTTAGCTTCCATATGGCTTACATTATTTGCCTTTGGCAATGGAATGATGCCGCGTTGGATGTGCCAACGTAAGATGATTTGGTGTTTACTAACGCCGTACTTTTCAGCCAAGCTTTTAATGATAGGATGGTCGAAAATTGGTTGGCAATCACGAGTAAATGGAGACCATGCCATACCTACTACTTGATGTTTACGCATTAATTGTAATAAGGACTGACGTTGGTTAAACGGGTGGCATTCGATTTGGTTCACCACAGGTTTTACATTACAGTGGTATAGCAAGTCGATGAGGCGATCTTCGTAAAAGTTAGAAAGACCTAGACCACGCAATACGTTTTGGTCGTATAACTCCTCCATAGCACGCCATGAGCCGTAGTAATCTCCCAAAGGTTGGTGTACGAGCATGATGTCGATATAATTAGTGTCTAATTTCTTTAGAGAGCTTTCAACAGCGCGCATTGTATTATCGTAGCCTGCGTCTGTATGCCAAATTTTTGTGGTAATAACGATGTCAGTACGTTTAACACCAGATGCTTTGATGCCTCTGCCAACGGCCTCTTCGTTGCCGTAGTAGGCGGCTGTATCAAGTAATCGATAACCTACGTTTAATGCATTAGTTACGGCTTGTTCTGTTTCCCCTTCGCTACCTGTCTTGTAGGTACCATAACCGATAGAGGGAATAAAGCTACCGTTATTTAAAATTCTAAAATCCATCCGTTCTTCCATGAGAACCTCCGTTATATCCATTAATTAAAGGAATTAGCTTTCATACAATTCTAATTGATTTTATGATATACTAAGGTATTGATAAAAATCAATATGACAGGAAGTGACAGAATGAAATTAAAACGAATTTATTCTGTAGTTGCTATGCTTGGTGTTGTGATGATGGCCTTGGCCATCGCTGGTTGCGGTACGAAAACGGTATCCGTTGCTGATGTAACATACAAGGATATGCCGCTACAGATCCATAATGATGCCAATGTAACAGCCCTTAACAAGGCGACGGTAACGCCGACGTTGACAGGGCAGGTCGCGTATGCTGTGAAAGTAGGCGATCAAGTACAACAAGGTCAAACCTTGGCTACTGTAGATACATCGGCCTTACAGCAACAGCTAGCATCCTTACAAGGTCAGTTAGCACAAGCGCAAGCTCAGTCCTATGCGACATCTGTGACGACTACGACGGCAGCATCTGTAGATAGTGGTCAATTAGCACAAGCTCAAAAGATGCGCGAAGCGGGTATGATTACTCAAAAAGAATATGATCGCATTGTAGAGCGGTCTCAGCCACAAACTACGACAGTAACAACTGGCGGTGGTGGTGGTGCCAATACGGCAGCTATCCAAGCTCAAATTGCTCAAGTATCTGCACAAATGGCAGCATCTACAATCGTAGCGCCTATAGCTGGTACAGTGACTGCTATTTACAATGAAGACCGTCAAATGGCCATTGCAGATCGTCCGTTCATGATGATTCAACAATCTACACCGATGGTGGCTTCCCTTAGCATCCCTCGTGATGCGGCGATGAAATTGGGGACACCAGATGCTAAAAAGGGTATTAAGGTACTCCTCAAGGTAGGTGACCAAGAGTTACCAGGTGAATTGACATATGTAGATGTGACTCAGCCAGAAAATGTGCCAAGCGTTCTTGTGAAAGCTACTTTCAACAATGACAAAGGCCTTATCAAGGCTGGCGAGTTCTATACGCTCATCATCGAGTCAGATATAAAAGCGAAGATGCTCAATGTACCAAGCAAAGCGGTTCGCGAAAACCAAGACGGCAAATACGTATATGTATTGACTGAAAATAATACGGTTGACGTACGTGTCGTTGAGGTTGGTATGACAGAAGACGATAATGTAGCAATTATTTCAGGCCTAAACGAAGGCGATAAGGTAATTACAACCGACGGAAACTTTGAATTAGGCGAATCTGTTAAATTATAATGAACGACCATGTGGTTATTGGTACCCATGGTAAATACCTCGACCGAGGAATTTGATAGGAGGGATTATTATTTTAGAATTTAAACGTTTTGAACTAAGAGACAAACCATTAATCGACAAATATTTTGAACAACATCATTACGAAGCATCTGATAATTGTTTTACTACATTATTTATGTGGCAAGATGCGTATGGTATTCGTTGGGCTGAGGAAAACGGTGTATTGTACATCCAAGGTGGCGGTAAACGTGAACCATTCCTATTGCCTCCGTTTGCCGGTAAAGATGCAAAGTTCCTTGATGGTTTGTTACGCGCTAAAGAATGGTTCGTAGAAAATAATTTGCCATTCCGTTTCAAAGGTATTAGCAAAGTTGTAAAAGAGCGTATGGAAGAGTTATGCCCTGGTCGTTATGAATTTACACCTGACCGCGACAACTACGAATACATTTACAAATCTGAAGATCTTATCAACTTATCTGGTAAGAAGTTCCGTCAAAAGAAAAACCATTTGAACCAATTCCGTATGCAATATTCTAACTATGAATATATGCCAATCACAGAAGATATCATTCCATTGTGCCGCGAAACAGCAGCATCTTGGGTAGAAACTCATCATGAAGAAGGTATCGAAGATGAATTGGTTGCTATTAACTTATTATTCGATAATTGGGAAACACTAGGCCTTAAAGGTGGCGCCATCAAATTGTTTGGCCGCGTTGAAGCTTTCAGTATCGGTGAATTATTGAATGATAAAATGGCGTTGATTCACATTGAAAAAGCAAATCCAGATATCCGTGGTTTGTATCAAGCAATCAATAATGAATTCATTCGTCATGAATTTAGCGAAGTAGAATTCATCAACCGTGAAGAAGACATGGGCTTGCCTGGTCTTCGCCAAGCAAAAGAATCTTACAATCCAGATCATTTCGCTGAAAAATATGACGCAGTATATGCTAATGAAGCAGATAATGCAACAGGCGGTAAATAAAAATCTGAGCTATGAAGCCGATGTGCTTCATAGCTCATTTTTGTTATAATAGAAGTGTTAGCCTATCTATTTGATTATATTTTGTATCATCATGGTGATGCCACAGATAGAGCGTGGTTTTTATACTATAACGAGGATATACTTATGGAATATAGAATTGCAACAGCTCAAGATACGCCACATGTGGAAAATCTATGGGCGTACTGCTTTGAACCAAAGGAAGATCCATTCTTCCAATATTACTTTACAAATTGCTATGAACCAGAAAATACAATGGTTGGTCTTGAACAAGATCAATTATTGAGTACCGTTCATTTGCGTCAATATAATATCAATGTTCGTGGTGCTGTATTGCCTACAAGCTATATGGTTGGCGTAGCCACACATCCAGCGGCTCGTCGTGGTGGCGTAGGTGGTGCGTTGTTAAAGGCTTCTCTTGAAGAACTTCGCAACCGAGGTCAAGCATTGACGATTTTGATGCCTTCCAAGGCTGCATTCTACCAACAATATGGTTGGGAACTCTATGCTCATCAATGGGTGAACGCTATGTCTCTTGAGGACTTGCGCCCTATGACTGATAAATCCTTGAGCTTTGGTTTACTTAATAGCGTTGACCAATGGACATTGCTTGATCCTGTATATAAAACATATACAGCCCGTCTTTCTGGTTATGCAGAGCGGGGTGAAAAGGAATGGAAACGCTTGCTCGGCAGCTTCTTTGCAGAAGGCGTGAATATCGCTGTAGTGCGCAATGATGAAGGAAGTATTGAAGGCTATGCGGTGTATCGCTTAGGTCAACCAGAAATTCCTGTATCCGAATTAGTTTATACTACACGTCGTGCACAACGAGCATTGTTGAACTACTTCTATAACCACCGTTCTCAAGGTACTACTATTCGTTGGAATGAGGGCCTTCACGATACATACTATCGCTTCTATCCAGATGGTAAAAGCGGACATTCCACAATGCCGTACATGATGAGCCGTATTGTGGATGTGAAAACTGCCTTCGAATCCATTCCTGTAAACCCAGAGGCTTTGATGATGCCTATTACAATGACCTTTGGTGTGAAAGATAGCCTTTGTGAGTGGAATGAAGGACGCTATGAAGTCCAATATGGCGGCGCATTGACACCAACTGTTAAAAAGGTGTCTGACACATTAGATGGGGATGTAGATATTACTGTTGAAGTCGGTGCTTTGAGCCAACTCTTAATGGGCACATTAACCGCTCGTGATCTTGCTTTTGAAGGTAAACTTTCAGCTAATGAGGAATGGCTAGAATTCTTCGATATTCTCTATCCTGAACAAAAAACATATATTAACGAATGGTGGTAATATGAGCTGGAAAACGTATACGGTGAAAGAACCGACAGAATTGACGGTCTCTAAATATGTAAAGGAACGCTTTTCATTATCCTCTCGAGATATTCAAATGATGTTCCGCAAGAAACGGGTGAAAGTAAATAGCCGTGTAGCCCATTCCCAGCGCTCCCTCAAAAAGGGTGATGTATTAACTTTGGAATTACCACAGGATAAGGACTATGGCGTCGATGTAGAAAAAGGTCCAATTACAGTTCTCTACGAAGATGCTCATACCTTGGTGGTTGATAAAGCTCCATTCATGCTTGTTCATCCAGCGGGACAAACTAAATCTGGTACATTGAGTAACTATGTGGCTGGGTATTATGCTAAAAAAGGTGTAGTTCACAAGGTGCGCCCTGTACATCGTCTTGACCGAGACACATCTGGTTGTATTCTCTTTGGTAAAACAAAGGAAGCTCAGCAATATTACACTGATGAATTACAAGCTGGTCGTATCGACCGTATCTACACAGGCTTAGTAGAAGGCTGTATTAACGAAGATGGCGTAGTTGATGAACCTATTGGTGTTGATCCAGTATTTGATAATCGCCGTGTCATCGATGAATTTGGTCAACCAGCTCAAACGGAATATACCGTTCTTGGTCATGAAGGCGAACATACGCTATTGAAGTTCAAATTATTAACCGGCAGAACACATCAAATCCGCGTGCACATGGAACACATTGATCATCCTATTGTGGGAGACGCCATGTATGGGGTACGTAATAAACCCTATACACGTCAATGCTTACATGCGTCAGAACTCACCTTTGTACCCTATGGTAAGGACGAGGCTATGACGGTAACCTGTGAAGTAGGGGACGACTTTGGTCGTGAGAAGTAGTAATTGTGTATTTGTGTATACAAAAAACAATAGTGATAAAAATGCATAGTCTATGACTTAAAGTCATGGACTATGTTTTTTTTATATTTTCAATTCACAGTGGACAGGAGTATACTATGTATAGACAAAAATTCTATAGAATTTAAAACTTAGATGAGGTTATGGACGATCACAGCCGATAATATCACTACAGAATGGATTCTTTAGAAGTAGTTTATAGTTTATACTTTCACCAAGACCGAACGGAACGATGCCGCAGAGCTTGGATTGATCAAGTGATATGAAGGAGTGCACGTTATGGATATGAATCAGAGCACAATCGAGCAACAACGTCTAGATCAAGCTAGACTAGAAGCCAATGGTATGTACAGCAGCCAATTTGAAAAGGATGCGTGCGGCATGGGCTTTGTCGTTAATATTAAAGGTAAAAAATCCCACGATATTATCGATGATGGTTTGCGTATTTTAGAGCGCCTTGAACACCGTGGTGGTGCTGGTGCCGATAAGGACACAGGGGATGGTGCCGGTATTTTGGTACAAATTCCACATGAGTTCTTTAAACGCGAATGCGAAGTGCTTGGTATTAATTTGCCTGCAGCTGGTGAGTACGGCGTAGGTATGATATTTGCCCATAAATATGAAAGCCTCCGTAACGAGCAAAAACGCATTTTTGAAGAGGTTGTACGCGAAGAAGGTCAAGTTGTTCTTGGCTGGCGTGAAGTACCAGTAGATGGTACAAAGGTTGGTCAAGAGGCGGCTGCCATTCGTCCTTGGATGATTCAAATCCTCATCGGCAAAGGCCCAGACGTAACTAATAACAAAGAATTTGAACGTAAATTATATATTATTCGTAAATTAGCAGAAAAACGCATTGTTCCATTGAGCAAGGAATTATCTAGTGATTTCTATATTGCATCCTTGTCCTCTAAAACAATCGTATATAAAGGTATGTTGACACCTGGTCAATTGCGTGACTTCTACCTTGATTTGAGTGACCTTGACTTTACATCTGCATTGGCTATGGTTCACTCCCGTTTCAGTACGAATACATTCCCAAGCTGGGCTCGGGCGCATCCTAACCGTTTCTTAGTGCATAATGGTGAAATCAACACAATCCGTGGTAACGTAAACTGGATCAATGCTCGTGAAGGTAAAGCAGAATCTCCATTATTCCCAGATATTAAAAAGGTATTCCCTGTAGTAGATGACAGCGGTTCTGACTCCGCTATGTTCGACAACACTTTGGAATTCTTGCACATGACAGGTCGTTCCTTGCCTCATGCGATTATGATGATGATTCCTGAACCTTGGGAACGCAATAATCTCATGAGCCAAGAAAAACATGACTTCTATGAGTTCAATAGCTTCATGATGGAACCATGGGATGGCCCTGCCGCTATGGGCTTTACTGATGGTACTGTTATCGGTGGCGTACTTGACCGTAATGGTTTGCGTCCTGCTCGTTACTATGTAACAACTGATGATCGCGTTATCATGGCATCTGAAGTGGGTGTAGTAAACGAAAACGCTGAAAATATTCGCGCTAAAGGTCGTTTGGAACCAGGCAAAATGCTTCTCATCGATACAGAGGAACAACGCATTATTTCTGACGAAGAAATCAAACAACGCGTTGCTACTGAATTGCCATATGATGAATGGGTAAAAGAGCACGTTATCCACTTGTCTGAAATTACGCAAGCTGATGAAAGCGATATTCCAAAAGTAGAAGATTTGTTCAAAAAGCAACAAGCCTTTGGTTATACTCAAGAAGATCTTGTACGTATGATCGTACCTATGGCAAAAGATGGTAAAGATCCTGTAGGTGCAATGGGTGCCGATGCTCCACTTGCTATCTTGTCCGATAAACCACAATTGTTATACAGCTACTTCAAGCAAATGTTCGCGCAAGTAACAAATCCTCCAATCGACTCCATTCGTGAGGAAATGGTTACATCTACACGCGTTATGCTTGGTAACTCTGGTAACTTAACAGATCCTAATAAAGCTGGTACCTATGCGTTGTCCATGCGTACACCAATTCTTACTAACCAAGAATTAGCGTCCATTAAGGCTCTTGACTGCCGTCGTATGAAATCTGTTACATTGCCAATCCTCTTCGACCCAACTAAGGGTGCGGATGGCTTGCGTGATGCGTTGACTGAATTATGTGAAAAAGCCGAAGAAGCAGCACGTACAGAGCAAAATGTATTGATTTTATCCGACCGTGGAGTCGATGAAAATCATGCACCAATTCCAGCGTTGTTAGCTGTAGCAGCTGTTCATAATCACTTAATTAGAAAAGTATTGCGCACAGAAATTGGTCTTATCCTCGAATCTGGTGAGCCTCGCGAAGTACATCATTTCTGTACATTGATCGGTTATGGTGTAACAGCTATCAATCCTTATTTGGCTCTTGAAACTGTACGCGATTTACAAGCTCGTAAACGTCTTGGTGATATTACACCTGAACAAGCAGAAAAGAACTACATTAAAGCAGCTGTAGGCGGCATTATGAAGGTTATGTCCAAAATGGGTATCTCCACAGTTCGTTCTTACCATGGTGCCCAAATTTTCGAAGCTTTGGGCTTGAACACCAACTTTATTAATAAGTTCTTCGTAAATACACCAACACGTATTGGCGGTATTGGTCTTGTAGGCGTTGCCAATGAAGCATTGGCTCGTTATGACCGTGCTTTCAAATCCGATGAATCTGTGCTTGAACCAGGTGGTTGGTATGGCCCTGTAAAAGATGGGGAAGAACATTTATTCAATCCTAAAACAATTGATCTTTTACAAGAATCCCTTATTAACGGTGATTACGCAAAATATAAAGAATACTCTAAAGCGATTCGTAACGATTACCATGTAACATTGCGTTCCTTGATGGAATTGAACTACCCAGTGGGCGGCGGTATTCCTATCGAAGAGGTTGAACCTGAAGAATCCATCGTAAAACGCTTTA
>OGEK01002057.1_pt1 | contig 10553 bp, 9 predicted proteins | sample 1570641 | NCBI WGS metagenome assembly OGEK01 (sample SAMEA2582136, study PRJEB24529) | metagenome | biome: Human gut stool | place: China | collected 2011
CCCATCAGTGCTGCGAGGACTTTGCCCTCATGCGCAGCATCCCCGGCATGACCGTTATCTGCCCCGCCGACGATGTGGAGGCCCGCGCCGCTGTGCGTGCTGCCTACGCAATGGAAGGCCCCGTCTATCTGCGCTTTGGCCGTTTGGCTGTGCCTGTGTTCCACGATGCCGAGAACTATCACTTCGAGATCGGCAAGGGTGAGCAGATCACTGAGGGCGGCGACATTGCCATCATCGCCACCGGCCTGATGGTCAACGAAGCCCGCATTGCCGCGGAACAGCTGGCTGCCGAGGGCATCCATGCCCGGGTCATCAACATCCACACCATCAAGCCTCTGGACGAGGAGATCGTCCTCAAGGCTGCAAAGGAGTGCGGCAAGGTCATCACCGCCGAGGAGCACAACGTCATCGGCGGTCTGGGCGAGGCCGTCTGCGCCGTGCTGAGCGAAAAGCTGCCCACCCCTGTGCGCCGTGTGGGCGTGCAGGACGTGTTCGGCTGCTCCGGCCCTGCATGGGACCTGCTGCGTGAGTACGGTCTGGATGCCGCTACCATCTGCAAGACTGCCCACGAAATGCTGGGCAAATAAAGCTGCCGGAATCTCACAAAAGCTGAAGGGGCTGCTGCACGTTTGTTCAAAACGATGTGCAGCAGCCCCTTTTTGCGCCCCAATGTGACCCGGTTACGGAAAAGCCCTGGCGTTTTGGGTATACTGATGCCATAAGAACAACCACGAACGAACCCTTTCAGGAGGTAGAAATATGGCAGTTGTTACGATCACGAAAGAAAATTTTGAGCAGGAGGTGCTGCAGAGCGCAAAGCCTGTGCTGCTGGACTTCTGGGCCAGCTGGTGCGGCCCCTGCCGCATGCTCAGCCCCGTTGTGGACGAGGTAGCTGAGGAGCGCACCGATGTGAAGGTGGGCAAGGTGAATGTGGACGAGCAGCCGGAGCTGGCCGGGGAGTTCGGCGTCATGAGCATCCCCACTCTGCTGGTGTTTGAGCAGGGCAAGCTGGTGCGTCAGGCCGTGGGTGCCCGCCCGAAGGCCAGTGTGCTGGAGCTGCTTGGGTAAATATGCGTGCTGAAAAGGAGCTGTTGCGCCATGCGACGGCTCCTTTTTTCTTTTCCCTGTACAAACGCACAGAAAAATCGTATCATTGAGTTGGAAACACCGTCACTTTCCTACTTTACAACTTTACCGAGATAAAGTAAAATAAACTCAAGTAAGAAATGGGGGAACCGACAATGGAATTCAGCCTTGCAAACCTGCAGCCCAAGGAGCGCGCCTCCTTTGCGCTGCGCGCCTTGTACGAAGCGGCGGGCTGCCGCAAGTATCATATGGGCCGGTTTGAGGAGTACGGCCTGTATCAGGAGAACCGCAGCTTTTTGTCGTCCGAGCAGGTCATCACCTTTACTGATCTGGATGGCCGTCTGCTGGCCCTCAAGCCGGACGTGACCCTCTCCATTGCCAAGACGGCGCAGCCCGCCCCTGGCGAGACCCTGCGCTACTACTATCACGAGAACGTCTACCGTCCTTCCGCCGAGAGCCACACCTTTAAAGAGATCAGCCAGATGGGCCTTGAGATGCTGGGCGCGGTGGGCGAAGCACAGGTGCAGCAGGCGGTGTGTCTGGCAGCGCGGTCGCTGGATGCGCTGGGGGCCGAGTGGGTGCTGGAAGTGAGCCACATGGGCTACCTGTTCGGCCTGTTCGACGCGCTGGGCGTGCCGGATGCCGCCCGCGCAAAGCTGCTGGAAAAGCTGCGGGAGAAAAACGCCCACGAGCTGCGGGCTGCAGCCGGAGCAGCCGGTCTTGCCGATGCCGCCGCCGACATCCTGTGCAGTGTGCTGGATCTTTCCGGTGCCTATGCCGAAACGCTGGAAAAGGCTGCAGCCCTGTGCAAAAACGATGCCATGCGCGCAGCGGTGGCCGAGCTGGAAGCGCTGGCTGTTCCGCTGGAAAAGGCGGGCGGTGTGATCCGGCTGGACATGACGCTGGCCGGTGAGATGGAATACTACAACGGCCTTGTGTTTCAGGGCTACCTGAAAGCCCTGCCCCGCCCCCTGCTCAAGGGCGGCCGCTACGACCTGCTGATGCAGAAGTTCACCCCCGGTGCCGGTGCCATCGGCTTTGCGGTCTATCTGGACGAGCTGGACCGCCTGAGCGCCCCGCTGCCGCCGGTGCAGAAGAACAGCACCGACAGGGTGATGCTGAACGTGGCTCTGCCCAAGGGCCGTCTGGGAGATAAGGTGTATCACCTGCTGGCGGGCATCGGCTACGGCTGCCCGGAGGACTACAACGCCACCCGCAAGCTGGTGGTGGAAAACCCGGAGGCCGGCATCCGCTACTTCCTCGTCAAGCCCAGCGACGTTGCCATCTATGTGGAGCACGGTGCCGCCGATGTGGGCATCGTGGGCAAGGACATCCTCACAGAGGCTTCTGCCGATGTGTACGAGCTGCTGGACACCGGCCTTGGCAAATGCCGCATGTGCGTTGCCGCCCCGGCCGATTACAAGGACGACCCCAGCCGCCCGGTGCGGGTGGCCACCAAATTCGTCAACATTGCAAAGAGCTACTACGCATCCATGGGGCGGGACATCGATATCATCAAGCTGAACGGCTCCATTGAGCTGGCCCCCATTCTGGGCCTTTCGGACGTTATCGTGGATATCGTGGAGACCGGCACCACCCTGCGGGAGAACGGCCTGAAGGTGGTCACCGAGTTCATGCCCATCTCGGCCCGGTTCATTGCCAACAAGGCCAGCTACCAGTTCAAGCACGCCGAAATGGACACCATGCTGGAAAAGCTGCGGGCTGAACTGCAGAACAAGGAGGAAGCAAAATGATCAAGCTGTATAACTTCGACGAGCTCAGGCCCGAAGAGATTTTGAACCGCGACATCCGCGCGGAAAAGAACGTGGAGGATGTGGTGGACGGCATCATTGCCGATGTGCGCGCCCTGGGCGATGAAGCCCTGAAGGATTATGCGCTGAAATTTGACGGCGCGAAGATCGATGCCCTGCAGGTGACGCAGGAGGAGATCGACGAAGCCTTTGCGGGCATGGACCCCTACTTCCTCGAAACGCTGCGCGAAGCCGCCGCCAACATCGAGAGCTTCCACCGCCAGCAGGTGCACAAGAATTTTGTGGTGAACGACAAGCCCGGCATCGTGCTGGGCCAGAAATATACCCCCATTGAAAAGGCCGGTGTCTATGTACCCGGCGGCACGGCGGCCTATCCCTCCACCGTGCTCATGGACGTGATCCCGGCAAAGGTGGCAGGCGTGTCCGAAATCGTCATGACCACCCCCGCCGGAAAGGACGGCAGGGTGAACCCGGTCATCCTTGCCGCCGCTGCCACCGCAGGCGTGAACAAGATCTTCAAGACCGGCGGCGCACAGGCTGTGGCGGCTCTCGCCTACGGCACCCAGAGCATCCCTGCGGTGGATAAGATCGTTGGCCCCGGCAACATCTACGTTGCCACCGCCAAGCGCAAGGTGTTCGGCAAGGTGGGCATCGATATGATCGCAGGCCCCAGCGAAATTCTGGTGCTGGCCGACGGCGGCTGCAACCCCGCATGGGTGGCAGCAGACCTGCTGAGTCAGGCCGAGCACGACAAACTGGCAAGCCCGGTCCTCGTCACCGACAGCCCGGAGCTGGCCAAGGCCGTGCAGGCGGAGCTGGAGGTGCAGATCCCTCAGCTGCCCCGTGCCGCCATCGCCCGCGCCAGCGTGGATGACAACGGCAAGATCATCCTCTGCACCGACCTGCACAAGGCCATTGAGGCCTGCAACATCATTGCACCGGAACATCTGGAAGTGTGCGTGGAGGACCCCTTCGGCGTGCTGAACGAGATCAAAAACGCAGGCAGCATCTTCCTTGGCCGCAACGTGCCGGAAGCGCTGGGCGATTACTTTGCAGGCCCCAACCACACCCTGCCCACCAGCGGCACCGCCCGCTTCTCAAGCCCCTTGGGCGTAGACGACTTTGTAAAAAAGTCCAGCTTCCTCTACTACACCCGGGAAGCGCTGGGCGAAGTAGCCCCCCGCATCGCCGATTTTGCCGAGCGCGAGGGCCTGCACGCCCACGCCCGCAGCGTGACCATCCGGTATGAAAAGTGAGGATTTGAACCATGAGTAAATTCCTTTCTCCCACGCTGGCCGCTGTCACCCCCTACACCCCGGGCGAGCAGCCGCAGGATCAGCAGTACATCAAACTGAACACCAACGAAAGCCCCTATCTGCCCTCCCCGGCGGTGATCGCTGCCGTGAGCGAGCACGAGGTGGAAAAGCTGCGCCTTTACTCCGACCCCGCCTGTGCCGACCTGCTCAAGGCGGCCGCAGCCCACTTCGGTTTGCAGCCGGAGCAGATCATGCCCGGCAATGGCAGCGACGAGAACCTCTTCTTTGCGCTGCGTGCCTTCTGCGACGCAGACCACCCGCTGGCCTATGCCGACATCACCTACGGCTGCTACGGCGTGTGGTGCGGACTGATGCACATTCCCAGCCACATCATCCCGCTGAAAGAGGATTTCACCCTTGACCCGAAGGACTACTACGGCCTGAACCAGACCATCGTCCTTGCAAACCCCAACGCCCCCACCGGCATTGCACTGCCCCGAGCGGAAATTGAGAGCATCTTAAAGGCAAACCCGAACAATGTGGTCATCGTGGACGAGGCCTATGTGGACTTTGGCGGCGAGAGCTGCGTGCCCCTCATCGACCAGTACGAGAACCTGCTGGTGGTGCAGACCTTTTCCAAGTCCCGGCAGCTGGCCGGTGCGCGTCTGGGTCTTGCCATGGGCAATGCAAAGCTCATTGCCGACCTGAACCGGGTCAAGTTCAGCCTGAACCCCTACAACATCAACCGCCTGACCCTGAAAGCCGGGCAGGCTGCGCTGGAAGACACCGCTTATTTTGACAGGACCCGTGCCGCCATCGTGGACACCCGCGCATGGACAAAACAACAGCTGGAACAGCGCGGTTTTGCCGTGCTGGACAGCCGCTCCAACTTCCTGTTTGCAAGTACCGACAGGAAAGACGGTGGGACACTCTACAAAGAGTTGAAGAAAAACGGCATTCTGGTGCGCCATTTTGACGCGCCCCGCATCCAGAACTGGCTGCGCATCACCATTGGCACGCCGGAACAGATGCAGACGTTTATGGAAACGCTGGATAAGATCATGGAGGAATGAACCATGCCGAACCGAATGATCTCGCTGGAACGCAACACCAATGAGACCCAGATCGACCTTACCCTTGATCTGGACGGCACCGGCCGCTACGAGGTGGACACCGGGTGCGGCTTTCTGAACCACATGCTGGAGCTGTTCGCCCGCCATGGCCGGTTCGATCTGGTGCTCACCTGCCACGGCGATGTGCAGGTGGACTACCACCACACCACCGAGGATGTGGGCATTGCACTGGGTCAGGCCTTTGCACGGGCGCTGGGCGATATGCGCGGTATCCAGCGCTACGGCAGCTTTTATCTGCCCATGGATGAAGCGCTGATCCTGTGCGCCGTCGATCTCTCGGGCCGCTGCACCCTGAACTGGGACATCCATTGCAACACCGAAAAGGTGGGCGATTTTGATGTGGAGTGCGCCAAGGAATTCTGGCTGGGCTTTGCCCGCAGCGTGCCCACCACTGTCCACTTTGTACAATTTGCGGGAGAAAATACCCACCACATCCTCGAAGCCTGCTTCAAGGGCGCAGGCCATGCACTGGGCGCGGCCGTGAAGATCGACGAAGCCCACAAGGACGAAATTCCTTCCACGAAAGGACTGCTGGTATGATCGCAATTATCGATTATGGCGTGGGCAACCTGTTCAGCCTGAAGTCCAGCCTGAAGCAGCTGGGACTGGAAGCCGTTGTGACTGCGGACGCGGACACCATCCGCAAGGCCGACCGGCTCATCCTGCCGGGCGTGGGCGCTTTTGCCGATGCCATGGCAAAGCTGGAGGCGACGGGCCTTGTACCGGTCATGAAAGAAGAAGCTGAAAGGAAGCCGCTGCTGGGCATCTGCCTTGGCATGCAGCTGCTGTTTGAAAAGAGCTACGAGTACGGTGAGCACGAAGGCCTTGGCTTTGTGAAGGGCGAGGTCTGCCCGCTGGAGCCAGACCTTGCGGACAAGAGCCTGAAGGTGCCGCAGATCGGCTGGAACGCCTTGCACATTGTAAAGGACGACCCGCTGTTCAAGTACATCCGTGAGGGCGAATACGTCTATTACGTCCACAGCTACTACGGCAAGAACTGTACGGAGAGTACACTGGCTGTGAGCGACTATTCCATTCCCGTCACCGGCGCGGTGCGGGCAGGCAGGGTGTACGGCACCCAGTTCCACCCGGAAAAGAGCGGGGATACCGGCCTGCGCATTCTGAAAGCATTTGCGGAATTGTAAGGAGAAAAATTATGCAGCTTTTTCCAGCCATTGACCTGCGGGGCGGCAAGGTGGTGCGCCTGACGCAGGGCGACTACAGCCGCATGACCGTCTACGGCGAGGATCCCTGTGCACAGGCGCGGGAGTTCCTTGCAGCGGGGGCCAAAAATCTGCACGTCGTCGATCTGGACGGCGCAAAGGACGGCACCCTTTCCAACTACGATACCATTGCCGCGCTGGCAAAACAGGGCGGCTTATACATTGAGGTGGGCGGCGGCATCCGCACCGAGGAGCGCATTGAAACATATCTTTCCCTCGGCGTGGGCCGCTGCATCCTTGGCAGCGTGGCGGTGACGGATTTTGCCTTTACCGCCCGGATGCTGAAAAAATACGGCGATAAAATTGCCGTGGGCGTGGACGCAAAGGACGGCTATGTGGCCATCCATGGCTGGAAGGAGGTAAGCCGGGAGCCGGGCGTGGACTTCTGCAAGCGGCTGGAAGATGCCGGATGCACCGCCATCATCTACACGGACATTGCCTGCGACGGTGCCATGAGGGGCACGAACCTCGGACTGTACCGCACGCTTGCCAAAGAGGTGCCCGGCGTGGCCTTTACGGCCAGCGGCGGCATCTCGTCCGAAGCAGAGCTTCTGGAACTGAAAAAAATGGGCACTGCCGCTGCCATTTTAGGCAAGAGCCTGTACACCGGCGCACTGGACCTTGCGCGCTGCGTGCAGCTGGTACAGGAGTGAACGGAGGGGAAACGACATGATCACCAAACGCATTATTCCCTGCCTTGATGTGCGCAATGGCCGCGTGGTCAAGGGCACGAACTTTGAAGGCATCCGGGATGTGGCCGACCCGGTGGAAATGGCCCGCATGTACAACGCTGCCGGTGCCGACGAGCTGGTGTTCTACGATATCACCGCCAGCTTCGAGGGGCGGGCACTGTTCACGGATATCCTGACCCGCGTCGCCAGCGAAATTTTTATCCCGCTCACGGTGGGCGGCGGCATCAATACGCTGGAAGACTTCGACCGGGTGCTCAAGTGCGGTGCGGATAAGGTCAGCGTCAACTCGGGCGCACTCAAAAACCCTGACCTCATCCCGGCGGCAGCACAGCGCTACGGCAACCAGTGCGTGGTGCTCTCTGCCGATGTGAAGCGGGTGGACGGCCAGTTCCGGGTGTTCGCCAAGGGCGGGCGCGAGGACACCGGCCGGGATGCACTGGACTGGATCAGCTGGTGCGGGGGCCACGGCCCGGGAACCAACGATGACTGCATCTGAAGCAGATGCCAGCATCACGTCGTTCTCTGAAATCTGACCCACAGCCTTGTTCACCACGTTCACCTGAACCTTCTCGGTAGAAAGCTTGATGAATGAGTCGCTCAAAGCCTCAACAGAACCATCGGTATCACCCTTCACGATGACGTTCAACTCATGGAACTCACCACGTGCGATACGGTGAGAGATATCACCCAAGGTCAAGCGCTTCTGAGTACGCAAGCCCTGCTCACGCTGCAGCTGCTCACGCTTGTTGGCGATTTCGCGAGCCTCCTGCTCTGTCTCGATTACGTGGAACTGGTCACCTGCAGTAGGCGCACCGTTCAAACCGAGGATGATAGCTGGCTCAGCAGGAGCAGCTGACTTGATGTTGGCATTACGCTCATTGAACATCGCCTTGACACGACCCCAAGAAGTACCGGCGAGTACGATGTCGCCTACCTTCAAGGTACCGTTGGCTACCAATACGGTAGAAACATATCCACGACCCTTGTCGAGAGAAGACTCGATGATGGTACCTGTAGCACGACGGTTAGGGTTAGCCTTCAGGTCGAGCATGTCAGCCTCGAGGAGCACCTTGTCGAGCAAATCGTGAACACCGATACCCTTCTTGGCACTGATTTCCTGGCACTGATACTTACCACCCCACTCCTCAACGAGCAGGTTCATGTTAGCCAAGTCCTCACGGATACGGTCTGGGTTAGCACCTGGCTTATCAATCTTGTTGATAGCGAATACCATTGGTACACCTGCAGCCTGCGCATGAGCGATAGCCTCCTTGGTAGTAGGCATCACGGAGTCATCGGCTGCGATGATGATGATGGCGATATCGGTAGCCTGGGCACCACGGGCACGCATGGCGGTAAACGCCTCATGACCTGGAGTATCAAGGAAGGTAACTTTGCGACCGCTTTTCAGGGTCACACTATAGGCACCGATATGCTGGGTAATACCACCCGCCTCACCGGCAATCACATTGGTATTGCGGATATAGTCGAGCAAAGAGGTCTTACCATGGTCTACGTGACCCATGACGGTTACGATTGGAGCACGTGGAACCAAGTCGTTCTCATCATCCACTTCCTCGCTCACGGCCTCCTGAACCTCGGCACTCACGTATTCGGTCTTGAAACCGAACTCCTCAGCTACCATGTTGATGGTCTCTGCATCCAGGCGCTGGTTGATAGATACCATGATACCTACGCCCATCAGCGTAGAGATAACCTGAGTAACGCTGATATCCATCATCGTAGCCAACTCGCTAACGGTAACGAACTCAGTGAGCTTCAGGGTCTTGCTTTCCTTCTGCTCCTGACGAGCCTGATCCTGCAACTTCTCCTGAACAGCCTCACGCTTCTCCTTACGGTACTTAGCACCCTTCTTGTTCTGACTCTTGCTGGTCAAACGTGCAAGAGTCTCCTTAACCTGGCGTGCTACAGCCTCGTCATCAACCTCGATCTGGCGCTGGTTGCCGCGGTTGTTGTTATTGCCGCGATTATTATTGTTATTATTTCTGTTGCGGTTTTTGTTCTTCTTGTTATTACCGCCGTTGTTGCCATTACCTCCGCCATTATTCTTTGCTTCGGCATTGATGTCAACACGTTCTTTGTTGATACGAACACGCTTTTTGCGCTCATTGTGCTGTTGAGCCATTTTCTCCTCACGTTCCTTGCGGCGCTCCTCCTTGGTTTTCTTCTTAGGACGAGTGCTCTGGTTGAGAGAAGACAAATCTATCTTGCCCAACACCTTAGGCTCATTAGCAGTAAACTTCTTCTCACTCTTGAGAGTAAACACGCTGTTGTCTGCTGCGCCAGCAGAATGCTGTGCAGTTTCATTCTTAGCATGATGATGCTCTTTCTTTCCCTGAGGAGCATTCTGCTTATTCATCTGAGCGTTTGACTGCTGTGATTTCTGATGATTTTCCTGTTTCATTTGCTGTTTATGCTGAGAAGCCTGTTGTGGCTTCTGTTCCTTCTTTTGCTCAGCCTTAGGAGCGTCTTTCTTCTGCTCAGGACTGACGGCAGCAGTCTCAGGCTTTTCCGCAACAGACTCTGCAAAAAGCAACAGCGTAAATCCATGCAGTGTTGGCATTTTCCACTGTGCGATGAAAGCCAGTCTCAGTCAGAGCCTTGTACTGCTGCTGTCCATTAGACTCCAACAAGCTTTCAGCGCGATTGTCCTTCTGCTCTGGCGCACGCTTCTTATCTTTTGCTTTTTTGGTAAAGAGTTTCTCAGCCTGATCACGAACCTCTCTGTCCTGACTGAAGGCATCATTCAATGCCTTGTATTGCTGGTCGGTGAGTTTGAAGCTCGGTTCTGCCTTGACATCTCCCAGGTCTTTTCTTTTCTCTAGGAATTCAACTGCCGTCTGAAGTCCTATATTTAATTCACGTAGTGCTTTATTTAATCTGATGCTCATAAATTATTTATTCTCCTATTTTTAAAGTTAGATTCCCTGCAAGCACTCGCTGGCAAGGGAATTATTGTTCGAATTCGGCGCGCAACACGCTGAGTACATGATCAACGGTCTCCTCTTCGAGGTCGGCCTTCTCAATCAGCAAGTTGCGAGGTGCATTGAGTACCTGCTTGGCAGTATCAAGACCGATGCCCTTGATAGCATCGATAACCCACTGGTCAATCTCATCAGAGAACTCATCCAAGTAGATATCCTCATCGGCCTCATTCTCGTCTACCTCACGGAATACGTCGATGGTATATTCTGTAAGCATAGAAGCCAGTTTGATGTTCATACCGCCACGGCCGATAGCCAAACTAACTTCCTCAGGCTGCAAGTAAACCTCTGCTTTCTTGTTCTCATCATCAACATTGATTGAAGAAACCCTGCGAGATATGCAGTGGAAATGGGTAGTGGAAAGGGAGTTGCAGAACTGGAGGATG
>OGEK01002060.1_pt1 | contig 10544 bp, 8 predicted proteins | sample 1570641 | NCBI WGS metagenome assembly OGEK01 (sample SAMEA2582136, study PRJEB24529) | metagenome | biome: Human gut stool | place: China | collected 2011
ACCGCAGCGGGTAGCGCCGCCGACCAGGGCGTACCGGCCAGTGGCCAGGGGAAACAGATTACGGTTAAGACCGATGTGCTTGAGCTGACAATCAACACCCGTGGTGGTGATGTTGAGCAGGCGCTGCTGTTGACCTACCCGAAAGAGCTGAAGTCTAACGAACCGTTCCAGTTACTGGAAACCACGCCTGAGTTTATCTACCAGGCGCAGAGCGGCCTGACCGGTCGTGATGGCCCGGATAACCCGGCTAACGGTGCGCGTCCACTGTATAACGTCGAGAACGACACCTTTGTGCTGGCTGATGGCCAGAACGAACTCGTTATCCCGATGACCTATACCGACGCCGCAGGCAACACCTTCACCAAAACCTTCACCCTGAAGCGCGGTGAGTATGCGGTGAACGTGGGCTACAGCGTACAGAACGCCAGTGCGAAACCGCTGGAGCTGTCGACCTTTGGCCAGCTGAAGCAGTCCATCAATCTGCCGTCTCACCGTGACACCGGAAGCAGCAACTTTGCGCTGCACACCTTCCGTGGCGCGGCGTACTCCACGCCTGACGCGAAGTACGAGAAATACAAATTCGACACCATTGCCGATAACGAAAACCTGAACGTCAGCGCTAAAGGCGGTTGGGTGGCGATGCTGCAGCAGTATTTCGCGACGGCGTGGGTGCCAAATAACGACGGTACCAACAACTTCTATACCGCGAACCTGGGTAACGGCCTTGCAGCCATCGGCTACAAATCTCAGCCGGTTCTGGTACAGCCGGGTCAAACCGGTAAGCTGGCCAGCACCCTGTGGGTTGGCCCGGAAATTCAGGACAAAATGGCCGCTGTTGCGCCGCACCTGGATCTGACCGTGGATTACGGTTGGTTGTGGTTCATCTCTCAGCCGCTGTTTAAGCTGCTGAAGTTCATCCACAGCTTCCTGGGTAACTGGGGCTTCTCCATCATCGTTATCACCTTCATCGTTCGTGGCATCATGTATCCGCTGACTAAAGCGCAGTACACCTCCATGGCGAAGATGCGCATGCTGCAGCCGAAGATTCAGGCAATGCGTGAGCGTCTGGGCGATGACAAACAGCGTCAGAGCCAGGAAATGATGGCCCTGTACAAAGCAGAGAAAGTGAACCCACTGGGTGGTTGCTTCCCGCTGCTGATTCAGATGCCAATCTTCCTTGCGCTGTACTACATGCTGATGGGTTCCGTTGAGCTGCGCCACGCGCCGTTCGCACTGTGGATCCATGACCTGTCCGCACAGGACCCATACTACATCCTGCCGATCCTGATGGGCGTGACGATGTTCTTCATCCAGAAGATGTCGCCGACCACCGTGACCGACCCGATGCAGCAGAAGATCATGACCTTTATGCCGGTCATCTTTACCGTGTTCTTCCTGTGGTTCCCGTCAGGTCTGGTGCTGTACTATATCGTCAGCAACCTGGTGACCATCATCCAGCAGCAGCTGATTTACCGTGGTCTGGAAAAACGTGGCCTGCATAGCCGCGAAAAGAAAAAGTCCTGATCCGATAAGTTAACGCTAAAATAAGGGCGGTCGATTGACCGCCTTTTTTATTTGTATTGAACGAGAGCAACCATGAGCCATAACGACACTATCGTCGCCCAGGCAACCCCACCGGGACGCGGTGGTGTAGGCATTCTGCGAATCTCCGGCCTGAAGGCGCGCGAGGTGGCCGAAGCGGTGCTGGGTAAACTGCCAAAGCCGCGCTACGCTGATTACCTGCCGTTTAAAGATGCCGACGGCACGCCGCTGGACCAGGGCATTGCGCTGTGGTTCCCCGGCCCGAACTCCTTTACCGGTGAAGACGTGCTGGAGCTTCAGGGCCACGGCGGCCCGGTCATCCTCGACCTGCTGTTAAAACGTATCCTGACCCTGCCGGGCCTGCGCATTGCCAAGCCGGGCGAGTTCTCCGAGCGTGCCTTCCTCAACGACAAGCTCGACCTGGCGCAGGCTGAGGCCATTGCTGACCTGATCGACGCCAGTTCTGAACAGGCGGCCCGCTCTGCTCTGAACTCGCTGCAGGGCGCATTCTCCGCGCGTGTGAATCACCTTGTGGAAGCACTTACTCACCTTAGGATCTACGTGGAAGCGGCTATCGACTTCCCGGACGAGGAGATCGACTTCCTCTCTGACGGCAAAATCGAAGCCCAGCTCGACCAGGTGATGGCCGATCTCGACGCCGTTCGTGCAGAAGCGCGCCAGGGCAGCCTGCTGCGCGAAGGGATGAAGGTGGTGATTGCCGGACGCCCGAACGCCGGTAAATCGAGCCTGCTGAACGCCCTGGCGGGCCGTGAAGCAGCGATCGTAACCGACATTGCCGGTACCACTCGCGACGTGCTGCGCGAGCACATCCACATCGACGGCATGCCGCTGCACATCATCGATACCGCCGGTCTGCGCGATGCCAGCGACGAGGTTGAGCGCATCGGTATCGAACGCGCCTGGCAGGAGATCGAGCAGGCCGACCGCGTGCTGTTTATGGTGGACGGCACCACGACCGACGCCGTTGACCCGGCAGAGATCTGGCCGGACTTTATTGCCCGTCTGCCGGCCAAACTGCCGATCACCGTGGTGCGTAACAAAGCGGACGTGACCGGCGAAACGCTCGGTATCAGCGATGTGAATGGTCACTCACTGATCCGCCTGTCGGCGCGGACCGGTGAAGGCGTGGATGACCTGCGTAACCATCTCAAGCAGAGCATGGGCTTTGATACCAGCATGGAAGGCGGCTTCCTGGCGCGTCGCCGTCACCTGCAGGCGCTGGAAGAGGCGGCACGCCATCTTGACCAGGGCAAAGCGCAGCTGATTGGCGCGTGGGCAGGTGAACTGCTGGCGGAAGAGCTGCGTCTGGCGCAGCAGAATCTGAGCGAGATCACCGGGGAGTTTACGTCGGACGATCTGCTGGGACGGATCTTCTCGAGCTTCTGTATTGGTAAGTAATCACTTATCGGGGGTGTTCAATATCTACAGGCGACTTATGATAATCACGTATTCATAAGTCACCTGTAGTTATATTAACCGCGATGAATTATGGCGTTGTTCAAGGAATTAATCACATCGTCAATATATTGTTTATCTTGACTGGTCAGTGCCTGTGACTCTCCAGAGGAACTATTCAGGTAAACAATATAATCAGGCTTGATTGCTTTAAACCATGCAATAGCAACCACCACAATGACCACACCAATTGCTTTCGTCAATAAAGATGCGGCGATGAATACCATTGCGATACCAATCAGTACCAAAATGATTGGTCCAACCTTTGAAGGATCTGTTTGACCACGTTTAACTGATGTCACACCATTCATTGCATATGTTGTTGAACCTACAATAAACCTTGCATTAGTAATGCTAACATTCCCATTTCTGTAAAACTCGGTTTCTTCCATTTTTATGTCCTCGAGGCTGAGCTGTTTGTAGTAAAAAGATGTTTTCTTTAGTTATCGGTTTCAGAACAGAATTATTTAATAATTTATATAAAATTTGCAATGGGTCGATTATCTATATCTCCTACCAAAAAAGGAGATATTCATTAATTAAAATACTACTGTTGCAAAATAACTGAAACAGACAATTTCATAGCCTTGTCTCCCTGTTAATCCGAAGTATCTTCTCGCAAAAGTTAGATACATAAAACAGTGAGAGATTGGTTTTCCTCTCAGGAAATCACCATTGTCCAAATGGCAACTCGCCTAATCCCTTTTCCCCCCCTATCCTGCATGCCTGCATCTATGGGGGGTTTATGGCGCGTTTTCTGTTTTGTAGTTTCGCATTAGTTCTGCTTTATCCGTCCGGCATTGATATGTATCTGGTGGGACTACCGCATATCGCCCGCGATCTGGGCGCCAGCGAAGCGCAGCTGCATATTGCGTTTTCGGCCTACCTCGCGGGGATGGCGTCGTCGATGGTCTTTGCCGGGAAGATCGCGGATAAAGCAGGCCGTCAGCCTGTCGCTATCGCCGGTGCCATCGTTTTTGCCCTGGCATCCCTTCTCTGCTCACAGGCGCAAAACAGCACCGTGTTTCTGGCCGGGCGCTTTATCCAGGGCATCGGTGCGGGCGGTTGCTACGTGGTGGCGTTTGCCATTTTGCGCGACACCTTAAGCGCCCAGCGTCGCGCCAAAGTGCTGTCGATGCTGAACGGCATTACCTGCATCATCCCGGTGCTGGCCCCGGTCGTGGGCTATCTGATCATGCTGAAATTCCCGTGGCAGAGCCTGTTCTGGACCATGGCGGCGATGGGCTCGCTGGTGTTTGTCCTGTCGATTACCGTGCTGAAAGAGACCCACCCGGGCTCGCAGAATACCGGCCATACCGCGACCATTCACCCGGCAGAGAAGCTTCTCAACCGCTTTTTCCTCAGCCGTCTGACCGTGACCACGTTAAGCGTGGCGGTGATCCTGACCTATGTAAACGTTTCCCCGGTGTTGCTGATGGAGACCATGGGCTTCGATCGCGGTGAGTATTCCACGGTGATGGCATTAACCGCGATGGTCAGTATGGCCGTTTCGTTTTCGACGCCGTTTGCGCTGAATATCTTCCGCCAGCGCACGCTGATGGTGACCTCACAGGTTTTATTCATGGCCGCAGGCGCGATCCTGGCGACCACCAGCTCACATGCGGTGATGCTGGTGGGCATTACGCTCATTTGCGCCGGGTTCTCGGTTGGCTTTGGCGTGGCGATGAGCCAGGCGCTTGGTCCCTTCTCGCTGCGGGCAGGCGTGGCGAGTTCGGTGCTGGGGATCGCGCAGGTCTGCGGCTCGTCGCTGTGGATTTGGCTGGCGGCAGTCATCGGGCTTAACGCGCTGAATATGCTGATCGGGGTTCTGATTGGCTGTAGCATAGTCTGCATTACCTTACTTATGGTCATCCAGCCCGCGGCGCACTATGAAGAAGCCCATCAGCAGTCTCGATCTTAACCTGTTGCTGTGCCTGCAGCTTTTGCTGCAGGAGCGCAGCGTTACCAAGGCGGCGAAGCGGATGAACGTGACGCCGTCGGCGGTGAGTAAATCGCTGGCCAAGCTGCGCGACTGGTTCGATGACCCGCTGTTTGTGAAAACGCCGCTAGGGCTGCTGCCGACGCCGCTGACGGTGAGCCTGGAGCAGGATCTGGCTGACTGGATGCAAATCGGCAACCAGATCCTCGATAAATTCCATCATGATTCTCCGGGCGGGCTGACGTTCGTGCTGGCCGCGGAAACGCCGCTGATGCTGATCCGCTTCAATACCCTGCTGGAGCAGGTGAACCAGCGCTATCCGCAGGCGACGGTGAAAATGCGCCAGTGGGATTACGACTCGCTGGACGCGATTACGCGTGGCGAGGTGGATTTGGGCTTCACCGGGCGTGAAACGCATCCGCGATCCCGCGAGCTGCTTAAGCTGATGCCGTGGTTTATCGACTACGAAATCCTGTTCAGCGACCGCCCCTGCGTCTATCTGCGCGAGGATCATCCGGCGCTTCAGCAAGAGTGGAATCTGGAGACCTTCCTGCGCTATCCCCACATCAGCATCTTCTGGGAACGCAGCGATACCTGGGCGCTTGATGAAGTGTTAAAGGAGATGGGACGCGATCGTACTATCGCCATGAGCCTGCCGGGCTTCGAACAGGCGATGTTTATGGCGGCGCAGCCCGACCATAACTATATCGCCACCGCGCCGCACTACTGCCACCACTACAATGAACTCCACCAGCGTAAGCTGATCGCGCTTCCGATCCCCATTGATGAGGAGCAGGCGGATAAATTGACCGTGCCCTTCACGCTGATCTGGCATAAACGGAACAGCCATAATCCCAAAATTCTCTGGCTGCGGGAGACCATCAAGGCGCTGTACGGTGCGAGCGATCCAATTTTTGCCTAAGAAAATGTAAAGTTCGGTCCTAAGGCTTCTCTTACTTCCATTTACTGATTAAAACAGGAGGCAAGTTAAGCGATAATCATGTAACCGTTTAACCGATTACGACCATTATCAAGGAGCGAAAAATGGCTACGCACTTTGCAAGAGGGATACTTACAGAAGGACGTCTCGTATCGGCAAGAATTTCTTCAGCCTGTCACCGTGAAGCACTCACTCTTCCGGAGCATCGCAGGTCGCGGTTTTTAGCGTCCCGAGCGCTTCTCGCAGAACTGATGTTTATGCTGTACGGCACCAGCGAGCTGCCGGACATCATTACCCAGCCAGAAGGCCGCCCGGTCTTTGCGGACCCGGATCTCCCTCGTTTTTCCATTGCCTACACGGGCAATATCATTGGGGTCGCGCTGACCACCGAAGGGGACTGTGGGCTCGATATGGAGCTTCAGCGCGCGACGCGCAGCTTCCACGGTGGTAACGCGCATGAAGACTATCCGCTCTCCAGCAATGAGAAGCTGTGGGTACGCAACCAGAACGATCCTGTTGAAGCCAGAGCCCAGCTCATTACCCTGCGCCAGAGCATTCGCAAGCTCTGCGGATGCGCCTCAGACGACGCCAGCCTGCTGCAGCTGTTGCCTGGCTCCGGACGTCTGCGCGCCACCCAGGCCACGCTGGTAGAAGCGCTCTGCGACGCGGAGGATGTGCTCATCTGGTCCATCGCGGTGACCCCCGCCATCGAACGCATGAAAATCTGGGAATTTGACAGTCAACAGGGATGGCGTAGCCTTCCTGATGTGCCCGAGCGCGCCAACGAGCCCGCCGCACGTCTGATGCGATTAACCAGTTTACCGGCAGAAAAAGCATTCACCCTTAGCTGATCCAATCAGGGTCATCATGATGAAACAGGAGTAATCATGTCTGATACGTTGAAAGTTGTTACGTTACTGGGAAGCCTGCGCAAAGGTTCATTTAACGGGATGGTAGCCCGCACGCTGCCACAGCTGGCACCTGCAGGTATGGAAATTAGCGCCCTGCCGTCTATTGGCGATATTCCGCTTTATGATGCCGACGTACAGCAGGAAGAAGGGTTCCCGCAGAGCGTTGAGGCGCTGGCAGAGCAGATTCGCCAGGCTGACGGCGTGGTCATCGTCACGCCAGAGTACAACTACTCTGTACCCGGTGGTCTGAAGAATGCCATCGACTGGCTGTCCCGTTTACCTGAGCAGCCGCTGTCAGGCAAACCGGTGCTGATCCAGACCAGCTCCATGGGCGCGATTGGCGGCGCGCGCTGCCAGTATCACCTGCGTCAGATCCTGGTCTTCCTCGATGCGATGGTGATGAACAAGCCGGAATTTATGGGCGGAGTGATTCAGAACAAGGTCGACCCGCAAACGGGTGAGGTGGTGGATCAGAGCACGCGCGATCATCTGTCTGGCCAGCTGACGGCGTTCGGGGATTATATTAAGCGGGTCAAAGCCTGATAAAAAGCCCGGTGGCGCTAGCGCTTACCGGGCCTACACTCGTCAGTAGGTCAGGTAAGCGAAGCGCCACCTGACACCACAAACCGCACCTTAGTGCGCGTCAATAAACACAATCTTCAGTACAAACAGCAGCGCCACAACGATGACGCACGGGCTGAGGTCGCGGAAGCGGCCGGTACCGATCTTCATTACGCAGTAAGAGATAAAGCCCAGCGCGATACCTTCGGTAATCGAGAAGCTGAACGGCATCATCACGGCGGTAATAAACGCCGGCACCGCTTCGGTTAAATCATCCCACTTCACGCGCGACAGGCTGGAGGTCATCAGCACACCCACGTAGATCAGCGCGCCGGCCGCAGCGTACGGAGGCACCATGCCCGCCAGCGGCGAGAGGAAGATCACCAGCAGGAACAGAATACCCACTACCACCGCCGTCAGGCCGGTACGGCCGCCCACGGAGACGCCGGAAGAGGATTCAATGTAAGCGGTCACAGACGAGGTCCCGATAAATGAACCGGTCACAGAGGAGATACTGTCCACAAACAGCGCCTGCTTCATGCGCGGGAATTTGCCTTTCTCATCTGCCAGACCCGCTTTGTCGGTCACGCCGATCAGCGTACCGGAGGAGTCGAACAGGTTAACCAGCATGAAGGAGAAAATCACGCCCGCCAGGCCCAGGTTCAGGGAACCGGCCAGATCAACATGACCAACAACGGTAGAGACGCTCGGTGGCGCGGAAACGATGCCGTTATAGTGAACGTCGCCCAGCATCCAGCCCAGCAGCGTGGTCACCACGATGGAGACCAGCACCGCCGCATGAATATTGCGGGAAGCCAGGATGGCGATGATAAAGAAGCCCAGCACGCCCAGCAGCACGTTATGCGAGGTCAGGTGACCGATGCTCACCAGCGTATCCGGGTTCGCCACGATCACGCCGGCGTTTTTCAGCCCCATCATCCCGATAAACAGACCGATACCGCTGGTGATGCCCACGCGCAGGCTCACGGGAATGTTCGCAATCATCCAGTAACGCACGCGGAAAATGGTCAGCAGCAGCAGGCCAACCGCGCCCCAGAAGATGGCGCCCATACCCACCTGCCACGGCAGCCCCATCGCCTGAACCACCACGAAGGCAAAGAACGCATTCAGACCCATCGCCGGGGCCAGCGCGACCGGCAGGTTAGCGAACACACCCATCAGAATGCTGCCGAGGGCCGCGATCAGACAGGTAGTCACGAAGACGGCGCTGGTATCCATGCCAGCAACGCCCAGAATTTGAGGGTTAACAAAAACGATATAGACCATCGTCAGGAAGGTGGTGAAACCGGCGATCACTTCGGTGCGTGCCGTCGTGCCGTGCTCGCGCAGTTTAAACACGCGCTCAAGCAGACCCTGACCAGATGTCTGGGTAGTGTGTTGTTGACTCATCATCAATTTCCGAACAAGGAGGGAAAATTCGTCGCTATCCTATACCAAAATGCGACAATAGTGGCGGTTACGTGATACTTTTTTCATTGAATTTGCTTATACGGCAACGATTGCGTTCCGGTGAACTGCCGTACGTAAACGTTAAACTGGTTAAAAGGGAAAGGCATGTCCGGAATTGAAGCGGTATTTTTCGACTGCGACGGTACGCTGGTCGACAGTGAGGTCATTTGTTCCCGCGCGTATGTCGCCATGTTCCAGGAATTTGGCATTACGCTGGAACTCGACGAGGTGTTTAAGCGCTTTAAGGGCGTGAAGCTCTACGAGATCATCGACATCATTAACGAAGAACACGGCGTCGTTCTGGATAAAGCGGCTCTGGAACCGGTGTACCGCGCCGAGGTTGCACGCCTGTTCGATTCGGAGCTGGAGGTGATTCCGGGCGCAAACGCGCTGCTGGATGCCATGACGGTGCCGATCTGCGTGGTCTCCAACGGGCCGGTCAGCAAAATGCAGCACTCGCTCGGCAAGCTTGAGATGCTGCACCACTTCCCGGAAAAACTGTTCAGCGGCTACGATATCCAGCGCTGGAAGCCGGACCCGGCACTGATGTTCCATGCGGCAAAGGCGATGAACGTTAACATAGAGCACTGCATTCTGGTGGATGACTCGTCTGCGGGCGCGCAGTCGGGGATTGATGCGGGAATGGAGGTGTTTTACTTCTGCGCCGACCCGCACAACAAGCCGATCGATCATCCAAAAGTCACGACCTTCACCGATCTGGCGCAGCTACCCGCGCTGTGGAAGGCGCGCGGGTGGAATATTACGCGTTAAGCCGCCCCTCCCGGCAGGGAGGGCGACAGGTTTATCTGAAGAGCTTTTGAACAAACTCAGCATAGGCCGGACGCCAGACGTCCATTTCGTGGTTCAGACCGGGGTACATTTTATAGTCGAATTTGATGCCCTGCTTTTCCAGCTCCGCCTTCAGGCCGGCGATATCTTTGCCGGTCACCGAATCGCGCTCTCCCACAACGACGGTGAAGTTATGCAGCTGCCGGTTAATGGCCTCAGGCTGCTTAAAGCGTGCGGCCACGCCTTCGTCAGGCACGGTTGTCGTGGTAACGCCGCTGAACGTTCCCAGCCAGCCGAAGCTCTCCAGATGATTCATCCCGGAGACCAGCGCCTGATAACCGCCCTGTGACAATCCCGCCAGTGCCCGGCCTGCCGCATCTTTACGCACGTTGAAGCGTGTATCCACCAGCGGAATAATCTCGCTCATCAGTTCACGGTCTGCGGCTTTCGCATTGAGCGGATAGAAAGACTTCCGTCGTTCTGCCGGTGGGAAGTTCTCGGGGATGGCCTCAGTGCTCTCCGTCTCGGTGTCGGGTACCACCACCAGCATCGGTTTAATTTTCCCTTCGGCCATCAGGTTATCCATGATTTGCGGCAGACGGCCCTGGTCGATGGCAGAGAGCCCGGTATCCCCAAAGCCATGGTAGAAGTAGAGCACCGGTAAGGGTTCCCCTGTGCCGTTGTAGCCGGGGGGAGTCCATACATAGACGCGGCGCTCTGACTTGAGCGACGGCGAGTGCCAGGTCAAGGTCGTCAGATCGCCATGCGGTACAGGACGATCGTCGAGAATACTGCCCGGAACCAGAATCAGGCTGGTGTTCACCTGCCGCTGGGGTTTTTGATAGCGGCTTCCCGTGTCAACTGAACGGAAACCATCGATGTCGAAATAATATTCGTACAGATTCGGTGCCATCGG
>OGEK01002076.1_pt1 | contig 10441 bp, 10 predicted proteins | sample 1570641 | NCBI WGS metagenome assembly OGEK01 (sample SAMEA2582136, study PRJEB24529) | metagenome | biome: Human gut stool | place: China | collected 2011
ATGGCGGAGACACTTCTGACACACCCGGAGATCCCGCACGGAACCATCAAGATCGCTTTCACACCGGACGAGGAAGTCGGACACGGTGTTGACTTCTTTGATGTTCCCGGCTGGGGCGCAGATGTGGCTTATACCGTTGACGGCGGTGCTTGGGGCGAGATGGAATATGAGACCTTCAACGCGGCATCCATGAAAGTCACGATCCATGGAAGTAACATTCATCCGGGCAGCGCGAAGAACAAGATGAAAAACTCAATCCTGATCGGTCTCGAATTCCAGTCGATGCTGCCGGAGAACGAAAAGCCGCAGTATACTGAGAAGTACGAGGGATTTTTCCACTTAAACCACATCGGCGGAAATGTGGAGAATACAACTCTCCACTATATCGTCCGTGACCATGATATGACGCGGTTTGAGGAGAGAAAAGCGCTCGGAAAGAAGATCGGCGAGTTCCTGAACGCGAAGTACGGTGAGGGAACCGTCGAGGTGGAGATCGCAGATACCTACTACAATATGGCTGAGAAGATCCGTCCGCATATGTACCTGATGGATGTGGCTGCTGAGGCATTTAAGGAGCTTGGCATCGAGACTCCGGCGATCAATCCGGTCCGCGGAGGCACGGATGGATCAAGGCTTTCCTACATGGGACTTCCATGTCCGAACCTCTGTACCGGCGGACATAACTATCATGGAAAGTATGAGTTCATCTGCATTCAGTCCATGGAGAAGACAGTGGAGCTGCTTCTTAAGATCGCGGAAAAGTTTACGAAGGTTGAGAAGCAGGCATAAAATCTGGATCAGGATATGGCTGTTTAGAAAATGCGGGAGGCGCTGGATATCGCTTCCCGCTTTTTTGGATGTATGAACGCAATTTAGAACATGTCTTTATGTTGAAGGGGCAGAGCATTCATGATATAATCATGCGCAGAAAGGCGGTACAGATTATGATAAAAATGATTCAAAGACGTCTGGACGCGATCCTGCATTGGAATATTTCCTTTGTGGGCGGTTTCCTCGGCGGTTATGCAATCCTTTCCCATGCCGGAGTCTTCGGCTCTGCACAGACAGGAAACCTGATGGAGATGGCTTCGAACGTCCGATTTATGGAATGGGAGGAATTGGGACTTCGTCTTCTGGCGATGGTGATCTTCGCCTGCGGTGTGATCGCTTCCTATATGCTGACAAACTATACAAACTTACATATGCGGAAGCTGGCGATCTGGGTGGATGCGGCCGGTCTTGGACTTACGGCCCTGCTGCCGGATTGGTTCTCGCCGATTGCGGGTGTTTACCCGATCTTTTTCTGTTCAGCATTCCAGTGGGGTGTATATTCCGGCGCAGATGGTTTCAACAGCGCGACGGTCTTCATCACAAACAACTTCAAACAATCCGTCCTCGGCTGGACGCAGTATGCGTTGACAAAAGATAAAGAATTTAAGAGAAAAGCCGTGCTCTACAGCAACACGGTACTTATGTTCTTTCTCGGCGCCCTCCTTGGTGTCACCGGTGTAGCTGCCTTCGGCAACGCCCTCGGTGCCTGCGTAGGCTTTATTCCCCTTGCTGTCGCGCGGATCTTTATCAGCATCGGTGAACTTCCGATAGAAGATGAGACTCCGGAGGAGACAGAGGAGGAGGCAGAAGAGATGATGGAAGAGGCGAAGATTTTGGAGAAGGAAGAGAAGAAGAAAATTTAAAAATTGTATATTTGATGAATGGGAATAGGCAGTTGATTCAGGGATGGGGCGGCTGCCTGTTTTGTATAACAGGGAATGCCGAGAAATTTACCGAAATGTTTGAAAATAGAAGAACTGTTGCATTTTTTGCATTTTTTCCACTTTTCACATTTATTCTACTGGATTTTGGGACAGAGGGTATGTATAATGAAGCTGTAACAAAACATTTCCAAAGGTTTGTGCCGGAAAATGCACATCTGCGGATCAATTTGATTTGAGACAGGCAAAAGGGAATAATGCATGAAAAATAAAAACAGAGGATTTACCCTTGCAGAACTGTTGATCGTGGTTGCAATTGTCGGGGTTCTTTTGGCAATTTCTATTCCGATTTTCAACAAAAATCTGGAAAGCAGCCGGGAGTCAGTGGATCTTTCCAATGTCCGCTCTGCATATTCGGAAGTTATGGCCGCTGTGGTATCTGAGGATGACGAACATGCGGTCAAGGTCGTTCCGTTAAAACAAAAAATTGAAAAATGGCAGTCGAAGGATCCGGTTACGATCGCCGGTATCACACATTCTAACAATGAGGGAGATACGGCTAATTGGATCGGTTATCCGGTTGCAGGAGGAGAATGTGAGGTTTCCTACCAGGCGGTGTCGGTGTGATCTTAAACTGGAAAGGAAGCACGGTGAAGCCTGAGGCTCCATACCCATTCAATGTCAACTGTGATCTGCAGAAGCCGTTGCTTGACAGCAAGATATTAGAGAGGCCGGAGTTGATCAGACATTTTAATTTTGAAATTGATTCCAGATGCAACACCGGTTCCCAGCTCGTTGCGGCAATTATGACTGAAGTGAAAAAAGATCCGGATAATCTGATGAATTACGGAACCTGGGCTTATCTTGGAAAGGGAGGAACCAAGCAAAAGGAAGAAAAGCGGTATTTATTCTGGACGTCGGTCGATACGAACGCTGTTGGTGCGGGAAAAGAGATTCCGGTGATCATCAGCACCGGGGATGAAAGATATTATGTTTCTGAGACAACAACAGCTACGAGGCGATCGGGAAGCAACAGCTATGTGGCGATCGCAGATCATTTGACACCGGACGGTTATGTGGCGTGTACGGAGAATGGAACAAAGTATCAAGACCTGAAAGAGGCGTATGATGCCTATACCAAGCTGGTTACGACCGGAGCCTATCAGGATTATAAGGATACGCTCCCTAAAAAGTAAAATCAGGATCGTTTCGGAAAGCCATCTGATCTAATGGCGCATAAACTGATCCGTCTGCTGTAGTTCTTACGCGGACTCCCGCAGCAGCCGGATCAGCTCCTCCATCGCCGGAAGGGTCTGTTTTCCTTTCAGCGTAACGATGGAGTAGCTGGTGGTGTCATCTGGATTACCGATCCGGAAGCAGCGGACAGGCTTTGGATGGTGGAAATTTTTCATGTACTGGTAGAAGTTGAAAGCGATGCCATAGCCTTCTGCTGCGAGCTGACAGGCAGATTCAAGATTTTCAAGGAGAAAGACCTGTCCCGGTTCGGCGTGGTCATGAGCAATGGCAAGGTCTGTGTAGTGTCTGGAGGACTGATCCGGCTTTTGCAGGATAAAACGTTCCCCGTTAAATTGTTTGAGATCGATCCTCGGACATGGATCTTTCCGGCTTTTCTTTGCCGCGCCGGTGCACAGTGGGTGCCCGGCGGAGACAACAGCGACCATATAGTCCTCATAGAGAGGACGGTATTCCAGCAGCGGATGGCTGGAGGATTCATTGACGATGGCAAAATCAAGCTCTCCGGCAAGCAGGTGCCGGATCATCTGCTCAGTTGATTCCTCGTATGGGATCAGCTTCACGTCCGGATAGCGGGCGGAAAAGACAGGCAGTGCCTTCGCAAGAAGATAAAGTGTTCTTCTGGGATGGATTCCGAAACGGATCGTTCCCGAAGAGCCACCCATGTATTTTTGAAGCTCATTTTCATAATGGGCTTCTATTTTTATCATTTCTTTTGCATGTTCCAAATAGATCTTTCCGGCCTCGGTTGGGACAAACTGTTTCCCGATCCGGTCGAAAAATTTTGTCCCGGTGCGTTCTTCAAGATTTCCTAAAAATATGCTGAGTGCAGGCGGAGAGATGTGCAGGGCTTGGGCCGCATCCTTAATTCCCCTGTGTTTTTCAATTTCGAGCATATAGAGCTGTTCCCGCATATCCATGGCCTTTCGCTGGTCCTTTCCCTGAATAAATATTTGCAATTTCGCATAAAAATAAACAATATTAAATAAAACAATAAAAATATTAAACTTGATTTAATTTTATATCTTGATTATAGTCTAAGAAAGAAAACAAATCAAGGAAGGATTGGAAGTATGAAACCATTAAAAGAAAAAAAGCCTTTTCAGGCACCGCACACATTTGTGATCCTTGTAGCGCTGATCCTTCTGGCAGTCGCAGCCACTTATGTTGTGCCTGCCGGAGAGTATACCCGGTATACGGATGAGGCGACAAACAGAACCCTCGTGGAAGCGGGGAGCTTCCATTATGTCGAATCTCATCCGGTAAGCTTTTTAACCGTTCCGGCACTGATCTACAGGGCGATCGTAAAGGCGGCAAGCACAGTTACGTTTATCCTTATTATCGGCGGCTCTTTTGAGATCATCACATCCACAGGGATCCTCACAGTTCTCTGTAAGAAGATGGCGAAAGCCTTCCGCGGCCGCGAGTATTTTGTGATCCCTGCATTTCTGCTGTTATTTTCTGTTTTTGGAACAACGATGGGAATGTCTGCTGAGGTCATGATCTTTGTGCCGATCGGAATTGCCCTTGCGGCATCTCTGGGACTTGACAAGGTGACAGGTACCGCAATGATCGCTATGGGCGCCGCATCCGGATTTACAGCCGGAATCCTGAATCCCTTCAATGTCGGTGTTGCTCAGGATATTGCGGAGATCCCGATGTTTTCCGGTATGGGATACCGCATTTTTATTCTCGGAGTTCTTCTGGTGATCGATACGGTCTACATTACCTGGTACGCAAAGCGCGTGAAAGCGGACCCGACAAAGAGTATCATTTACGGAGAGCCTGAGGATCAGGAATTTACTTTCGATGATACAGAAGAAGCGCTGAACCTGACCCATGGTCTGACTCTGGCAGTGATCGTAGCCGGCTTTGCGGTCCTGATCTATGGACTCAGTAAGCTCGGATGGTATTTTGAGGAGATGTCTGCGATCTTTATCGCGATGGGTGTGCTCTGCGGTATCGTGAACCGCTATAGCCCAAACAAGATCGCCGCTACGTTCGGAAACGGAGCGAAGGGAATCGTTGTGGGAGCTCTGATCGTCGGTATTGCCCGCGGTGTTGAGCTTGCATTATCTGACGCGATGATCCTTGACACCATCGTCCATGCGATCGCAAGTATCGTAAACATTCTTCCGCAGTCCTTAAAAGCCATCGGAATGTTCCTTGCACAGTCACTTGTCAACTGTGTGATCACCTCCGGTACTGGACAGGCTGCGGTTACCATGCCGCTTATGGTACCGGTTGCGGATCTGATCGGTATTACGAGACAGACAGCCGTTCTTGCGTTCCAGCTCGGAGACGGATTTTCAAACTCTGTTCTTCCGACATCCTCCGCGCTGATGGGTTATCTCGTCGTTTCGAAGATCCCGTATGTAAAATGGTTAAAATTCATGATGCCGTTATTCCTGATCTGGACATTCTTCGGATGTCTGTTCATGCTTGGGGCACTCGTGATCGGCTATTAAAGCGGAGGAAAAGAGAAGATGCAGGATTTTGAAGTGAAGGAGCGTTTAAGAGAACATCTGGAGTACCTTTGTTCGTTCGACAAGCTCTCCGGTGAACCGGAGGCGTATCGCGCGGTCGAGTATATTCTTGATGTATTGGAAAAATCCGGGATCTCCTGCCATGAGGAGGATTTTCCGGCTTATCTGAGCAATCCGGTGAGCAGTGTCCTTATCGCAGATGGTGAGGAGTTCCCATGCCGTCCAAGGTCTTTCTCGGAGAGCACAAAAGGGAGGATCGAGATCCCGCTGATCTACGATCCCGGAACAAAAACGGAAGTCTCCCTTTCAGAACAGAAACAGTTTATGGAAACGGTTGCTGGAAAGCTTGTCCTCGGGTACGGATTTGATGAGCGTTACGCAAAATTGCTGGAGCAGCATGGAGCGGCCGGGTGGATCCAGATCTGGACCTCCGACGAGGATGCGGTCCATGAGGACACGGTAAGTCCTGTCTGGGGAACTCCGGATATGGACTCATCTCTGTTCCAGTTACGGATGCCGGTGGTCGCCGTCTCAAAGCCCTGCGGGGAGAAACTGATCCGGAAGCTGAAAACATATGAGGCAGAAGGAAAACAGCTTTTTGCGCAGCTTTCCAGCAAGGTGGACACATGCGTAAAAAACGTCGCGCTGCCGATCGCCGAGATCCCGGGAAAGAGCAGGAATTTTGTCCTGCTCTCCGGTCACTATGATACCTGGTACCGTGGCGCTTTTGACAACTGCACGGCAAATGCGCTGGCTTTGGAGCTTGCCCGTTATATGAAAGAACATCAGGATGAGATGTTCTATTCCCTGCGGATCGCCTGGTGGCCGGGACATTCCAACGGGCGCTATATGGGATCCACCTGGTATTGTGATCACCACTGGGATGAGCTTGAGGAGCACTGCATCGCTCACCTGAATCTTGATCTTCTGGGATCAAAAGGAGCAGACCATACGCTTGCGATCCGGACAGCGGGGCTTGAGGGCGAGGAATGGCTGAAAGAGCAGGTGCGGAAGGTAGATCCGGCGGCGGAAATGATGTTTGGGCGTATCGGGCGGGGAGCGGACCAGTCGCTCTGGGGCGCAGAGATCCCATATCACATCAATCCACGTTATGAGGCGAAAAAAGAACGAAAACACTCGGATGCTCCGGGTCCCGGCGTGTACTGGTGGCATACGATCGACGATACCTTTGACAAGATCGATCTTGACGGGCTTTTGCGGGATGGGAGAGTCGTGGGCGTTCTGCTGTATGAACTCCTCTCGAAGGAGAAGCTTCCTGCCGATTATCGCGGCTATGCAAAAACCTGGCTCCCATACTTTGAGACGTTAAAAAATTCAGAGGAGCATGAACAGGCGGCGGATGAGATCGAAACACTTCTAAAAGAGGTTCTGGATCGTTGTGAAACGCTTGAACATATATGGGGAACGGAGAAGATCGAAGAACATAACCGCCTTTGCCGTCTCGTCGGAGGAGTTTTCAGCCGTCTTATGCACTCCACAGGCTCCGCGTATGAACAGGATACTTCTTTTGCATATGGTCCGCTGCAGCTTCTTAAAGCTTCCGCGAAGGCGCTCCCTGAAAACAGTCCCGCGGATTGGAGCCTGTTCTATCAGACAACATTCGTGAGACAGAGAAACCGGATGGTGACGGAGCTTAGAAAACTGCTGAAAGAGATCGATCTGGAATTCAGGAATGGATCGGATCGCTTTGGATCTTCACGAAATTGTGACAGGAGAATGGAGATATGAAGAAAGAAACAATAAAGCAGGCCGTTGCGCCATACATGCAGGAGCTTGCGGGGCTGGCGGATCAGATCTATGATCTGGCGGAGCCGGGGCTTGAGGAAGTCCGCTCCAGTGGGATCCTTACAGATTATCTGGAAAAAAAGGGATTTCAGATCGAGCGCGGGATCGCAGATCTCCCGACTGCTTTCCGTGCTGTCTATGAACAGGGAAACGGAGGTCCTTCCTTTGGATTTCTCGCAGAGTACGACGCACTGAAAGGGATCGGTCATGCCTGCGGTCATCACATGCAGGGACCGTCTGTGATCGGAGCGGCCCTGGCACTCCGGGATCTCTGTAAGGATCAGCCCTATAAGATCGTGATCTACGGGACACCGGCGGAGGAGACAGTCGGCGGAAAGATCATTATGAAGGAGAAAGGGTGTTTTCAGGATATCGATCTTGCGCTCATGATGCATGCAGCCCCCAATACCTGTGTCGATGTCCGCTGTATGGCACTTGAGTGCTTTTACGTTACCTTCCATGGGGTAGAAGCCCATGCCGCCATGAGCCCGCACAAAGGGAAGAGTGCCTTTGATGCCGCGCTTCTTTCCTTTCAGGGGATCGAGTTTATGAGGGAACATGTTCTTGAGGATTCCAGAATGCATTACACGGTCCTTGATGCCGGCGGTCCATCGAACATCGTTCCGGGAACGGCAAAGGCAGAGTATACACTTCGCTCTTATAGTACGGATTACTTAGAGAAGGTCATCGTTCCGAGATTTCAGGACATCATAAAGGGGGCGTGCCTGATGACGGGAACGACCTGTGAGATAGAGAGAAGCTATCCGTTTCAGGCAAAGATCCCGTGCCTGACCCTGAATGACCTGATCATGGAAAATGCCAGAAAATTTGAGGCACCACAGCTCGCCGGACCGCGTGAAAAGACGGGCTCCACGGACTTTGGAAATGTTATGTATGATGTGCCCGGATGCTGTATCCGCACAGCGTTTGCGCCGGAGGGTACTGCGGCGCATTCGCAGGAATATCTCGATGCGGGAAAGACGGAGCGGGCTCATGAAGCGATCCGGTCCGGTTCGGAGATCCTTGCGGGAACATGCATCGACATGATTGAAAGACCAGAGCTTTTGGAACAGATCAAAGAGGAGTTTCGGAAGCGGAAACAGGAAGAAACCGCAAAAATATGACAAAATTGTCATTTTCCAGTCATGAACAATTAAACTGCTGTCTGTAAAATATGAAACTGTAAGAAATCTAACAAATATCCAGAAAGGAAGATGATTATGACAGCAGCTATTGGTTTTCTGATGATCATCGCGATCGTAGCACTGCTCTTAAAGGGCAAAATGTCTCCGATCGTGGTACTTGCGGTGATTCCGGTCATTGCAGCCTTGATCCTCGGCTTGCGGATGGAATCAAAACCACCACAAGCAATGGTATCTTATTTATCTTTTCAGTAATTTATTTTGGTGTTCTGGCAGACACCGGACTCTTTGATGTTATCGTAGGCTGGCTGGTAAAAAAGGCCGGAAACAATGTAATTGCGGTCACTGTAGTTACAGCGCTGATCGCAACGATCGCTCATCTGGACGGTACTACGGCTGTTACCGTTCTCATTACGATCCCGGCGATGTACCCGGTATATAAGAAGATGAACATTGACTCCCGTATCCTTCTCTGCCTGACAGGTGCCTGCATGGGCGTTATGAACCTGCTTCCGTGGGGCGGTCCGACAGCGAGAGCGGCTACTGTACTCGCTATGGATGCCACTGAGTTATGGCACATGCTGATCCCGCTTCAGGTTGTTGGCCTGATGATGAACATCATTCTTGCTGTACTGCCGGCGCCGGAAAGGGCGTAGAGGTGGAGTCCGATGAGAAAGAGAAGAAAGAGGCAGCTGATTTAAGAAAATCCAACGCTTACCTGATCTTCAACTTCTTACTTACAGTAGGTGTGATTGCCCTGTTATCCACAGGTATCGGTAAATCCTATGTAATCTTCATGCTTGGTCTTTGCATCCTTCTGGCTGTCAACTACCCGAACCAGAAGCTTCAGGACAAGTTGATCAAGAAGCATGCTCCGGCAGCCCTGATCATTTCCGCAACACTGTTTGCCGCAGGTGCTATGGTAGGTGTCTTCGACGGAACCGGTATGCTGGAAGCAATGGCAAATGCGATCATGGCGATCATTCCGGCAGCTCTTGGAAAGTACGTTCACATCATCTTTGGTATTCTTGCGCTTCCGCTTGGTCTCTGTGTTGGAACAGACGCATACTTCTATGGCATCATGCCATTAGTTATGCAGGTAGGCGAAACCTATGGCGTGGCTTCCCTGAATACTGCCCTGACCATGCTGATCGGTAAGAACCTTGCGTTAATGGTAAGCCCGTTAGTACCGGCAACATACCTTGCGATCGGTCTGACCGGAACAGAGCTGAAAGATCATATGAAATTCAGCATTCCGCCGTACTACATTATCAGCCTTATCATGCTGGTATTCGGTGTGATTCTTGGCATTGTTGCCATCTAAACGATACATAACGAATGAAAATCCTGTTCTGCAGTACGGATCTTGTACCGCAGAACAGGATTTTTTGCTATAATGAAAGAAAAATGATGCAGGAGAAAGTTTATGAATACAGAAAAAATCCTACTGGTGGACGATGAGCGCGCGATCCGGCTGGCTGTGCGGACCGCCCTGACCCGTGAAGGAATGCAGGTGACGGAGGCAGCCGATGGAAGTGAGGCTCTGGAGCTTTTAAAGAAACAACAGTTCCATCTGGTGATCCTGGACGTAATGATGGAACATGTGGGTGGTTATGATGTGCTGCAGGCAATGCGCGCCGCTGGAGACCACACGCCGGTCATGATGCTGTCGGGAAAATCCGATGAGATGGATCAGGTGCTGGGACTGGGCTTTGGCGCGGACAGTTATCTGACAAAGCCGTTTCATACTGCGATCCTGATCCAGACAGCAAAGGCGCTCCTAAAGGCAAGATGCTGGGCACAGGTGGTCCTGACTATACCATCCCTGCCGAGTTCGTTTATCCACAACTTTTCCACAAGCGTGGTGCCTTGAGCGCAGCCCGTTTGGGAGATGAGGTAAACCCAGAACGAGAGAGCAGCGGTAGCCAGTTTTATATTGTATGGGGAAAGACCTACAAGCAGAATGAACTGAAGCAGATGGAAAAGCAGATGGGCATGCAGATGGAGCAGAACATCTTCAACCAGCTTGCCAAAGAACATC
>OGEK01002079.1_pt1 | contig 10433 bp, 8 predicted proteins | sample 1570641 | NCBI WGS metagenome assembly OGEK01 (sample SAMEA2582136, study PRJEB24529) | metagenome | biome: Human gut stool | place: China | collected 2011
CAAGTACTGGAAGCATGAAGCCAAAAGCAGCGCCACCAATTGCTTTGAATTGAGCAGCAATTTCATGGTAAGAACCAAGTTGTGACAATTGATCTTTAGGAACACCCATGATTTGGTCAAGCAAGAAGGCAAGCGCAATCATGATACCACCACCGATAACGAATGGAAGCATTTGTGATACCCCACTCATCAAGTGTTTATAGAAGGCACCACCAAGGCTCAATTTCTCACTTGATTCTTGAGCAGATCCAGCATTTTCAGCATGGAAAACTTCAGCTTTACCATCCAAGATGTTTTGGATTAACTCTTGAGGTTGACGAATACCTGCAGCGACTGGTTTAGAAAGCAATTTTTTACCATCGAAACGTGCTGTTTCAACTGCCTTGTCTGCTGCTACGATAACACCTACAGCCTTACTGATTTCTTCAGCAGTCAATGGTGTTCCGACACCTGAAGCACCGTTAGTTTCAACACGAACATTGACACCCATTTCTTCACCTGTTTTAATTAGTGATTCTTCAGCCATGTAAGTGTGAGCAATACCAGTTGTACAAGCTGTTACAGCTACGATAAGTGGTTTATCGCTTGAAGCTGCTTCTTTAACAGCTTGTGCTTTCTTAGCTTCCTCAGCTTGTGCTTCTTCTTCACCCGTATTGAAAGCAGCAATCACTTCATCTGGAGAAGTCACCTTACGCAAACGATCTGCAAAACCATCTTGCATAAGGTATTTTGACAACTCAGCAAGAGCTGCCAAGTGAGTGTCATTTGCTCCCTCTGGAGCAGCAATCATAAAGAAGAGGTCTGTAGGTTGACCATCAAGTGATTCGTAATCTACACCTTTATTAGATTTAGCAAAAAGTACTGTTGCTTCTTTTACTGCAGCATTTTTGCTGTGTGGCATAGCAATTCCATCACCCAAACCAGTTGATGTTTGTGCTTCACGAGCCATAATACCTGCTTTGAAAACATCAAAGTCAGTCACAACACCATTGTCAACCAAGCTGTTAATCATTTCATCGATAGCAGCTTCTTTTGTAGTTGCTTGAAGGTCAAGCAACATTACTTTTTTGTTCAGTAAATCCTGAATTTTCATAGTTTTTCTACCTCTACTTTATTGTATGTTTCTTTAATAAATTCAATTGTCGCTAAATCATCTGAGAAAGCTGTAGATGTTCCACACGCTACTCCCCACTTGAGGGCCTCAATCGGATCACCTGATTTAACAAACTCACCAGTGAAACCAGCAACCATCGAGTCACCCGCACCAACAGAGTTTTTAACTGTTCCCTTGATTGGTTTGGCAAAATAAGCAGCCTCTGGTGTGACAAGCAGCGCTCCATCACCTGCCATTGAGATGATAACGTTCTGGGCCCCCTTAGCAAGGATTTCACGCGCATATTTTTCAACATCAGCCAAACCATTAAGTTTGACATTGAAAATAGCTTCTAACTCATGGTTATTTGGTTTAACCAAGAGTGGTTGGTAAGCCAAGGAATCAAGCAAGGTTTGTCCTTCAAAGTCACAGACAACCTGTGCACCCGTTTCACGCACTAGTGGAATCAATTTGTTGTAGACCTTGTTCCCAAGGTTGCTTGGTGCTGATCCAGCAAAAACAACCACATCATCGGCACTTACACTTGAAAGAACTGCTTCCAATTCAGCCAATTGATACTCGTTAATGATAGGCCCTGCACCGTTAATTTCAGTCTCTTGGTCAGCCTTGATTTTAACATTAATACGTGTGTCTTGATCCACTGCTACAAACTTGGTTTTAATGCCCTCTGCATCCAAACCATCTGTCACAAAACGTCCTGTAAAACCACCGATGAAGCCCGTTGCAGTATTATCAACACCTAAGCGTTGCAAAATACGACTAACATTAATACCCTTACCGCCAGCGAACTTATCATCACTCTCCATACGGTTAACTTCACCAATCTCTACTTTATCGATACGAACAATGAAGTCGATTGATGGATTCAGCGTTACAGTATAAATCATACTTCAATAACCCTCGTTTTCTCTTTTAATTCTTTTAGGAGCTCTTCTTCCGAAGCGTTTGTAATTATGGTTACTTTCTCAACCTCGGCTACCTTAGCATAGGTAATCTGACCAAGTTTAGAGGCATCAGCTAGAACATAGGCTTTTTGCGCATTAGCTATAACCGTCCGTTTGATAACTGCCTCTTCCATGTCTGGTGTGGTGAAATAATGAGCATCAACGCCATTAGCACCAATGAAAGCACAATCAAAATTCAGTTGTCTGATTTGCTCTTGAGCAGTACTTCCAATAGAGGCATCCGTTGAATGTTTAACCTTTCCTCCAACAATCCTAGTGCTAACACCGAGATCTACCAGCTTAACCGCATGATGGATAGAATTAGTCACAACCGTTACCTGACGATTGGCCAAATGTGGAATCAAAAGTTCATTTGTTGTACTAGCCTCAAGAAAGACGACATCACCTTCCTTAATCAAATCGGCAGCATAACCAGCTAACTGAGCCTTTTCTTTAACGTTTCTAATAGCTTTTTGACTATTGGCAATTTCTTCCTTTAGACCATGAATGCTTTCAGCACCACCATGAACACGCTTAAGTTGGCCATCTGCCGCTAACTCGTCCAAGTCGCGACGAATCGTCGACTCGGAAGTATCACTTAACAAAACAGTTAGGTTTTCCAAAGTGACAAAACCATCTTGTTTCAACTGAGACAAGATAATCTGCTTACGTTCAGACTTTAGCATAATCTCTCCTTCTGTAATCGTTTACAAAATCTATTATACTCAATTTTTAATAACTGTCAACTAAAAACAGTCAAAAAAAATCAAAATATTTCATTACAAAACACTAATCTACCAAAATGACGCAATTTGATAAGAAAGTTCTTACATTTTCAAAAAGAATACAACCTTTCAGTATAAGTGCAAAAAAAAAAGCCTTGCGGCTCTCTTATCTTATTTGGCATAGTCAACCGCGCGGAATTCACGAATGACTGTAACCTTAATATTTCCTGGGTAATCCAAATTCTTCTCGATTTGTTCACGTACCTTGTGAGACAAGATTGTAACTTCATCATCTGAGATTTTGTTTGGATGAACCATAATACGAATCTCACGACCAGCTTGAAGGGCGAAGCTTGTTTGAACACCGTCAAAGCTTGATGCAATTTCTTCCAAATCACGAAGGCGTTTGACATAATTCTCAACAGATTCATTACGAGCCCCTGGACGAGCCGAACTCAAAGCATCTGCTGCAGCTACAATAACTGCAATGACGCTCTCAGGTTCTACATCGCCATGGTGGCTGGCAATGGCATTGACCACAACTGGATGTTCTTTGTACTTACGTGCAAACCCTGCACCAATCTCTACGTGGCTACCTTCGACTTCTTTGTCAATGGCTTTCCCCATATCGTGAAGGAATCCAGCACGACGAGCAAGGGCAACATTTTCACCCAATTCACCAGCCATGATACCTGCTAATTTACCAACTTCAACTGAGTGACGAAGTACGTTTTGACCATACGACGTACGGAACTGCAAGCGTCCCATAATCTTGATCAAATCAGGGTGAAGATTCATAGCGCCAATTTCGTAGGCTGCCTCTTCACCATATTCACGGATACGGTTATCCATTTCCTGACGGCTCTTCTCAACCAACTCTTCAATACGAGCTGGATGGATGCGTCCATCCTTAATCAAGGCTTCGAGAGTCATACGTGCAATTTCACGACGAACGGGATCGAAACCAGAAAGGACAACCACTTCTGGAGTATCGTCAATAATAACGTCAATACCTGTTAGACTTTCAAGCGTACGGATGTTACGCCCCTCACGTCCAATGATACGACCTTTCATATTGTCATCTGGAAGGTGAACAGTAGTTACTGTTTGTTCAGTAACATAATCTCCAGCCAAGCGTTGCATAGCTTGCGCCAACACGTTTTTGGCTTTCTTATCAACAGTATCTTTAACCTGTGCTTCTGCATCTTTGATACGTGTTGCAATCTCATGAGTCAGATTATTCTCAGTCTCCGTTAAGATTACCTCACGCGCTTCTGCAATGGTCATTTGACCAACACGTTCAAGTTCAGCCTGCTTCTCAGCCTCCAACTGAGTCACATTCTCTTCACGCTCATTAAGATGTTTAGATTTGTCAGCAAGACTCTGCTCTTTCTTCTCGAGGGCAAGTTCTTTACTTGATAGATTTTCATCCTTACGATCAAGGCTAGTGGCACGTTCTGTTAAACGATTTTCCATTTGTTTAAGCTCTTGACGTTCAGATTTGAATTCTTTTTCAATATCTTCTCGATATTTTCTAGCTTCCTCTTTTGCTTCTAACAAGAACTCTTTACGTTGAGCCTTACTTTCGCGTTCAGCAGTCACACGCAGATGATCTGCATCATGCTCTGCCTGACTACGAAGGTTCACAGCGTCTTGTTCTGCCTTTAGCAAGGTAGTTTCTGCTTGTTCCTTAGCTTTGCTAAGTTTAATAGAAATTGCTAAATATCCAACGACTAAACCAATGAGTGCAAAGACAACTAAAATTATCATGTTTATCATGTCTTTACCTCAACTTTTCTAAGGTTTCCCTAAAGAAAACCGTCTTCTAGTGTATCATATTTATAGCGATTTCTCAAATAAATACTAGAACTTTAAACTGATTTTGTGGTATCATAACTCTATTAGAATAGGGAGGTATTACCATGCCAAAAGACGTTACTGTTGAAAGTTTTGAACTTGATCACACTATTGTTAAAGCACCTTATGTCCGTCTTATTTCAGAGGAAGTTGGACCTAAAGGAGATATCATTACAAACTTTGATATCCGTTTGATTCAACCTAATGAAAATAGTATTGATACAGGTGGTCTTCACACTATCGAACACCTACTCGCTAAACTGATCCGTCAACGTATCGATGGACTTATTGATTGCTCACCATTTGGTTGCCGTACAGGCTTCCATATGATTATGTGGGGTAAACAAGATCCTACAGAAATTGCTAAAGTTGAAGCTATTGCTAACGAGATTACATGGGAAGATGTTCCAGGAACTACCATTGAATCTTGTGGTAACTACAAGGATCACAGTCTTCATTCAGCTAAGGAATGGGCTAAACTTATCCTCGAACAAGGTATCTCAGACCAAGCCTTCGAACGCCATACCGTTTAAAAAACATTGGGATATATCCCAATGTTTTTTAGTATTTTCTAAAACGTTGATAACGCGCTTCAAGCAAGTCCCCTGTTGATAATTGGCTTAATTCTGCCAACTCATCTACAATTGCTGTCTTAATCGCTTCGATAATTTCACTAGTAAAGTAACCACGTTCTGGGATAACCTTATCAACGATTCCCATATTAAGCAACTCACATGATGTAATCTTCATCAACTCTGCTGCTTCTTCTGAACGTGAGCCGTCTTTCCAGAGAATAGTCGCAAATCCTTCTGGACTCAAGATAGAGTAGATGGTATTTTCAAGCATCCAAACCTTATCAGCTACTGCCAAGGCAAGAGCACCACCAGAACCACCTTCACCAATGATAATGGCAATAATAGGTACTTTAAGGTCGCTCATTTCCATAAGGTTACGAGCAATTGCCTCACCTTGTCCACGCTCCTCTGCTCCAACACCAGGATAAGCACCTGCAGTATTGATAAAAGTAACAACTGGACGACCAAACTTTTCAGCCTGTTTCATAAGTCGAAGAGCCTTACGATAGCCCTCTGGATGAGGTTGCCCAAAGTTACGGTTAAGGTTATCTTGTAGGTTTCTACCTTTTTGGATACCCACTACAGTAACCGCTTGGCCATTTAAACGACCAATACCACCAATAATGGCACCATCGTCACGGAAATTACGGTCGCCATGAAGTTCGATAAAGTCATCGAAGATTCCTTGGGCAAAGTCCAAAGCAGTTAAACGGCCTTGGTCACGCGCTTCTTTTAAAATACGTGCTACGTCGCTCATTGAACACCTCCATGGAATGATAAGAGTGTGGCAATGGTATCAGCCAACTCTGTACGTTTGACAATGGCATCAACAAAACCATGTTCTTGAAGGAACTCAGCCTTTTGGAAATCATCTGGCAAAGTTTCGCGAACTGTGTTTTCAATGACACGACGACCTGCGAAACCAATCAAGGTTTGTGGCTCAGCTAAGATGATATCGCCTTCCATGGCGAAACTTGCTGTAACCCCACCAGTTGTTGGATCTGTCAATACAGTCAAATACAACAAGCCAGCATTCGAATGACGTTTTACAGCGGCTGAAATCTTGGCCATCTGCATCAAACTCATGATTCCTTCTTGCATACGGGCACCACCAGATGCTGTAAAAATAACAACTGGAAGTTTTTCCTCAATCGCATGTTCAAAGAGTTTGGTGATTTTCTCACCAACAACAGTTCCCATTGAAGCCATGATAAAGTTAGAATCCATAATGGCCAAGGCTGTTTTTTGCCCCTTGATACTTGCAACACCAGTTACAACAGCTTCATCAAGACCCGTTTTTTCCTTGGTCGCTGCTAATTTCTCCATATAACCTGGGAAATTCAATGGATTTTCAGTTTTAATACCAGTAAAAAGTTCTTGGAATGACCCCTCATCAACCGTTAAATCGAGACGTTCTTTAGCTGAAATACGGAAGGTATAAGAACAATTTGGACAAATTTTAGCTTGTCCCAAGTCCTTTTGATAAATAGCTTGTTTACAACCAGGACATTTGGCAAAAAGTTCATCTGGAACTTCTGGCACTTGGTGATCAACCCCATTACGTACAGAACGGTTAGGATTGATACGGATATACTTTTCTTTTCGATCAAATAATCCCATAAACTTTATTCCTCACGATTCTGATAATCTGGTAGGAAGGTCTCCATCAAGAAGGAAGTATCATAATCCCCAGCGATAACGCTACGATCTGAAATCAAATCCAACTGGAAGTCAGCATTAGTCACAACACCATCGATTTCGAGCTCGTAAAGAGCACGTTGCATCTTCATGAGTGCCTCAAATCGATTCTCTCCATGAACAATGATTTTAGCAATCATTGAATCATAGTAAGGTGGAATAGTATAGCCAGGATAAACTGCACTGTCTACACGGAGACCAACGCCACCACTAGGTAGGTAGAGATTGCTAATTTTCCCTGGACTAGGTGCAAAGTTGAACTTAGGATTTTCTGCATTGATACGACACTCAATAGCATGTCCCTTGATTTCAATATCATCTTGGGTCACAGAGAGTTTTTCACCTGCGGCAATACGGATTTGTTCTTTAACAATATCCACACCACTTACAAATTCTGTAACTGGGTGCTCAACTTGAACACGGGTATTCATTTCCATGAAGTAGAACTGACCTGTTTTTTCATCAAGAAGAAACTCAATAGTACCCGCATTTTCATAATTAACAGCCTTAGCGGCACGGACAGCCGCTGAACCAATTTCGTGACGAAGTGTCTTACCAATAGCAACTGAAGGTGATTCTTCCAAGACCTTTTGGTTATTACGTTGAAGAGAGCAATCACGCTCACCTAGGTGAACAATGTTACCGTAGCTATCTCCCAAAATTTGAACCTCGATATGACGAGCTGGGTAAATAACTTTTTCAATATACATCGCCCCATTACCAAAGGCTGCTTTAGCTTCTTGTGACGCAGATTCGAAGGCAGGAGCTAACTCTTCTTCAGTGTTAACCTTACGAATCCCCTTACCGCCACCACCAGCAGAAGCCTTAAGCATTACTGGGTAACCAAGACGGTTGGCAACTTCCAAAGCCTCCTCAGCTGTAAAGACTTCACCATCTGAACCAGGAATTACAGGGACATTAGCCTTAATCATTTCAGCACGGGCATTGATTTTGTCTCCCATCTTGTCCATGACTTCGCCTGAAGGACCAATAAACTTGATGTTCATTTCTTCACAGAGAGTGGCAAATTTAGAGTTTTCACTCAAGAAACCAAACCCTGGGTGAATAGCTTGAGCCTCAGTCACAATAGCAGCTGATAGGACACGATTCATATTCAAATAAGAATCCGTTGATTTTGCAGGCCCGATACAAATAGCTTCATCAGCAAGCATAGTATGGAGAGAATCCTTATCCGCTTCAGAATAAATAGCAACCGTTTGGATACCCAATTCACGCGCTGCACGGATAATACGCACTGCAATTTCACCACGATTGGCAATCAATAATTTTTTAAACATAAAACAAGATAACATCAGACATTTTTTGATAGTCTGTGTTGATTTCCTTTCTATGTGATAGACCAATGTCTAAAGAAAAATCCTTTCCGACTGTCGCCAGAAGGATTTTCACAAAACATTAGCTTCCAATAGCAAAAGTCAAAGTACCTGATGCAGCAAGTTTCCCATCGACTTCAGCCTTAGCTTCAACAACAGCAATTGTTCCACGACGTTTAACAAACTTAGCTGTCATAACAAGTTGGTCACCAGGAACCACTTGTTTTTTAAATTTAACCTTATCCATACCTGCGTAAAAGACTAATTTGCCCTTATTTTCAGGTTTAGACAATTCAAGAACACCAGCTGTTTGCGCAAGAGCTTCCATGATAAGAACGCCAGGCATAACTGGGTATTGAGGAAAATGTCCATTAAAGAAAGGTTCATTGATCGTTACATTTTTAATAGCTGTGATTTCGTCTTCTGAAACTTCTAGCACACGGTCAACCAAAAGCATTGGATAACGGTGTGGTAAAGCTTCACGAATAGCATTAATATCAATTGTCATTTGATGCGTACCAATCCTTTTCCGTAGTCAACAACTTCTTCATTCGCTACCAAGATTTCAGTAATAACACCATCTTTAGGTGCTGGCACTTCATTCATAACCTTCATCGCTTCAACGATAAGAAGAGTTTGACCTTTCTTAACAGTGTCGCCAACAGAAACAAAGGCTGGTTTTTCAGGTGATGGAGACAAGTAAGCCACACCGACAAGTGGACTTTCAACCACTTCTCCTTCAGCAGCTTGAGCTGGTGCAGAAGCTTCTTCAACTGGTGTTGCTGGAGTTTCAACAGCAGCAGGTGCTGCTACTGGAGCAACCGGAGCCTGAGGAGCTGGCGCAACTACTTCAACTGTAGGAGCTACTGGGGCAGCTGTTACTGAACTTGTTTGATTTTTGCTCAAGTTCAATTCTTCACCATTGTTTTTGTATGAAAATTCACGCAAAGTTGATGCATCAAATTGAGCCAACAAATCTTTGATTTCAGAAATATTCATGAATTAAGCCTCCCAACGTTTAAAGGCAAGAACAGCATTGTGTCCACCAAAACCGAAAGTATTTGAAATTGCGTACTCAATATCAGCTTCTTGACCTTCACCATAAACAACATTAGCTTCGATGTAGTCAGACAATTCTTTTGTACCAGCAGTTTTCGGTACATAGCTATGACGAATAGCTTCGATTGTTGCAATAGCCTCAACTGCACCAGCAGCACCTAGCAAGTGACCTGTAAATGATTTAGTAGATGAAACTGGAACATCTTTACCAAGTACAGAAACAATGGCACCACTTTCACCTTTTTCATTGGCAGGTGTTGATGTCCCGTGAGCATTAACATAATCAACATCTTCAGGTTTGATACCAGCTTCATTGATAGCCAATTTAATTGCTTTAGCAGCACCTGAACCGTCTGGAGTTGGTGTTGTCATGTGGTAGGCATCACAGTTTGATCCGTAACCAACAATCTCAGCCAAGATGTTAGCACCACGTTTTTGAGCATGTTCCAAGCTTTCGATAACGAGAACCCCTGCACCTTCACCCATAACAAAACCATTACGGTCTTTATCAAATGGAATTGATGAACGTTCTGGATCCTCTGTTGTTGAAAGTGCTGTAAGAGCATTGAAACCACCGATACCAATCTTAGTGATTGAAGCTTCAGCACCACCAGCCAAGACAACATCATGCAAACCGAATTTAATTTCACGGAAGGCCTCACCGATTGCATCATTGGCAGAGGCACAAGCAGTCGTCACTGATTTACATACCCCTTGAGCACCAATTTTAAGAGCAATGTTACCAGCACCCATGTTTGAGAGTGCTTTAGGGATAAACATTGGTTTGATACGTTTCATACCACGTTCGTGCATACGAATGATTTGATCTTCAAGTTCTTGGAGACCACCGATACCAGATGACACGATAACACCAACACGATCACGATCTTCTTCTTCCATGTTAAGTCCTGAATTTTCAAGAGCTTCCATAGCAGCATAAATCGCATAAAGTGAGTAAGTGTCCATACGGTTAGTATCTTTTTTCACAAAGTACTTATCGAACGGGAAATCTTGGATTTCACCAGCGTTAAAGACTGGAATTTCAGAAGCATCAAACTTAGTAATTGGCTTGATACCAATTTTACCGTCATGAAGACTGTTCCAAAATTCTTCTGGTGTATTACCGA
>OGEK01002102.1_pt1 | contig 10299 bp, 7 predicted proteins | sample 1570641 | NCBI WGS metagenome assembly OGEK01 (sample SAMEA2582136, study PRJEB24529) | metagenome | biome: Human gut stool | place: China | collected 2011
TTTCCTCTGTTGAAGGTGTATTAGTAGTTGCTGGTGCTTCGACACCTGCCGCAATTTCCTCTTTTTTATCTGCAGTTGTTGAAGCTGCTTCTCCTGCCTTGTTTACTGGTGTAGTAGCTTCTAATTTTGGTGTTTCAGCGGTTGAGGTAGCTGTAGCAGTTGATGTTGCTGAAGCTACTGTGCTTGTGCTACTTGCTTCACTAGTTGAAGCTGCGGTTGAAGTTACAGCAGGGGCTGCTTCATAAGTTGTTGCAGCTGTGCTAGTTGTTTCAGCTGTTGATGCTGCTGAAGTAGCTGTTGAAGTAGCTGTTGATGTTGCGGGCGCTTCTGACGCTGTTGCAACTGCTGCTACACTTTCATTTGTCGTATCTGTCTTTTCTTCTGCGGCTGCACTTGCGGCTGTCCCAACCATGACAAGTGTTCCCAAAAGTACTGAGCAAACACCCACATTCAATTTACGAATTGAGAATCTGCTAATACGATCATTAAATAAGTCTTTCCCCATCTAATGGACCTCCATATTTATCTATAAATTAACATTCTTTTTAAAATTGTTTAGTTTTTACAAACCTTATCTATTTTAACAAAACCCGAACGATTTTCAAAATGTTTTGACTCAAAAATGAGTAAAAATTTTTAGCTGAAATTGTTTTAATTCTGAAAGGATTTCACCCATAGATCAGGGCATCAAAAAACCTTGATTTATCACTAAATCGCAAGATCAAACTTCAACTGTGGCTTCACTGGATCATAATCGACCAGTTCAAAATCTTCTGGTTTGATATCAAAGAAATCAGTTTTGTCTGGTACATTCCAGACCAAACGTGGTTGGCAATTTGAAGGCTCACGACGAAGCAATTCCTGAGCTTGTTCAAATTGATTGTCATAGATATGAAGGTTATTAATGAAGTAAAAGAACTTCCCAACCTTCCAGCCAAAGTGCTTGGCAATCATCATCTGAAGAGCAACATATTGCATGGCATTGATATGGTGGGCCACCAACATATCATTCGAACGCTGGGTCAGGGTCGCATCTAGATAGATTTCCCCATCCACGCGCCGCACGTCAAACATGGTTTGAAATGCACATGGCAAGAGTCCGTCGGTCTCCTCAAAGGCATCATAATCCCAGAGGGAAATAATATTGCGGCGATTCCAAGGATTGGCTTCTAATTGTTTGAGGATTTTATTGGTAATGTCATGCTTTTTGACCACAGCACCATAGCGTTGACCAATAGTACGACTATCCCCTACTTCCCAGTCATTCCAGTAGTGGACATTGTACTTGTCTTCTAAAAGATCCAAGCTATTCGACTGATCCTGGTAGATCCAGAGCATCTCTTTGATGGCTGATTTAATCGCGATGGGACGAAGGGTCGTGATAGGAAACTCGCCTTTTGAGAGATCAAACTCCATAAAGGCTCCCGTGATGTACTTGGAGTTGGCCGTTCTACCATCCTTGTACTTGGGACGGGCCTGTTCTGACCAAACGCCTTCTTCCATGATTTTTCGAATGTTTTCTTTAAAAATTGTATCTGCTTTTGTCATATACTCTCCTTGAATCCAGTTTTGTCTTCATTATATCACAGGATAAAGAAAAAAGGAGAGGCAAATCTCCTTTTAATCTTATTGTAATACTAGAGATGCAGCACCGATAACACCGGCGTCATTTCCCAAAGTAGCAAGTGCCAATTGAGTAGATTCACGTACTTGTGGGAATGAGTTTTCTTCAAAGACCTTGCGCACAACATCCAACAAAAAGTCTCCAGCAGAGGAAACCCCACCACCGATAACGATCTTAGATGGGTTCAAGGTTGAACCGATGTTGGCAGCAGCAAGTCCAAGGTAACGTGAGAAGTTCTTGTAGACGATCAAAGCAAGAGCATCGCCTTCTTTTGCCAGGTCAAAGACCGTTTTAGCCGTTACTTCTTCTCCGTTGTCGATCAAGACTTTCAATTGAGAGTCCCCTTCGTACTCATCGGCATAACGACGAGTCAAGTTGACGATACCAGTTGCAGACGCAACCGTTTCAAGACAGCCTTTTTTACCACAGGTACATTGGATTGGATCATCAAAGTCAACAGTGATGTGACCAAGCTCACCAGCAGCTCCACGTACACCGTGCAAGAGACGACCTTCAGCGACGATACCACCGCCGACACCTGTACCAAGTGTCATGAATACGACATCTGGTTGGTTTTCACCAGCCCCTTTCCAACGTTCACCCAAAGCAGCAACGTTGGCATCATTATCGATAAAGAATGGAATATGAAGGGCACTTTCGATCTTTTCTTTGACTGGTTGAAGGGTCTTCCAGTTCAAGTTGTAGGCACCGATAACTGTACCTTTTTCACGGTCAACGACACCAGGTGAACCCATTCCAATTCCTTGGAACTCAGAAGCATCAAGCCCAAGCATTTTCAAACGATGCGCGATGGATTCGATCATATCATCTACGATATGGCTACCTTCATCCAAGATATTTGTTTTAATAGACCATTTTTCTTGAACTTCCCCATCTAAAGTGAGGATGGCAAACTTAATTGAAGTTCCCCCTAGGTCAATCCCAATAATTTTTTTAGACATCTGTAACTCCTTTCAAACTTGTAAACACTTACAGATCTATTATATCAGACTTTTTATCAAACGCAAAGGTTTGCACGTAACTTTTCTTAACTTTTTAACAAGAGACTAAAGGATTGAAATCCTAAAATGAGGAAAATCAAACCAATAATATTTAATAGAAAGACACTTATCGAGAGTGGACTAACGATTAAGAATAAGCCGATGAAGAGCTGTAGCAAGGCAAAGAAAATATAACGCTTGGACAGTTCTTCAACCTTTCTCGAGTAGAAATTGGCTTTTCGGAAGTTTAAAATCGAACGATAGATCAGCCAAATTCCTAAAGTAACTGGAAAGACAATCGGCAAGGTCTTGTAGCCATAAAGCAGTAAGTAGACCGCAAAAACCAAGGCGACCATACTGTGAAAGAGCTGTTGCTGCTGAATGATACCAGCTTGGCGCAATCTGTAATAGCGTGAAAAACGCGAAAGGGAGATTAAAAAGAAACCACAGGAAATCAACCAGCTAAATGAGCCAATGTGCTCAATCGGATTGATAAACAAGACGATACCGATAATGGTAAAAATAGTGGCTGAAATCCCAAGGGATATCCGGTTCAATTGATTCATAGGGCCTCCTTATTCATCTAATTCGCTCAGGTATTCATAGCGATCGTACTTCTCAAGCAATCGCTCATTTTCCTGATCCAATTCCTTTTGAAGGGCTGACAATTTGCCAAAGTCAGAGCCGTTTTCATTCATCTCCACTTCAATCTCTGCGATCCGATTTTCAATGGCTTCGATATCTGCTTCAATGCCCGCCCACTCCTGCTTCTCCATGTAGCTCATGCGCTTCTTCTCTTCTTTTGGCTTGACAGGTTTCTCTTTTTCAATCTTCTGACTAGCCGTTGTTTGAGCTGCTTCAAAGGCTTTTTCATCTAAATAATCCGTATAATTGCCAAAGAACTCACGAATGCCCCCATTTTCAAAAGCCAGGATCTTGCTCGCCACTTTGTCTAGGAAATAGCGGTCGTGGCTAACGGTAATGACGGGACCTCCAAAGTTTTGAAGGAAGTTTTCCAAAACCGTCAAGGTTGCGATATCCAAGTCATTGGTTGGCTCATCGAGGAGAAGCACATTGGGTTTTTCAATCAAGAGTTTTAAGAGAAAGAGGCGCTTCTTCTCCCCACCGGAGAGTTTTTCAATCAAGGTTCCGTGCATGGAACGCGGGAAGAGAAATTGCTCCAAGAGATCTGCAATTGATGTCGTCCCAACGGTCGTCTTCACTTCCTCAGCAACTTCCTGGAGGAAATTAATCACGCGCTTGCTCTCATCCAAACCATCAATCTGTTGTGAGAAATAAGCCACCCGCACGGTTTCTCCGATAATGACTTGCCCAGACTGAGGCTGGAGTCGCTCAGCGATCAGATTAAGTAGGGTGGACTTGCCGACGCCATTATCCCCGACGATCCCAATGCGGTCTTTGTTTTGCACCAAGAGGTTAAAGTCCTGTAAAATTGGTTTGTTTTCAAAAGCAAAACTCACATCTTTAAACTCGATGACTTTCTTTCCGATTCGGCTGGTCTCAAAGTTCATCTCCAAATCCGTCTGGTTGCTTTGACCAGACAAGTCTTGCTTGAGATCATGGAATCGATTGATCCGTGCCTGTTGCTTGGTCGCACGCGCCTGAGGTTGACGTCGCATCCAGGTCAACTCCTGCTTATAGAGTTGTTGCTTCTTATGAAGAAGGGCCGCATCACGCTCATCCTGCTCAGCCTTTAAGCGGACATAATCCTGGTAGTTACCCTGATACTCGATCAAGTTTGCCCGATCCAGCTCAAAGATCCGTGTCGAGATATTATCCAAGAAATAGCGATCGTGGGTAATGAAGAGCACGGTTTTCTTAGAGTTCTTCAAGAAAAAGGTCAACCATTCGATGGTATCAATGTCCAGGTGGTTAGTTGGTTCATCTAGTAAGAGCAAGTCGTGGTGAGAAAGCAAAACTTGTGCCAGTTGCACCCGACGGCGCAAACCTCCAGATAGATCCCCAACTTTGGCATTCAAGTCTTCAATCCCAAGTTTTGACAGGACTGTCTTGACCTGACTCTCGATTTCCCAAGCATTGAGCGAATCCATCTCCGCCATCACTTTCTCCAGACGTGCTTGGTTCTCTTCTCGGTAATCCGCCATCAAGTATTCATAATCGCGAATGAGCTGCATTTCACGCAAATCACTAGATAGCACCGTATCCAGAACTGTCTTTTGATCATCAAAGTCTGGTTCCTGGGTCAAGTAGCCAATTGTATAATCACTCTTGGCAGAAAAAGGACTCACATCTCCATCAAAGCCAGAGCGACCTGACAACACATCTAACAGCGTGGTTTTTCCAGTTCCATTGACCCCGATCAATCCGATCCGATCCAAGTCGTGAATGATAAAGGAAATCTCACGAAAGACGGTCTTATCTCCGACAGATTTGGTTAATTTATCGACAATAAAATCGCTCATTTTTCCTCCTCTTTTGCTTGCTGGATATAGGCGATGATGGCCTCTTTTTCATTGGCCAGTTCCCCATCGACAATGGCATATTCGATCTTTGTCAAAATGTCTCCTAAGGCTGGACCTGGTTGAAAGCCGTAGTCTTTGATCAGCATACCGCCATTAACCACTACTTCATGCTTATCATGAATGGTCAAGCTATCATAAACGCGCTCGATGGCCAAATAATCCACACTCAAGGCATACGCTTCCCGAAGCTCTTCAGCCACTAGCAACAAACGCTTCTCATACTTGTAGCAAGCACGCTTGTCTAGACTTCCTTTTTCTCGGAGCTTTAGAATCTCCCCGATCTGCTCCACCGTCTTGGCAAAATCTCTAGAGGTCTTCCATTTCTTAAAGAATTTTGGAATATCTTGAATCTCTAGTGCTAAGACCAAAGCAGCCCAGGCTTGCTCAGAAGTTGAAAAGGTATATTCCAACTCTATGTCAAACAAACGCTCGATCGCTTCTTTGCGATCCTTCATCTCTGGCAGATAGTGATAGGCTCCACTTGCCAGCATAGCCTCCAAGCCTTGTCTCCAGTATGGAGAAAGCAAGAGTTTATCAAACTCGATAAAAGTGCGCTCTACTGAAATCTTCTCTAGTAAGGGAGCACACTCCTTCATAGCATCGAAGGTTGCGTCTTCTAATTCAAAGCCAAGACTGGCTTGAAAACGAAAGCCTCGCATGATGCGGAGCGCATCTTCATGAAACCGTTCGTGAGGAAGCCCAACGGCCCGAAGGACCTTGTTTTCCAAATCTTCTAGTCCATGAAAGAGGTCAACAATTTCTCCTTTTTCATTTAAGGCAAAGGCATTGACGGTGAAATCGCGGCGCTTGAGGTCTTCTTCTAGTGAGCGGACAAAAGACACAGAGCTTGGACGGCGATAATCGACATAGACATCCTCCGTCCGGAAGGTCGTAATTTCATATTCTTGACCATTTTCAAGAACCAAGACGGTCCCGTGTTCGATACCGATATCTACTGTTCGGTCAAAAATCGCCTTTGTTTCCTCTGGATAAGAGGAGGAAGCGATATCGACATCGTGAATCGGACGATCCAAGAGGGCATCACGGACAGATCCCCCTACAAAATAGGCCTCAAAACCAGCTGCTTTAATCTTCTCTAATATTGGTAAAGCCTCCTGAAACTCAGAAGGCATCTTTTTTAATCTCATAGTAAGTGTTCCAAACCATAGACAAGCTCATGACGCTTGACAACTTCTTTAATCCCTAGATTTACTCCTGTCATGAAGGAAACACGATCATAGGAATCATGACGGAGAGTCAACCCTTCACCTTGGCTACCAAAAATCACCTCTTGGTGAGCGACTAAGCCAGGCAATCGAACTGAATGGATGCGCATCCCTTCAAAATCTGCCCCTCTTGCTCCAGGCATCAACTCTTCTTCATCTGCTGCACCTTGCTGGATTTTCTCGCGCTTCTCCGAGATCAACTCAGCTGTCTTGATCGCTGTTCCACTCGGTGCATCTTTCTTCTTATCATGGTGCAATTCGATGATTTCCACATTTGGGAAATACTTGGCAGCTTGCGCTGCAAATTGCATCAAGAGCACAGCTCCAATAGCAAAGTTCGGAGCAATCAAGCCCCCCAAATCCTTTTCACGCGAAAGCTCTGTCAATTCCTGAATCTGCTCAGGTGTAAAGCCAGTTGTCCCTACAACAGGAGCAAAGCCATTTTCAATTGCAAAGCGAGTATTCTCGTAAGCAACCTTTGGCATGGTAAAGTCCACCCAAACATCTGCCTCAAGACCTACGACATCTTCTTTGCGGTTAAAGACAGGGACTCCTGCAACTTCTGTCTCATCAGTAAATGGATCGATCAAGCCGGCTAATTCTAGCTCAGGATCTTCTGAAACCATCTTGTAGGCTGCTTGTCCCATTCTTCCCTTGAAACCCGCGATAATGACTTTAATTGACATAGAATTCTCCTTAAACGATGGGGATATACCCGACTGCTAAGCTATGGTCACCTAAGTGCGTCCCAATAACCCCTCCAAAAGTAGCAAAAGGAATGTCACCTTCCACTCCTTCTTCGATGAGCAGTTGGCGAAGTGCTTCTGCTTTTTCAGGGACATTGGCATGGATGACAAAGACTTGGTAATGACCATCTGCGATATCTGATACAACAATCTCTACCAAGCGTTTCATGGCTTTCTTTTCCGTCCGGACTTTCTCAAAGACCTCAATCACGCCTTCATCATTAAAATAAAGAATAGGCTTGATGCTTAAGAGGTTCCCAAGAATAGCAGCCCCATTTGACAGACGACCACCTTTGACCAAGTGGTTTAAATCATCCACCATGATATAGGCAGAGGTACCATCAATCTGGTGTTGGACATTGGCAACAATCTCGTCGAAGGAACGGCCTTCACCAGCCCATTTCAAGCAGTCTTCTGTCATCATTCCTAGAGGAGCACTGGTAATTTTTGAGTCCGGAAATTCGACGGTCAAGCCTTCAAATTCGTCCTTCAAATATTGGATATTTTGGTAGAAACCAGAGATACCAGATGACAAGAAAAGACCGATAGCATGCGTATAGCCCTTAGCTGTCAAACCAGATAAGACTTCTTCTAACTCTGCAACACTCGGCTGGCTAGTCTTTGGCAATTCCTTAGACGCAGCCATCTTTTGGTAGAACTCATCGTGTGTCAAGTTCTTCCCTTCAACATAAGACTCCCCATCGATATAGATCGGGATCTCTAAAATAAATAAGTCGTCGTGATGGAGCACGTCTTGCGGTAAATAGGCAGACGAATCCGTGATCACTGCTAATTTCATTGATTAAAACTCCAAATTAATACCCGGTAAATCGAGGGCAATTTCTGTGACTTCATAAGTCAAACGGTTGAGCATATTCAAGCAAGGGCGAGCCAATTCTTCCACTTCGTCTTTGCTGAATTCACTTGGTTCATTGACATAACGACCAAACAAGTGGTTGATTTGAGTGATGGTTCCACTGATCACAAAACCGTCAAAAACGATCATGTAGCTCAAGATGACAATCAAAGAAGTCGTGTTTTGTTCTTGATCACGATTGATCAATTGAAAGTTTACATCTACTTTTGTTTCGGGAATGCCATTTTCTTTTTCCCACTCAAAATTACGAGCATCATAGTGGTATTGGCTGACAAATTCTTTTTCACGTTGAATATCCATTTTTATTCTCCTAAAAATATGCGATAGGCTTATTATATCATAATTCAGCTCAAGATACCAACGTAGAATGAGGTGATTTTTTCGCTAGTACAAGAAGAAAAGGTTGGGCATTCCCAACCTTTTAATCATATTTAGTTTTTAGGTTTGCGAAGCAATCCGAACAAGATACCACTTACGACTGCACCGATCAATACGAACAAGATGTAAAGAAGTGGATTTGATGTAAGGGCGATAACGAAGATTCCTCCGTGAGGAGCCATGAGTTTCAAGCCTGCAAGACCAACAAGGGCACCTGTCAATGCTGAACCTGCGATGAAGCTTGGGATGGCACGAGCTGGGTCAGCTGCACCGAATGGAATGGCACCTTCTGTGATGAAGGAAAGACCCATGACAATGTTTGTCAAACCAGAATCGCGTTCTTCTTGTGTGAATTTATCTTTAAACAATACAGTTGCTACGAATACTGCCAATGGAGGAACCATACCAGCTGCCATAACAGCTGCCATAACAATAGAACCACCTGAAGCAACAGATTCAGCAAGTGTACCTGTAGCGAAGACATAAGCGGCTTTGTTAACTGGTCCACCCATATCGACAGCCATCATACCGCCGACGAGAAGTCCAAGAAGGACAGCTGAGCTACCTGACAAGCTTGAAAGGAAGTTGTTAAGACCAGTATTGATAGCAGCCATTGGAATATTGATGAGGAACATCAAGAATCCTGTCAAACCAACACCAAGCAATGGCAAGAGAAGGATTGAACGGATACCATCAAGAGAACGTGGAAGACCTGCAAGAGCTTTACGAAGAACTAGAATCACTCCACCTGCTAGGAAACCACCAACTAAGGCTCCAAGGAAACCTGATGATACGGCTGCTGGTAATTCACCTTTAGCAGCACCGTAGGCGATATTTCCAAATGCTGAACCTGAGCTAGCAATAGATCCAGCGATAAACCCTGCTACAAAACCAGGTTTTTCAGCGATTGAGAATCCAATGTAACCTGCAAGTACAGGAAGCATGAAGCCAAAGGCTACTCCACCAATTGTTTTAAATTGTGCTGCTAATACATGATAAGAACCAAGACTAGACAATTGATCTTGAGGCACACCCATAACTTGGTCAATCAAGAAGGCAAGGGCGATCAAGATACCACCACCGATAACGAATGGGAGCATTTGAGAAACCCCACTCATCAAGTGTTTATAGAAGGCTCCACCTAAGCTCAATTTTTCTTGGCTAGCGCTAGCTTGTGCAGCATTTTCAGCGTGGAAGACATCTGCTTTGCCATCCAAGATGGTTTGGATCAATTCTTCTGTCTGACGGATACCGGCTGCGACTGGTTTAGAGATCAATTTTTTGCCATCAAAACGAGCGGTTTCAACTGCTTTATCTGCTGCAATGATGACCCCTTCAGCTTTGGCGATTTCTTCAGCTGTCAAGCGGTTGCCGACACCAGATGCACCGTTGGTTTCAACGCGGACTGTAACACCCATTTCTTCCCCTTTTTTGATGAGGGCTTCTTCTGCCATGTAAGTGTGGGCGATCCCTGTTGTACATGCTGTAACGGCAACGATGAGCGGTTTGTCAGATGAAGCTGCTTCTTTGACCGCTTCTGCTTTTTTCGCTTCTTCAGCTGCAGCTTCTTGCTCTTCTGCATCAAAGGCTGCGATCACTTGATCAGGAGTGCTGGCTTGGCGAAGTTTGTCCGCAAAACCTGGTTTCATCAAGTACTTAGACAATTCAGCAAGGGCTGCCAAGTGAGTGTCGTTTGCTCCTTCTGGAGCTGCGATCATGAAGAACAAGTCTGTTGGTTGGCCATCAAGTGATGCATAGTCCACACCCTTGTTTGATTTTGCAAACAAGACTGTTGCTTCTTTGACTGCTTCATTTTTGCTGTGGGGCATAGCAATTCCATCACCCAAACCAGTTGAAGTTTGTGCTTCACGGTTCATGATTCCAGCCTTGAAGGTGTCAAAATCTGTCACCACACCATTGTCAACGAGCGATTGAACCATCTC
>OGEK01002104.1_pt1 | contig 10293 bp, 6 predicted proteins | sample 1570641 | NCBI WGS metagenome assembly OGEK01 (sample SAMEA2582136, study PRJEB24529) | metagenome | biome: Human gut stool | place: China | collected 2011
GAGTTCTTGTAGGTGGAACAGAACCTAGGACAGATGGGCATATTGCTTTATATTAAGATAAAAAATTTATATCAATAAAATAAAAATCAAATAGAAAAGGTTTCTAATCATAATGATTAGAAACCTTTTTTGAATGATAGAGTAAAAACCATCATATCCTTTAACTATTAACTTAAATTCTTTTCTTTTATCTTCTATATGCTGTTTTTTGAAGAGGAAGAGAAGTTCTAAATTCTCCATCATATTTGAAATAAGCATTTTGAAGAGCTGGAGCAGTAGGAATAACAACTATCTCTCCTACTCCCTTTGCTCCATAGGCTAGTTCTGCTTTATTCTTTTCTACTATTACAGTTTTTATTTCAGGAATATTTGTAGCTCTAAATAGTCCAAGAGTTCCAAATTTTACTTTTGGCATTCCCTTTTCAACTGGCATAATTTCTGTAAGTCCATATCCTAATCCCATAACAACTCCACCTTCTATCTGTCCTTCTAAAGCCTTTGGATTAATAGCATGTCCAATATCATGAGCTGCTGTTACTTTCTGGACTTTGCCATCTTTATCTAATATTACTATCTGAGTAGCATATCCATAAGCTACATGGCTTACAGGATTAGGTTTATCTGATCCCATCTTATCTGTAATACCTGAATACTGCCCTTCATAATCCCACCCTTCAAGTTCTTCTAATGTTTTTGTTTCAAGTTGTTTTTTTAATTCTAAAGAAGCTACTCTTGTTGCTTCTCCAGTAAAAACTGTTTGTCTAGAAGCTGTTGTAGTTCCACTATTAGGAGTAATTCCTGTATCTGGAGAATCTACAACTATTTTATCTGTTGTCAATCCAGTAGTTTCACACAATATCTGCATACAAACTGTTCCCATTCCCTGTCCTATACAAGCTGCTGAAGTTCTTATTCTTACTTTTCCATCTTGTACAGTAAGTCTGCATCTCCCTATATCAGTAAGTCCAACTCCTACTCCAGAATTTTTCATTGCACAGGCAATCCCTACTATTTCATTATTAAAATATTCCTCTTTTACAGCTTCAAGAGTTTCTACCAAAGCTGTTCCTTCATCTGCTATTTGTCCATTAGGCAATACTTGTCCTGGTCTTATAGCATTTCTATATCTCATTTCCCATGGAGAAATTCCTATCAATTCAGCAAGTTGATTTATATTTGATTCTATTGCAAAAGCTGATTGTGTAACTCCAAATCCTCTAAATGCTCCTCCTACAGGATTATTTGTATAAACAGCTATTCCCTCTATATCAATATTTTGATAATTATATGGTCCAGCTGCATGTGTACAAGCCCTTTGTAATACTGGTCCACCTAATGAAGCATAAGCTCCTGTATCTGCATATATTTTACATTTCATTCCTGTAAGAATACCATTTTCATCGCAACATGTAGTCATCTCTATTTTCATAGGGTGTCTTTTTGTACTGACATTTATATTTTCCTGCCTGCTCAAAGTTACCTGAACAGGTTTTTTCAAAACATATGCAAGAAGAGCTGCATGATGTTGTACAGACATATCCTCTTTTCCACCAAATCCTCCACCTACATATGCTGATTTTACTCTTACCTGATCTTTTTCCAATCCTAGAAGTCTTGCTATTTCTCTTTGTTCATCGTATACTGATTGGCTGGAAGTATGTATTTCTATACCTCCATTTCCATCTGGCATAGCAAGAGCTGACTCAGGCTCCAGATAAGCATGTTCAGTAGCTGGTGTTTCATATACATTTGTTACCTTATATTTAGAGTTTAACAGAGCCCCTTCATAATCCCCTCTTTTCAATACCTCTCTTACCAAAACATTATTAGGTTTAGAATGGATAAGAGGAGCTCCATCAGCCATGGCTTCTTCTATTGTAAATAATCCCTCAAGTTCTTCATATTCAACTTTCACAAGTTTTTTTGCTTCTTCTAGTGTTTTCTTGTCTTTAGCAGCAACTAATGCTACTGCATCACCAATATATCTTGTTATACCTCCAACTGGTATAAGAGCGTCCCAATCAGAAATAAACTCTAAATGTCCTATATTATTTTTTCCTGGAACATCTTCTGCTGTAAGTACACCAAGTACTCCTTCTAATTTTAAAGCTTCACTATAATCGATGGATAAAACCTTCGCTCTAGGATATTTTGTTCTCACTGCACTTCCATAATACATTCCATCTATTTTATAGTCTTCAGCATATTTTGCTGTTCCAAGAGTTTTTACAACTCCATCTACTCTATGTACATGAGTTCCTACTAATCCTGCACATTCTACTGCTGGAATTTCTAATTTTTCTCTAAATAATTTAGCTGCCAGAAGTATTGCTTCCTCTATCTTAACATATCCTGTACATCTACATATATTTCCAACTAAAGCTTTTTTTACTTCTTCTCTTGTAGGATTTAGTGTTTTTAAAAAAAGACTCTTTGCTGCTACGACCATTCCAGGAATACAAAATCCACATTGAACTGCTCCGCATTCTGTAAAGGCATAAGCAAAAACTGCTTTTTCTCTTTCTGAAAATCCTTCAATAGTTTTTATTTCTTTTCCATTTATTTTTTTAGTTGTAAATATACAAGATTTCATTGCTTTTCCATCTATTAATACAGTACAAGTACCACAAGCTCCTTCTTTACAACCATTTTTTACAGATATAAGTCCTAAATTATCCCTTAAAAAATCCAATAGATTTTTTTCTTCAGAAGTTTCTATTTTTTGTCCATTTACTATAAAAGTGTATACCTCTCCCATATTTCCCTCCATTATTTTTATCTAGCTATATCCATAGCTTTTGTAGGACATTTAGAAACGCATACTCCACAGCCAAAGCATTTTTCTTTATTGATAACTGCCTTTTTTTCAATTATTTCTATTGCCTTATATCCACATACAGTTTTACATACTCTGCAGCCAATACATTTCTCTGTTGCTACAACTGGTGAATGTGTTATATAGTTAGCTTTTTCTCTTTCAGCTAAATACTTTATAGTAATTCCTCTTATTTCATCTAATGAATTATACCCATGTGTATCAAGCCATTCATTAGTTTCTCTTGCTATTCTTCCAAAAGCTTTTGGACCTTCTATTATTCCCTGTGTACATACTTGAACTGCTGCTGCTCCTGCCATTACCATTTCTATTACATCAGCTCCACAAGTAACTCCGCCTACACCAAATACTGGAATTTTAACTGCTTTTGCAAGTTCATATACAACTCTTAATGCTATTGGTTTTATAGCTGCTCCTGACATCCAACCATATCCTGTAGAACTTCCCATAAATGGCTTTCCAGTTTCTATATCTATCGAAAGACAAGGTCCTACTGAATTGATTGCAACTAAACCATCTGCCCCATTTTCCTCAAGAGTTTTTCCAACTTCTCCTAAGTTCTCTACTCCTGGAGATACTTTCATAAATACTGGTTTTTTAGTAAGTTCTTTAGCTGCTCTCAAGGTATTCAGCATAGGAGTCAGATCCCTTCCTACATAATGGCTTGATATCTCATATGCATCAGCATATTTATCAAGCATAGGAATAAGTTTTCTGATATCAGATTCAACATATCCCATTCCTATTATTAAAGGTTCATTTTTTACTTTACATTTTTCATACTCTTCAGCTATCCAATGTTCTACTGATAGTTCAGACCATAGTTCTGTATTTATAAAAAATTTTCCTTTGAAGTCATGCATACATGGTTTAGGTACATCTGCTGGAACTGCTGATACAGTTTTTGCAACTACTCCTGCTGCTCCATTTTCTACACATGCTCTGCATGCCTCAGCATCTTTTGAAGGTGGTCCCGCTGCCACAATCACTGGATTTTCATACTCTAAACCTGCTATTTTAACTCTTATATCTGCCATTTTTCCTCCTAAAATTACATTTTAATTTTTATATTTTAATTTCTATTTTTTATTTTCTTTAATTTTTACTTTATTTTTTATTTTCTCCTACTTCTAGTTTCTTGCTCTCTTCTAGTTTCTTACTTTTCTTGACTGCTGCTCACTTACTGCTCTTCCCTAGTTCATTGAAAACTATGTTTAATATCAATACTGAAAGGCACCCCAAAGTTACTGGACTTTGAAACAATATTTTCCCCCAGCTTGGAAAATGCTTAAAAAATTCTGGAACTGCTATTGGTATTAAAGCTATTCCTATACTTGTAGCAACTATCATAAGATTTTTGTTTCCATTATAGTTAACCTCTCCAAGTCTTTTTATCCCATTAGCAGCAACTATACCAAACATAATTATTCCTGCTCCACCTAGTACAGGTTCTGGAATTGATGTAAGTATATTTATTAACTTTGGAAAAAAGCTTACAGCCAAAAGTATAACTCCTGCTGCTGTTCCTACAAAACGGCTTGAAACCCCTGTTATTGAGGCTATTCCAACATTCTGCCCAAAAAGTGAATGAGGAAAAGTATTAAATATACCTCCTAATATTGAAGAAAGTCCATGAGCTCTCAACCCTGCTACTAATCTTCCCTCATCTTTTTCATTAACCTTGCATATGTTACTAAGATTCAATTGATTTCCTGTTGCATCTGTCATAATTACCAGTTGTACTAAAAATAGTGATAGCACTGCTGTAATATCAAATTTTGGCATTCCAAAATATAATGGTGTATTCAAATTAAAAATTTCTGCATGAGAAATATTTGAAAAATCTACCATTCCCATAGGTATAGCTATAATTGTTCCTGCAATTATTCCTATTAAAATTGCTATATTGCCTAAAAAACCTTTAGATAATTTCTGAATTCCAATAATTATTACCAAAGTTATTCCTGCAAGGAGAATATTTTTGAAATTTCCAAAATGCTCTGCTGACGGATTTCCTCCTCCTACCCATCTAATAGCTACTGGAATAAGAGATAGACCCATACAGGTAACCACTACTCCTGATACAAGAGGTGGAAAAAATTTTAATAATTTTCCAAATACTGGTGCAATTATAATACAAAATATTCCTGAAATAATAGTTGCTCCCATCATTACTTGTATCCCTAACATAGAATCTACATCTCTGTAAGCTACTCCTACTGCTGTTAGAGCTGCAACTCCTGCAAAACTTACTCCCTCTATCATTGGAAGCTTTGAACCTATTTTTTTCCCAATTCCTAAAGTTTGGATAATAGTTCCTATTCCTGCCATCATAAAAGATGCTGCAACTAATATGCTTATCTGGTCATAAGACAGTCCCAAAGAGTTACCAAGAATAATAGGAACTGCCATAGCTCCTGCACACATTGCTGCTATATGCTGCATTCCAAATAGAAAAAGCTCCTTTAGAGTAAGCATTGTATCTACTGAACTTATATGTTCTCCCTCTGCTGTTTTTATGTTCCTCATTAAAATACCCCCAAACCCATATTTGTATTACATTCTATTCCATAATTTTTGTGCTACTTTTCTTGAATATTCAAATATTCTTTTTTCCTCTACTGTAAGTAATTTTCTCTCTTTCATTATTACTTTTCCATTAATTATAGTTGTTACAACACTTCTGCCCATCATACCAAAAAGTATATGTCCATTGATATTGCTTTCATTTATAGGAGTAAGAGGATCATAATCTACCACTATTACATCTGCCAAAGCTCCAGCTTTAATTATTCCTATATCCCCTTTAAAATATTTCTCAGCTATTTTTCTATTATTTTCAAATAAAGCTATTGGGACTTCAACCCACGCAACTGCTGGATTTTTCTTTTCATGTTTATGGATAAGATTAGCTACTTTCATAGATTCAAACATATCACTTGTATACCCGTCTGTTCCTATTCCAATATTTATTCCTTTATCAAATATTTCTAAAAACGGTGAACACCCTACTGCATTTCCCATATTAGATTCTGCATTATGTACTACATTTGTTTTTGTATCTTTAAGAATATTCATTTCATCTTCATCTATATGAATACAATGAACTGCTATTGTCTTATCTCCAAGAATATTAAACTCTCTCAATCTTTCAATTACTCTTTTATTATATTTTTTTAAAGAATCTTCTAAATCAGCTTTTCCTTCTGCTGTATGTATATGATATCCTGCATTTAATCCTTTCATTTCTTTATCACACTTTCTTAAGCTTTCATCAGAAAGAGTAAATGAAGCATGAAGCCCAAACATTCCTTTTATCATATTTTGAGAGTCAGTATTATATTTCTTTATAAAATTAATATTTTCTTTTATTCCCTCTTCCATTATTTCTATTCCATCTCTATCAGAAACTTCATAACATAAACATGTTCTTACACCTAATTTTTTAGCAGCCTCTGCTATAGCTTCAAGACTTCCTGTTACAGCATAAGGACTAGCATGATGATCAAATACTGTTGTTACTCCATTTTTTATACAGTCTATATATGTTGTGAGCGCACTGTATTCAACATCTTCTAAATTTAGTTTTTTATCTAATTTCCACCAAAGATTTTCAAGTATCTCTATAAAATCTTTTGATGGAGCATTAGATTTCATTCCTCTGGCAAATGCACTATAAATATGATGATGTGTATTTATAAGTCCAGGCATTATAACCTTTCCATTTACATCTTCTATTTCTTCTTCTGGATATTTTTTTATCATATCTTCAGTATTACCTAAATCTACTATCCTTTCTCCTTTTATTACTATACTTCCATTTTCAATATATGGTCTTTCGATATCTTGAGTTATTATTCTTCCATTAATTAATATCAAAATATTCCCTCCTGTGTTATTTACTTGTTAACTTTAGAAGCAATATGTATGCCAATCTAATAAAATTATAAAAAAGTCTTTCATATTTACTTAATTTTTAAAGATTAATATAAAAATCATTTAAATTTTATAAAATATATTTAAAAAAAAGTTTATCATTATCATAATGATAAAAAATAATTATCATTTTGATAAGCATTCATTTAAGTTTTACAAAATATATGTTATAATACTCAAAAGTGCCAATAATCATAACTGCTCTTTTATGGAGGTCATAAATGTCTAAATTGAAAAAAATAGAAAATCATGTAAAAAAATATGCTAATATAATAGCCAATATCATAGAAGCTGAAGTTGAAATAGTAGATAATGAACTTGTAAGAATAGCTGGAACTGGCTTATTTAAAGATAAAAACAATGAAATAGTAAGTGGTGTAGTATACAAAGAAGTAATCAAAACAAAAAAAAGCCTTTTAATTAAAGAACCCAAAAAACATGAGCTTTGTAAAAAATGCAATTATAAAAAAGAATGTAAAGAAAAATTAGAACTCTCTTCTCCTATACTATATAAAGAAGAAGTTATTGGTGTAATAGGTCTTATTTGTACTACAGACTTACAAAAAAATAAAGTTCTTAATAATCTTGACTCATACCTTAAATTTCTTGAACAAATAGGAGATTTTATATCTGGAAAAGTATATGAATATCAGAATGAAATAAAAACTCAAGAAGTAAATGATATTTTTAAACAAATACTAAATAACATGGACAAGTGTGTCCTTTCTTTAGATGTTAATAATTACATTATCAATGCAAATCAACCTGCTATGAAAACTTTAAAATTAGGAGCAGACTATAGTTCAAAACAAGTTAATATTATATCAAAAAAACTTACTATTCTAGGAAAAGATATATTTGAAATAACAATTGATGATAAATATTTCAATATGGTTGGTATCTCTATTCCAATTTCTTCAATAAATGAAAAAGCCTATAATATATTTATTTTTGATAATGTGAACACTGAAATCCCAAAAAATATGAAAAATTCAAATACTTCATGTGCTTTAGATGCTATAATTGGTGAATCAGAAGTTATGCAGAATTTAAAAAATAAAATAAGAAAAATAGCAGACACTAAATCTACTGTATTAATAACAGGAAAAAGTGGAACAGGAAAAGAGCTTGTGGCTAGAGCTATTCATGATAGTGGTGAAAGAAAAAACAGACCTTTTATAGCCATCAACTGTGGTGCTATTCCTGATTCTCTTTTAGAAAGTGAGCTTTTTGGTTATGTAAAAGGGGCATTTAGTGGAGCTAGTTCAGAAGGAAGAGTAGGAAAATTTGAACTTGCTAATACTGGAGATATATTTTTAGATGAAATAGGGGAAATGCCTTACTCTTTGCAAGTAAAACTTTTAAGAGTACTCCAAGAAAGAATTTTAGTCAGAATAGGTTCAAATAAACTTATTAATCTAGATTTAAGAGTTATTGCTGCCACTAATATGGATTTAAAAAAGATGGTAGAAGAAAATAAATTCAGAGAGGATTTATACTATAGATTAAATGTAATTCCTATTGAAATTCCACCTTTATGTGAAAGAGATCAAGATCTTTTTCTTATTATAGATAAGCTTATAGAGAAATATAATAATATTTTTAATAAATATGTACATACTATAGATGATGATGTAAAAGAAATACTAAAAAATTATTCTTGGCCAGGAAATGTCAGAGAACTTGAAAATATTATAGAATTTATGGTAAACATGGCTGATGATTCTGGAAGAATAACTAAAAATATGTTATATGATAATATTCTTAAAAATAATGAAAATATCAAAAATACTGATTACATATCTTTTAATGAGAACGATGATATATGTACCATTGAAGAGATGGAAAAAACGCTTATAAAAAAAGCTTTAAAATTATACAAAGATGATTCTAACTGTAAAAATAAAGCTGCCAGCAAACTTGGAATAGGAATTGCTACACTCTATAGAAAAATAGATAAATATAAATTAAATGAAATATAAAATATTTATAAAAACATAACTATAATCTCACATATATTCTATTAAAAATTATTTTCTTAAAATTTTAATTTTGGCATAGAAATTGCTTATTATATAATCAAAATTAAAAATTGATGTTGAGGAGGATTTTATGTTTTTGATAAAAAATGGAAATGTTCTCATGGGAAATAAAATTGAAAAACTTGATATTTTAATAGAAAATGAAATAATAAAAAAAATAGATAAAAATATTTCTGAAACTATTTGCAGCAACATATTAAATGCTCAAGGAAAATATATTATTCCAGGGGGTATTGATGTTCATACTCATTTTAACATTGATGTAGGTATAGTTTCAGCTGATAATTTTTATACTGGAACTACTGCTGCTGCTTTTGGTGGAACTACATGTATAGTGGACCATCCCGGATTTGGTCCTAAAGGTTGTAATTTAGAATATCAGATAAATAAATATATGAAATATGCTGAAGATTCAAATATAGATTATTCTTTTCATGGTGTTGTACAAGAAGTCTATGAAGATATATTTTCACAAATGGAAAGCTTAAAAAAAAGGGGAATAAATAGTGTCAAAATCTATATGACATATGCCTATAAAATGACTGATGATGATGTTCTAAAAATGTTTGAATCTGCAAAAAAATTAGATATGGTTGTATGTGTTCATTCTGAAGATGATAAAGGAATTGAATTTTTAAGAAAGAAATTTACAAAAGAAAATAAACTTGCCCCTATATATCATGCTGAATCAAGACCAGATTTTATCGAGGGAGGCTCTGTATACAAACTTCTTTCTTATGCTGAAATAACTGGTTTTGAAAAACTCTATCTAGTACATATTTCTTCTAAAGAATCAATGAAAATAATTGAAGATTTTAGAAAAAAAGGTGTAAAATTTTTTGTTGAATCTTGTCCTCAATATATTTTTCTTACAGAAGAAAAATATTTGGAAAAAAATGGACTTGATTTCATACTTAGTCCACCCTTAAGAAAAAAAGAAGATACAAAATACATAAAAGATTCTTTAATTAATAAAAAAATAGATGTCATAGCAACTGATCATTGCTCTTTTACTTTAGAAGATAAAGCAAAAGGAAAAACTGATTTCAAACTATGCCCCAATGGTATTCCTGGTGTAGAAGAAAGAGTTCCTTTACTTTTTAATGAAGTTATCAATGACAGGCTTTCAGTAGAAATATTTCTTAAAACAGTCTGCGAAAACCCTGCTAAAATATTTGGGTTATTTCCTAAAAAAGGTATATTGACAGAAGGCAGTGATGCTGATATAGTAATATTTGAAAAGAAAGATGCAAAAATTAAAAATGTACATACTGCTGCTAAATACAGCTGTTATGACAACTTTCCTCTTTCAGCTGTAGTAGATACAGTAATATTGAGAGGAAATATAATAATAAAAAATAATGAACTTATCCAAAAATCATCTGGTAAGTTTATAAAAAGAATATAAAATCAGGAGGAAAATCATGAAAAAAATAATTCACACTGAAAAAGCACCTGCTGCTTTAGGACCATATTCAC
>OGEK01002105.1_pt1 | contig 10292 bp, 10 predicted proteins | sample 1570641 | NCBI WGS metagenome assembly OGEK01 (sample SAMEA2582136, study PRJEB24529) | metagenome | biome: Human gut stool | place: China | collected 2011
TTGTATTTACATGACATAGATGACTGGAGTATAAGAGTTATCTAAAAGTATGTGCCTCCTTGTTCAATATCAAAAGATTGGTGAAATAAATAGCGAATATCCCTTTTTATTTTGCTCCAAATCTGATTTTTGGATGGAAATACCAGATGATAAAGTAAATCATTTAAAAAATAAAAAAACAAACGCCCAAAATGACGTTTGTCTAGAACAAGGAAGTTGTCCTTGTACTTTAGCTTAACTTATTAGCTTAGATCGTATGTTACTCAACAGATTTTAGGGCTTCGAGCATATTGACTTTCTTAAGGTGTTGGTTCACAAAGATACCGAGACCTGTCAGAATGACAATAACTACAAGTGTTGGAATAGCATAGATGAGCCAGCTCAGACCTGGATTGAACATGATATTTTCAGGAGGGATAACCTCTACCATGTATTGATGCAATCCCAAACCAAGTCCGAATCCAACCAAGATACCAATGATAGAGAGATAAATGGTTTCTCGATAGATGTAGAGTGTCACTTCTCTATTAAAGAAGCCTAGAACCTTAATGGTTGATAACTCACGGATACGTTCTGCCACATTGATATTTGTCAAATTAAAGAGAACAACTAAAGCAAGAAGAACAGAAACACCTATCAATACTGCCATAACACGGCTAAGGGAGTTGACGATGGTCTTGATTTGTGCCTTTAGAGTAGTATTTTGAACAACCCCTTTGACACCATCAAGCTCCATAAATTGACTGGCTGTTTGCTCAACGTTTTTGTCTGAGTGATTCTTCAGTGTCAGAATAGTAGCATTCTGGCTAGCCTCTTTACCAAAAGCATTCTTGTAAGTAGATTCATTCATAAAGATGAAGTGGCCCATATACATTTCAGAAATACCAGCAACTTTGAGTTTGATATCCTTGTCTTGGCTATTTTGAACGGTTAACTCATCCCCTACAGAAACACCAGCTAAGTCTGGCAATTTCTCAGAAATAATAATCCCTTTGTCGGTCAATTCGAGTTTTTGACCAGTTTCACGATTATTGAGCTTGATGTAATGTTGTAGAGTTTCTTGATCTTTGTCTTTGACCACAAGGGTTGTGATATCTTGACGATCGTTATTAGTTCCTGCCTCTTTTGAAAGCATTTCGTAATGAATAGAAAGATGTTCCTTGACCTTGCTATCGTTAATTAATTTTTGGATGTTTTCCTTTTCCTGCTCATCCAGATGATCCTTGTTTGCGACAATCATATAGCGAATGATGTTAGGGAATTGGCGTGTGTTAAGGTCTCCAATAGAAGAACGAATACCGAGTCCAGCAAAGAGAAGTGCGATGGAACCGCAGACACCAAAAATAGTCATGAACATCCGTTGCTTGTAGCGGAAAATATTACGGGCAGTGACTTTTTGTGTAAAGTTCATCCGGTTCCAAAGTGGGGTGATGCGCTCCAGAAGAATCTTAGAACCAGATGTTGGAGGTTTTGGAAGAAGAAGTTGGGCTGGCTTTTCTCCTAATTCGCGCTTGGCTACCATAAAAGCAGGAAGAACGGTGGACAAAAGACCAAGCACAATAGCTAGAAGAGTCTTAAACGGATAAAAGTGTAACTCAATCGGTGCGAGGAGGATTCGCTCTTTATAACTATTGTATATGATAGTTGGAAGGAGAATGTGACCTGCAGCAACCCCAATAGCAGTACCAATCATACTTGTCACAAATCCATAAATAATAAATTTACGGATGATGTCCTTGTTTTGGTAACCAAGAGCTTTGAATGTCCCTGCCTTAATCCGTTCTTCCTCGACGAAGCGTCCCATCGTGACGAAGGTTACCAAGGCAGCAATAAAGTAGAGGATAACAGGGAAGATATTACTGAGGTTCTGAAAAACAGAAGCGTTGGTCTCATATGAAACGTACCCTTCTGACCAAGGAGCTTCACGACGTGTGTAGACATCGTAGCTTGGTTCAGCAATGCTATCGAGTTTTTCTTGAGCTTCCTTTATTTGCTCCTTCTTTTCAGCGATTTCATCTTGTGCTTGTGTCAATTGTCCCTGGACAAGAGGATTCTTATCCTGACCGCTGGCTTTTGCTTGTTCTAGTTTCTTGTTAAGTTCAGTCTCTGCCGTTTGAAGTTGACTTGTTTGTTGGTCAATCTTAGCCTGTGGATCAGCTTTTAATTCTTTCAAACGGTTAGCAGGCTGATTTTTTACTAATTTTTCGAGCTCATCCTCGTGTTTGGAAACCTTGTCAGTGTAATCCTGGGTATAGGGGTTAGCACTATGGACGTCTTTGTAAGCTAAGCGTGCAATCATGTAGACGTCGGAATCAAAACTAGATTCAGGAACAACCGCATAACCTTTGAGTTCCCCACTACCAGCTGTCGATGAACCGAGATCAACACTTGATAAGATTTCAGATGACTGAACAAAGCCAGTGATGGTAAAGGTGTGTTCTTTTAAGACATCCTTACCATTGTCACCCTCTTTTTCAGAAAACGAGATCTTGTCACCAATCTTATATTTGTCTTGATAGACTGAAGAAAGAGCAATTTCACCTTGCTTACTTGGAAGTTTTCCTTTTACAACCTCATAAGTTGAGATATCTTTTGGTTTTGAAAATAGTCGAAAGGCATCAGTGGAGTCTTTCAGAACGACATCTTTAAAGTAACCGTACTCAATGTTTGCCTCTGAAGAGACTTGATTTAGGAGGTCTTGATCTGACTGGTTCAGTCCATAGCTACCAGTAACTGTGAGGTCAGCTGTTTGGTGTTTAGTAAAATAGCTTGTTCCCGTGTGTTGCATATCAGGTGTCGTCACCTTTAGACCCACAAGAGCGAAAGAACCCAAGGCCATGAGTGAAGCAATAGAAACCACCCGTCCTTTAGAACTAGAGAAAGACTTTCTGACATCTTTCCAATAAGTTTTACGATTCATGAGACATCCTTTCTAGTACTCGAGGCTATCAATATCTTGTGGAGTTGCATTGAGTTCAATACTTTGAACACGCGCATCATGCATACGAATCACACGATCTGCAATCGGAGCAAGCGCTCCATTGTGAGTGACAATGATAACAGTAGCTCCTTCATTGCGAGCCTTATCTTGGAGAATCTTCAAGACCTGTTTTCCAGTATTGTAATCCAGGGCTCCTGTAGGTTCGTCACAGAGGAGAATTTTCGGATTTTTTGCGACGGCGCGAGCGATAGCGACCCGTTGTTGCTCACCACCAGACAATTGTGCAGGGAAGTTGTTGATGCGTTTGCCTAGACCAACATCAATCAAAGTTTGTTCCGCATCTTTAGCATCCGCGACAATTTCAGAAGCCAACTCTACATTTTCTTTGGCCGTTAAGTTTGAGACCAAGTTATAGAATTGAAAGACGAATCCGACATCGTCTCTGCGATAAGCTGTTAATTGCTTCGCATTATAATTGGAGATGTCTTTCCCATCGATGATGACCTTTCCTTCATCATTGGTATCCATACCACCAAGAATATTGAGAACAGTTGATTTTCCTGCGCCTGAAGAACCGAGTATAATCACTAACTCCCCTTTTTCAATCTCGAATGTGATATCATTGTTTGCGATGATTTCTACATCACCTGTTTTATAACGTTTGTAACTATGTTTCATTTCAATATAAGCCATGTGTATTTGTCTCCTTTAAAAATTATCAGCTGCTAAAACAACAACCTGTTGAATAATTACGAAGGTTATTTTATGATTTTTTAAATACGATTGCTACAACAGAAAACAACAATGTGTTGAAATAACGAAGAAAATATGATAGTCATAACGGAAAATGCCAGATGATAGTTGACATTTTCAAAATTCGAGATATACTTTAATCAACAATATGTAGAAATAAGGGATTTGTATGCAGCAGAGACAAACGACAACTAAGTCAGATATTAAAGAAGCCTTCATTCAGCTTTTGGCTACAAAAAGTTTAGAGGATATTACGATTAGTCAGTTAACTAAAAAAGCGGGTGTTAACCGCTCGACATTTTATCTGCACTATCTAGATAAACAGGATTTTTTAGAGCAATTAAAAGAAGAAACCATAACGACGGTTCGTATGATTTTAAGGAAAGAAACCTTTCATCCCAAAGAAGCGTTGGAATCCATCTTGTCTCATTTTCAAGAGAACAGTGCTTTTTTTGTTGAAATTGCAAAAAATCCAAGCTTTCGTTTTGCAGATAACATTCGTTCTTTTATTTTGGGTATGATTGAGTCAACGCCACGTTCTCGACCAGTCATTGTGGCAGCTTATCAAATGCCAGAGCGCTATGCTATTACCATGTATGTTTCTGGTTTGACAGGACTTATTGTCGACTGGATTATCAATGGGACTCAAGAAAGCCCCCAACAATTGACCAAGATTATACTGGATTCCCCAGGGATGGAGTGGTTTAAGGGGTAAGGTGTAGATGGACAAGAAATAATTTAATTTGATTATTTACTAAATTTTCTACACTCACTTGTAGTTTTAAAACAAGGTTAACAATTTAAGGAGCTGTCTATGTCAATGAGTCAATATACCATCCAACAATTTATCGTCGATGCTTTTACAGATACTGTTTTTAAAGGGAACCCGGCGGCTGTTTGTCTTCTTGATAAATGGTTGTCAGATAATACCTTACAGAATATTGCCAAAGAGAATAATCTTTCTGAGACAGCTTTTACGGTTAAAAATGGTGACCACTATGAATTACGTTGGTTCACTCCGGGTGGAGAAATCGATTTGTGTGGTCATGCTACCTTGGCAACAGCCTTTGTTCTCTTTCGATTTATTGAAAAGGATGTTGAAAATTTAACTTTTGCAACACAGAGTGGGGAACTTTTAGTTACCAAAAAAGGTGAGTACTTTGAGCTGAATTTTCCAGCATATTCCATGCAACAGGTTGCGGTCACAAGTGAGATGGAAGAAGCAATCGGCGTTCGTCCGCTTGAAGCATGGCTTGGAAGAGATCTAGTCTGTGTCTTACCTCATGAAAATGATGTCATTAATGCAAGTCCAGATTTTGATAAAGTAAAAGCTTTAGATGGGCTCCTCCTGAATATCACTGCCAAAGGAAGCAAGTATGATACTGTGACACGAAGTTTCGCTCCAAAATTATCAGTCAAGGAAGATCCAGTCTGTGGATCAGGACACTGTCATGTCATTCCTTTGTGGGCTAATAAGTTGGCACAAGCTGAATTTAGGGCTTACCAAGCCTCTGAAAGGAGTGGCATCCTCCTTTGTCGTATAGAGGGTGATAGGATTTACCTTGCAGGAAAGGCTGCCCTATATAGTCGTGGAGAAATTTATGTCATGGACTAAATTTTGGTCAATGACAACAGCGTAGAAGTATTTGTGACAGTAATGAAAACAAAATCCCAGCGAAAGATGTCTAGCTCAGCTAGGCATTTTAAATTTCACAACATTTTTTAAAGAATTTTCAGAAAAGACTTGACAATTTTGAAAATAAGCGTATGATAAGACTATGAACTTTTAAAAATAGTAATTTTACTATATTAACTCATGTCGACTACGGTTGGTATGGTGAAGTGACTATATGGTTCTAATAACTATGCTATAGAGCGTTGCGTCCGAAAGTCATTCCTGACACGGCTCTTTAAAAACAAAAGGAGAAGATTATGAAAACAGAACCGATTCATCGTACCAGTATGTGGAAATTTAAGTTAAGTGCTGCCACCATGACTTTGATTCCCGCTGCCGTGGGGATTAACTATGTTGCCAAAGCCTTGGCGGAGGGGTTAAAGTTGCCCGTTTGGCTGGGGTCTTTGGGAACCTTTCTTGCCAGCATGTTGGCTGGGCCGGTTGCCGGTGCCATCAGTGGTTTCATCAACAACGTGATCTATGGGCTGACCTTATCGCCAATTTCAACCGTGTATGCGATTACCAGCATCGGAATTGGGATTGCTGTCGGAGTTTTGCACGCCAATGGGTGGTTCTCGTCAGCGCGACGAGTATTTGTTTCTGCTATTATTATTGCCTTCGTTTCAGCTGTCATTTCAACGCCACTCAACGTCATCTTTTGGGGTGGTCAGACCGGTATCGCTTGGGGTGACTCATTGTTTGCGGTAATGGTCGCCAATCATGCACCAGTGTGGCTGGCCTCATTTACCGATGAGTTTGTCTTGGATATTTTGGATAAAGTCTGCGTGGCCTACCTGGCATTCTTCATCTATCGTCAGCTGCCGAAGCGGATGGTGCACTTCTTTAGCGGTGATAAATGATGACTGATCAAACATTGATTTCTGGAGCGCCACGGGTCAAGCTCAAGTGGTACCAGGTGATCGATCCGATTACTAAGCTCTTGTTCATCTTGGACATGACGTTGTTGAGCTTTGCCAGTATGAATTTATTGCTTCAGGCCGGATTAATTCTTGTCGCAACACTGCTATTGTTATTTTCCAAATTGAGTTCTACCATCTTTAAGGCGCTGGGATTCAGCCTGTTTCTGATTTGCACCATGCTGATCATCCAAGGGTTATTTTACAGTCGGAATCAAACTGTGCTGTTTTCTGTGCTTGGGGTGTCGTTCTACAAAGAAGGCCTGATTTACGCCACCACTCTGGGTTGTCGAGTATTGGTGATTATTTTGACCAGTGGCTTTTTTATGGTGACCACGAGTATTTCAGAAAACGCGGCCTATTTGGAACTGTCCGGATTGTCTTATAAAACCGTCTACGTTCTGATGTCGGTGTGTTATATTTTGCCGGAAATGATGCGCAATATGCGGAAAATCCAGCAGGCACAAAAAGTTCGCGGAACCAATCCGCAAAAAACGTTGATTCAGAAATTAAAGTCAGTCCTGCCGGTTCTAATTCCATTGGTGATTAAGACCTTGGATCAATCGATGGCGCGGTCGATTTCTCTCCAACTGAGAGGTTTTGATAATCCCAACCGGACTGTCAGAACCTCCCAGCGCGTGTATCGCCTGTCGCGGACGCTGCACATTGGTCTGACTGGATTGGCAATTTTATTGATTGGGTGGAAGATATGGACGAAGATAAACGGATTGTAATTGAAAATTTGACTACCCGTTATCCGGGTACTGAGCAACCACAACTGCGTCAGATTAACGCGGAGGTTCATACCGGCCAGGTGGTTGGGATTATCGGGAATAGCCACTCCGGCAAATCGACTTTGTGCCATGTGCTAGCAGGGGTCATTCCCAAAATTGTGTCTGCTGAGATTGAGGGCGACTGGCACATGTTTGGCCAGCGAGTGTCCGACAATTGGCCCGTTTATAATGCCATGAATGGAGTTGTACTGCAAAATCCAGCTGGCCAACTAAGCGGGTTGGCAGACACGGTTGCCGATGAAATCGCCTTTGACTTGATTAATCAGGGAATGGCTGAAGGACTGATTCAAAAACGGGTTGAAGAAGTTGCCACGCAAATGGGGCTGATTGAACAGCTGAATTTGCGTCCCGAGAGCCTTTCCGGTGGTCAGAGCCAGCGGTTGGCAATTGCCACGGCGATTGCGGCTAACCCGGCTGTTTTGATTATGGATGATCCGACCAGTCAGATGGATCCCCTTGGCCGCCGACAATTTTTCCAATGGCTGGCCCAAGTCAAAGAGACGACTGTCTTCATTGTCACCAGTGAAATTGACGATTTGTGCGAAGTCGCCGACGTTGTGTGGGTGCTGCATGAGGGTCAAATGGTAGCCCAGGGCAGGCCGGGTGAGGTGTTTAATCATTTGGCAGCTGACTGGCAGATTCCAGCCCCGACAATCCAGCAACTTGCTCAAAAAATGGATTGGCACTTGGCTGATGGCCGGTATCCGGTGAATGACGCTGAACTGAAGGAGGTTTGTTATGTCCACAATTGAACTGAACCACCTGACGTTCACTTATCCGGAACGGTCCTTTAGCTTGGATGTTGAAGACAAACTCTTCGCCGATCCGATGGTGGCGATTGTCGGCCAAAATGGTGCCGGCAAATCAACGCTCTTCAAATTGTTGACGGGCTTGCTGACACCACAAACCGGTGTGATTAAGATCGATGGAGAAAATTTTAATGATCTTAAACCAGTCGAAAAGTTACTGAAGGTTGGGATTACTTTTCAGAATCCTGACGATCAGCTTTTCAACCCGACCGTTCAACGAGAGGTGGAGTGGAGTGTCGCGCAGGTCATGGATGACCACGACACGATTACGAGGCGGGCTTTAGCGGCTCTAAAAAGAGTTGGCTTGGATGATAAAACAGCTGAAAGTCCATATGACCTGTCATTGTCGGAACGCAAGCTGTTGAGCGTTGCCACAGTTTTGGCAGTGGATCCGGCGATTTATTTATTTGATGAGCCGATGATGTCGCTTGATTGGGAAAGCCGGCGCAAGTTGACCGCAATTTTCCATCAGTTGGCTGATTCGGGCCACCAAGTTGTGACCATCACCCATGACATGGATTGGGTCGCCGCCGAGTTTGAGTCGGTGTATGTTATGGAACACGGGAAGTTTGGCTTCGCCGGCAGTCCACGGGAATTGTTCAGCGATCACGAACTTGTCCAGCGAGTGGGATTACTACCACCGCGGATTATGGACATAGCGGAGTCGCTGGGTGATTCACAGACATATTTATCGGTTAATGATTATTACCAGAAAAATCGAGATGTATAGAAAAAGTCACCTCTGCGGGTTTTCCAGGTTGAAGGATTAACTTCAGCTTCTGGCAAGAACTCACATGGGTGACTTTTGTGTTTAATAACGTTTCATGATCATCGGGTGCTTCCTCAGATCACTCGGTTTGGTTTTACTTTATTTCATGGTCATAATCATATACCATTTCTTTTGGATCTTTTGTTTGACTAATACAAAATAGGTCTTCATAGGTCTTCGCATTTTTAGCGCCCATTAGGATCATCAGTATAATTTTCTGAATTAGGAGACTGTCCCATCACTATTCGAACTTCGTCTCCCAACTTACGCTGTTCCCATTCATCCGTGAATCCTTTAAATCGCAATTCTGGAACTTTCTTTTTAACTGAATCATCTATTTTCGCCATAGTCCCCACCATTTTATTGGTTTTTCTTGATTTACTTTATCAACAGTCTCGTTGGTTGGTACCAATGGAGTAAGGCAGCTAAGAAGGGGTATTAGTGACAATTAATAAAATGCATGAGGTTGGGCATGTTGCCCCACCTCTTTTTATGATATACTAGAGTAGTTTTTGAGACTTGTAAAAAATGTTTTTTTTTAGTTCAAATTTAAAAAAGAAAAGGGGAGAACATGGACATCTTTTTGAGGAGCATATCAGGGATTCTCGTCATCCTGGGCATGATTTTAGTGGGCTTTATCATTGGTGAAAAAGGCTGGTTCGATGACAAGTCGCGTGGCCTACTCGCTAAATTGGTCACTCAAGTTGCTCTTCCCTGCTATATGCTCTACACCATTACGCAACGCTTCACAGCAGCAGATCTACTTAAAATGTTGCCAGCCTTGCGGTTTCCTGCCCTGTCTATGGTTATTTTGCTTGGCATCGCGACAGGAGTAGCCAGGATCTTTGCGGTGAGAAAGGACCGTCGTGGCCTTTTTATTTCCATGTTTTTTAACTCCAATACCATCTTCGTGGGACTCCCCATTAACCAAACCCTCTTTGGAGATGCCAGTATTCCCTATGTTTTGATCTATTACATGTGTAATACGACCTTTTTCTGGACCTTGGGGACCTACCTGATTCAGAGGGATGGTGAGGGAGAAGCTCAGTTTGATCTCAAAACGAGTCTGAAAAAAGTCTTTTCTCCGCCTCTGATGGGCTTTCTCTTGGGACTAGTCTTGGTGATGCTACAGATCAAGTTGCCAGCTTTTCTAGCCAGTGATTTACAGTACCTGGGCAATTTAACAACCCCCTTATCCATGATATTCATCGGTTTGTCAGTGTCTCATGTAGGTGTGAAGCAGTTGGTTCTGGGAAAAGAGCAACTATTGATTCTACTAGGTCGCTTTCTGGTTGCCCCTCTCTTGATGGCCTCCATCGTCTACTGGGTGCCTCTTCCAAGCTTGATGAAGCAAGTCTTTATCATCCAGTCCGCCATGCCTGTGATGACCAATGCGCCAGTTGTTGCCAGACTCTACGGAGCTGATAGTGACTATGCAGCGGTCATGGTGACAGAGACGACCCTTGCAACCATGGTGGTGATCCCTATTCTCATGCTGTTGATGGCTTAACAAACAGAAAATACAAAAGCTCAAGTTTTTCTGCAAACTTGAGCTTTTCTTATAACAAGGCTAACAAGATGGTAAGGACCAGAGCGATGCCCACCCGAATCAGGTGGTGGACTGGGTGGAAGTT
>OGEK01002121.1_pt1 | contig 10185 bp, 10 predicted proteins | sample 1570641 | NCBI WGS metagenome assembly OGEK01 (sample SAMEA2582136, study PRJEB24529) | metagenome | biome: Human gut stool | place: China | collected 2011
AGCAGATTTACAGTCTGTCCCCATTGGCCACTCGGGAACACGCCCATATTCTTTTATGTGTCCTGCCGGACGACTTGTTTATTTTAGCATGGAAGGATGGATTTGTCAACACTTTTCTGCAAATTTCTGCAGGCGTTTTTCCAAGCCGGGATCCGGACAAAAAAGCCCCGTCGGGGCCCGGAAAAAGGGCACCCGACGGGGCTTGGAGGCACATGCTTTTTTCTTACAGATCTCTGAAAAATCAGTAAGCGATGCCGGCTGCGTCATAGCAGGCCTTGGCAGCCTCCATGATGGCGTTGGAGGTCACGGTGGAGCCGCTCACAGCGTCCACGTTGGGGGTGTTGCCAGCCACGATGGCATCAGCCACGGTGGGAGCAGCAGCCTGGCCCAGGCTCTCGGTCTCGGTGGAAGCGTCCACGTCGCAGGCGGTAGCAACGCCGTTCTCGAAGGTGATGGTCACGGTCACGTCGCCGTTCATGCCCTTGGCAGAAGCGGTCTGGGTGCCGGTGTAGCCCTCGCCCTCAGCAACGGAAGCAGCCTCGGAAGAAGCGGCCTCGCTGGCAGCCTCAGAAGAAGCAGCAACGCTGGAAGCAGCCTCGGAAGAGGCAGCAGAAGAAGCGGCGGTAGAAGAAGCGGAGCTGCCGCAGGCGGCCAGGCTGACAGCCAGGGCGCAGACAACAGCGATCTTGGTGAACTGTTTCATAGTTGTATATTCCTTTCTGAAAATGCAAAATCAGTACCGGGCCCCAGCCGGCCAGCCGGGCGCACCGGGCACAGAATGCTATTATACACGTTTTGAACGATTTTTCAAGTGCATAATGCTGAAAAAATCTGGAAAAGTTTGTGAAAAGTGCGAGCTTCCTTCTGAAACATGCACAGCGCATTGAAAATCCGGCAGCATCATGATATTATTTTTATGGAGAACAGAAAAAGGCAATCCGCCGGACAGAAAGGTATGAGCATGTCATGACGATCCAAGAATGTTATGCACAGATGGGCGCAGATTACAATGAAGTATTCCGTCGCCTGTACAATGAAGCAATGATCCGCAAGTTTGTGCGGCTGTTTCCCAAGGATGACAGCTTCCATAATCTGGAAGCTGCCCTGAAGGAACAGAACGTGAAGGAAGCCTTCCGCGCAGCACACACCCTGAAGGGCGTATGCCAGAATCTGGGCTTTTCCAACCTGTATGCCCCGGCGGTGACGCTCACCGAGATGCTGCGTGCCGGCCAGCTGGAAGGCACGGCAGAGCAGTTTGCCGAGGTAGAAAAGCAGTACCGCATTACGATGGCCGCCATTCAGGCACTGGACTGAACGGAACGAAATACCCCGCCGCACCCGCTTCCATTCTGGAAGGGTGCGGCGGGGTATTTGCATTATTGCAGCTTTTTTCGTTTTTCGTAGTCGTTGAGGGCGTCCATCGCTTCACCGGAGAGCGGGTAGAGGGCGATCATGTTGAAGATGGTCATCAGGCCGATGCCCACATCGCCCAGGTCCCACACCACGGTGTAGGCCTGCAGGCCGCCGATGAGCAGCATGATCAGAGCAATCAGCTTGTACACGGTCTGGCTCCACCAGTTGTCGCCGCACAGATAGGCCACGTTGCTGCGGGCGTAATACAGCACTCCCAGAAAGGTGGAAAAGCTGAACAATGCCAGTGTAGCGGCAATGAACACGGTGCCAAACCCGCCCAGATGGTACTGCATGGCGGTCTGCAGCAGGTCCATGCCGGAAAGCCCGGCGGTGAGGTCCTGCGGCACCAGCAACATCAGAAAGGCGGTGCAGCTGCAGATGACCACCGTGTCAATCAGTACGCCCAGCGCCTGCACGAAGCCCATCTTGACCGGATCGTCGCACGCGGCGGCTGCGGCAGCGCAGGGGGCTGAGCCGCTGCCGGCTTCATTGGAGAAAAGCCCGCGCTTGACGCCGTTCATCAGCACGGCACCAAAGCCGCCGGCCGCCATCTGCCGCAGACCAAAGGCCTCGGCAAAAATGCGGCCCAGCACGGCGGGCAGCTGGCGGAAGTTGACCACCAGAATGCCCACGGTGAGCACAAAGTAGCACACCGCCATGATGGGCACCATCACATCCAGGCTTTTCACGGTGGCGTTCTTGCGCAGCACGATGAGAGCGGCCAGCGCCGTGAGCACCAGCGTAGTGGTCAGCGGGGGAATGTGGAACGCGTTCTGGAACGCCGAACTCACCGAGTTGGAGATCACCTGACTGATGCCGCACCAGCAGATCAGGCCCGACACCGCAAACAGCGCCGCCGTGACCGAGTGCCGGAGTTTTTTGCCGCGCCGACGCTCAGCCAGTGCGTGCAGGTAGTAGGCCGGGCCGCCGCGCCAGCCGCCGTACAGCGGGTCGGGCTGGCGGTATTTCTGGGCCAGCGTGGACTCGATAAAAGAGGTGGAAGCGCCCAGCAGGGCAGTGACCCACATCCAGAACACCGCACCTGCACCGCCGGCCGAAACCGCCGCCACCACGCCCACCAGGTTGCCCATGCCCACCCGGGTGGCGGTGGACACCACCAGGGTCTGGAAGGAGGAAAGCCCCTCCTTGTTCTGGTTCTTTTCGCACACGGCGGCGATCATATCCCGGAACAGCCGCACCGGCAGCAGGCGGGTGCGCAAGGTGAACCAGATACCGGCGGTGAACAGCAGCACGACCATCGGCGAGATGCCGATGCCGCCGCCCACTGGCAGCGTGAACAGATCGCCCCACAGCAGGCGGTAAACAAATTCAATAAGATGGGTCAGCAAGAGCAAGGCCTCCTTGTCGGTTGATGACTTCATTATAGTACAGTACAAAAGAATTGTAAAATCCAAAATATTGATTGAAAGAATCAATGGAACAGAAGAGCAGGCCCGCCACAAAACAAAAACCGCCCGGCTGTTGCACCGGGCGGCGGAGGAAGCAATAAGAATTGTCAGAAAATCACAGGATGTCGATGTATTCACCGGCCAGCGCTTTGTTCATGCTGCGCACGGCGCAGAACTTGCCGCACATGCTGCAGGTGTCGCTGTGGTCATCTTCCGGCAGGCGGGCGTCGCGGATGGCTTTGGCGGTCTCGGGGTCCAGCGCACAGGCAAACTGTGCGTCCCAGTCCAGCACCCGGCGGGCGTCGCCCATCTTGTCGTCGATGTCGCGGGCATGGGGGATGCCCTTGGCGATGTCGGCGGCGTGGGCGGCAATTTTGGACGCCACGATGCCCTGCTTGACGTCATCCACATTGGGCAGGGCCAGATGCTCTGCAGGAGTGACATAGCACAGGAACGCTGCACCGCTGGCGGCAGCCACGGCACCGCCGATGGCTGCCGTGATGTGGTCGTAGCCGGGGGCAATGTCGGTCACCAGCGGTCCAAGAACGTAGAACGGAGCGCCCATGCAGATGCTCTTCTGCACCTCCATATTGGCGGCGACCTGGTTCAGAGGCACATGGCCCGGGCCCTCCACCATGACCTGGACATTGTGGGCCCAGGCGCGTTTGGTCAGCTCGCCCAGACGCACCAGCTCTTCGATCTGGCAGACATCGGTGGCGTCGGCCAGGCAGCCGGGGCGGCAGGCGTCGCCCAGAGAGATGGTCACATCGTGCTCTTCGCAGATGTCAAGGATCTCGTCAAAGTGCTCGTAGAAGGGGTTCTCGTTGCCGGTCATGCACATCCAGGCAAACACGAGGGAGCCGCCGCGGCTGACAATGTTCATCTTCCGCTTATGCTTGCGGATCTGGTCAATGGTCTTGCGGGTGATGCCGCAGTGCAGGGTGACAAAGTCCACGCCGTCCTCTGCGTGCAGGCGGACCACATCAATGAAATCCTGTGCCGTCAGGGTGGCCAGGTCGCGCTGGTAGTGGATGACAGAGTCATACACGGGCACCGTGCCGATCATGACAGGGCACTCGTGGGTCAACTTCTGGCGGAACGGCTGGGTGTTGCCATGGCTGGAAAGATCCATGATGGCCTCGGCACCCATGTTGACGGCACTCATCACTTTCTGCATCTCGATGTTATAATCCTTGCAGTCGCGGGAGACGCCCAGGTTGACGTTGATCTTGGTGCGCAGCATGCTGCCCACGCCCTCGGGGTTGAGGCAGGTGTGGTGCTTGTTGGCGGGGATGGCCACCTTGCCCTCCGAGACCCACTGCCGGATCTCTTCGGGAGTGCGGTACTCTTTCTTGGCCACGACCTCCATTTCGGGGGTCACGATGCCCTTGCGGGCGGCATCCATCTGTGTGGTGTAAGTCTGCATACGATAAATCCTCCAAGTTGAACTCTCTCGATTTATTCCTGAATGGCGTCCGGTGCGCCGTTCATCCATGTAAAAATGTCCTTGCCGCCCAGCGTGTGATCCAGCGGGCCGGAGCCAGCGCCCAGGTCCAGCCCGGCGGAAAGGGCGGCGGTGATGTAGCCTTTGGCCCGCGCGATGGCCTGCGGCAGGGAATACCCCTTGGCCAGGTTCGCCGCAATGGCGCTGGAAAGGGTGCAGCCGGTACCGTGGGTGTTGGGGTTTGCGATCCGCTTCCCCGCGAACCAGGTCTCGGTGCCGTCGGCCTCCACCAGTAGATCATCCGCGTCGGTGTCGCTGTGGCCGCCCTTGAGCAGTACGGAGCAATCGCAGTCAAACGCGATGGCGCGGGCGGCGGCCAGCATCTCTTCCCGGCTGTGGATGGGGCGGCCGGAGAGCACTTCGGCCTCCTGCCGGTTGGGGGTGATGACCTCGGCCAGCGGGAACAGCTGCTCCCGCAGGGAGCGGACGGCGTCCGTTTCCATCAGGCGGGAGCCAGAGGTGGCCACCATGACGGGGTCCACCACGATGTGCCGGGCCTGATAGAAACGCAGCCGCTCGGCGATCGTCGCAATGAGCGGGGCGGAAGATACCATCCCGATCTTGACGGCGTCGGGGCGGATGTCGGGAAACACCGCGTCGATCTGCTGTGCGAGGAAGGCGGGGGAAACTTCAAGGATGCCGGAAACGCCGGTGGTGTTCTGGGCCGTCAGCGCGGTGATGGCGCTCATGGCAAACACACCGTTCAGGGTCATGGTTTTGAGATCAGCCTGGATTCCGGCGCCTCCGCTGCAATCGCTTCCTGCGATGGATAATGCGGTCTTCATGAAAAATCTCCTTTGCATGAATTTTATAGCGCGGCAAAAGGTGGTGCCCCCAATTTGTCGCGAACTCCTCCAGCCGTCTTTGGCGGCAGCCCCCTCACAGAGGGGGCCTTTCTTCCTCCCTCCCTGAGGGAGGTGTCATCGCGCGGGCGACGACGAAAGGAGTTACAGTTTTCGGACCATCTCGCGCAGCTCTCTGCACGCGGCTTCGATATCCGGCTGTGCAAAGATGGCGCTGATGACGGCGATGCCGGCCTCTCCGCAGCCGGCAAGCTGGAGCAGGTTCTCCCTGTGGATGCCGCCGATGGCCACCACCGGGATGGGAACACTGGCGCACACATCCGCCAGCACCTGACGGGAGATCACGTTGGTGTCCGTCTTGGTGTGGGTGGTAAACATGGCCCCGCAGCCCAGATAGTCGGCCCCGTCCGCAAAAGCCTTTTTGGCCTCCGCCACATTGTGGGCCGACACGCCGATGATCTTGTCCGGGCCCAGCAGGCGGCGGGCCTCGGCGGCGCTCAGGTCGTCCTGCCCCACATGCACGCCGTCCGCACCGCACAGCTTTGCCAGCGGGACATTGTCATTGAGGATGAACGGGACATGGTACGCTCTGCAGAGGGCGGAAATTGTTTTTGCCTCGGCCAGCATATCGGCGTCGTCCAGGTGTTTTTCCCGCAGCTGAACGCAGGTGGCTCCGCCTTTCAGGGCGGCTTCCACCTGCTGGGGCAGGGTCTGTCTGCCGACCCAGGCGCGGTCCGTCACGGCATAAAGCCGCAGCATCTCAGCGGTACAGTTCATAACACAGCTCCTTTGGCAAAATTCAGGTCAGGCTGGCCTGCATGGAACGCAGCGCGCCCGAACGCTGCAGGCTGAACAGCAGCACGCCCGCAATGACGGCACCGCCGGCCGTGGAGACCAGGAACGGGATGATGTAGGCGTAGAATGCGATGTCACCGGCGCTCTTGCCCATGAGCAGGATGGCCACCGGGTAGGCGCACAGCCCGCCCAGGATGGAGGTGCCAAACACCTCCGCCACCAGCGTGGGGAGCAGCTGTTTTGCCTTATGGTAGGTCAGCCCGCAGAGCAAAGCCCCAAACATGCTGCCGGGGAATGCCATCAGGCTGCCCAGCCCCAGCAGATTGCGCAGCAGCGAGGCCACAAAGGCCACGCCCACCCCGTAGTAAGGGCCCAGCAGCACGGCGCACAGGATGTTGACCATGTGCTGCACCGGGGCGCACTTGCTGCCAAAGATGGGAAAGCTGAACACGCTGCCCACCACGGCAAGCGCGCAGAACATTCCCGCCAGAGCGAGTTTTTTCACTGAGAGATTTTTCATGAAGATGCCTCCTTTGCAAAATACGGCAAAACAAAAACAGGAGACGCCTGTTACGGTGTCTCCTGTAAAAATCCATATCTTCAAAGTATGCACTTCGACGTTATGACTTCCTACGGCGGCATTATCCGCATCAGGTGAAAGGGTCGAAGTTCGGGTACTTCCTCTCAGCCTGCTTTACAAGCTCCCCTGTATTTGTGTTGACGCCCATATTCTACACCCGTCGGCTCCAAATTGCAAGAGTCGATTTGCTATACAATTTCCGTCCGGTATGCTATACTGAACAAAACGCCTGCAAAAATCAGAAGCAGGCGCAAAAAGGAGATTTGACTTATGGGTCTTGTCAAAGCAGCATTGGGCGCCGCTTCCAGCGTGATGGGCGACCAGTGGAAAGAATACTTTACCTGCAGTGCTCTCCCGGCGGATGTTCTGGCCGTCAAAGGCGAGAAAAAGCAGAGCGGCCGCTCTGCCAACCGCCATGGCAGTGAGAACATCATCACCGATGGCTCCATCGTGGCCGTGGCTGAGGGCCAGTGCGCCCTCATCGTGGAGCAGGGCAAGGTGGTGGATCTCTGCGCCGAGCCCGGTGAGTACACCTACAATACCGGTACCCAGCCCTCCCTGCTCAGCGGCGGGCTGGCCAAGAATATTGATGACATCTTTGCCGAGATGGGCAAGCGCTTTGCCTTTGGCGGCCAGGAAGCCACCGACCAGCGGATCTACTACATCAATACCAAGGAGCTGCCCGGCAACAAATACGGCACCCCCAGCCCGGTGCCGTTCCGGGTGGTGGACCAGCGGGCCGGCATCGACATGGACATCAGCATCCGGTGCTTTGGCGAGTACAGCTACCGCATCACCAACCCCATCCTGTTTTACACCAATGTCTGCGGCAATGTGGAAAACGCCTATCTCCGTGAGACGCTGGACAGCCAGCTCAAGACCGAGCTGCTGACGGCCCTGCAGCCGGCTTTTGCCAAGATCAGCGAGCAGGGCATCCGCTACTCGGCTCTGCCCGGCCATACCATGGAAATGGCTGACGCCCTCAACGAGGTGCTCTCCGCCAAGTGGAAGAACCTCCGCGGCATTGAGATCGTCTCCCTCGGCGTGTCCGGCGTCAAGGCCAGCGAGGAAGACGAGGCCATGCTCAAGGCCATGCAGCGGGATGCCGCCTACATGGACCCCACCCGGGGCGCTGCCCATCTTGTGGGTGCCCAGGGCGACGCCATGCGGGCCGCTGCCGCCAACACCAGCGCGGGCCCGGCCATGGCCTTTATGGGCGTGAACGCGGCTGCCGCTGCGGGCGGAGCTGACGCTCAGACGCTCTACCAGATGGGGGCCCGGCAGGCGGCGGCACAGCCCGCTCCGGCTCCCGCCGCGGGCTGGAAGTGTGCCTGCGGCCAGAGCGGCAACACGGGCAAATTCTGCACGGCCTGTGGTGCTCCCAAGCCGGAGGCACCCACGGTCTGGGTGTGCAGCTGCGGCACCAAGAACAGCGGCAAGTTCTGCTCCGAGTGCGGCAAACCCCGCCCGGCGGCCCAGTGCGCCAACTGCGGCTGGAAGCCTGCCGACCCCACCCGGCTGCCCAAGTTCTGCCCGGAATGCGGCAAGCCCTTTGGGGCGTAAGGGGGCATGAACTATGCCGAATGAAACCACCAATTACCAGTGCCCGGCCTGTACCGGCCCGCTGCGGTTCGACAGCGCCACGGGCAAACTGGTCTGTGATTACTGCGGCTCCACCTATGAGGTCAAGGAGGTGGAGGCCCTTTATGCAGACAAGCAGAAAGCCTCTGACACCGCCGCCCGGCAGCGGCCCCAGGGCCCCGTCTGGGGCGAGGAGGAAGCCGCCGGCCTCACCAGCCGCACCTGCTCTTCCTGCGGGGCCGAGCTGGTCTGCGACGGTACCACCGCTGCCACCACCTGCCCTTACTGCGGCAACCCCACGGTGCTGGGCGGGCAGCTCTCCGGCAAGCTGAAGCCGGAGTACATCCTCCCATTCAAGCTGGATCGCAAGGCAGCCGTGCAGAACCTGAACAAATACTACAAGGGCAAAAAGTTCTTGCCAAAGGCGTTCAAAGAGCAGAACCACGTCGAAGAGATCCAGGGCGTGTATGTGCCGTTCTGGCTCTACGACGCCACTGCCGATGCCCGGGGCGCTTATGAGGGCGAAGTGACCGAGAGCCACCGCGAGGGGGATTACGTCGTCACCAATACCCAGCACTACAATGTGGCCCGCGCGGGCGAGGCGGACTTTATCAAGGTGCCCGTGGATGGCTCCAGCAAGATGCCGGATGCCCACATGGATGCCATTGAGCCCTTTGATTACAGCGCCATTCAGCCGTTCTCCACGGCGTACCTGCCCGGCTTCCTGGCCGACCGTTACGACGAGGACGAGGAAAAGTGTCTGCCCCGGGCCACCCGCCGGATGGAAAACACCACCCGTGCGGCCCTGCGGGAGACCATTGACGGCTACTCTGAGGTACACACCAAGGCGGAGAACATCAACATCGACATCCGCAAGGCGCACTACGCCCTGCTTCCGGTCTGGATGCTCCACACCCGCTGGAACGACAAGGACTTCCTCTTTGCAATGAACGGCCAGACCGGCAAGCTCATTGGCGACCTGCCCGTGGACCCCAAGCGGGTCGCTGCCTGGTTTGCGGGCATCAGCCTGCCGCTCATGGTCATTCTGGCACTGTTTCTGTACGGCTGAGGGGGTGTGAGCGCAAAATGAAAAATCGGATGTGTAAAACAAACTGTTATAAAAAGTGCTGTGCTTTTCTGGCCGCTCTGCTGATGCTTGCGGTGCTGGCTCTGCCCGGTATGGCGGCGGCTCCCCTCGTCCGGGACGAGATGGGCCTGTTTGATGCCGATACCTACAACGAGCTGGAACAGAGCGCGGAAGCGGCTTCCAGCGGCCACGATTGCGACGTCTATTTCCTTGTGGTCAACGACATCGGCGATGCCAACCAGCGGGATTTTGCCAAGAATTATTATGTGAACAACGGTCTTGGCAGCGGTGAGGGCAAAAGCGGCATCCTCTTCCTGCTGGCGGTGGGTTCCCGCAAGTATGTCACCATCACCTATGGCGGCGGTGTCACGGCCTTTACCGATTACCGCATTGAGCAGATGGAGGACGACATCGTCCCCAAGCTCTCGGACGGCGACTGGGCCGGGGCGGCCCGCACCTACATCGAGATGGCAGATTACACGCTGGACTACTATGCCGAGCATGGCGAGCCCATTGATGTGGACAACGACCTGGGCGCCGAGGGCCTCCTCTTTGTCATTGGGATCCCGGCGGCCATTGCGGCAGGTGTCTGCCTGGTGTTCTACCACCAGATGAAGACGGCCAAGGAGAAGACCGAGGCGGACGATTACATGCCCGGCCTCAAGCTCCGGGTCAAGCGGGATGTCTACACCCACACCACGCAGACCCGCGTCTATGACCCGCCCAAGGAAGAAAAATCTTCCGGCGGCGGCTCCTCCACCGACAGCGACGGCTTCGGCGGCTCGTCGGGTGGTTCGTTCTGAGTAAAAAACGGGCAAAAAAATACTCCGTGCATTTGCACGGAGTATTTTTTTTGACTTGTTACAACATTCTGGACAAAAATGCTTTCAGTCTCGGGTGCTTGGGGTTGGAGAACAGCTCCTGCGGGGGCTCATCCTCCTGGATGCGGCCCTCGTCGATGAAGATGACGCGGTTGGAGACTTCGCGGGCAAAGCCCATCTCATGGGTGACCA
>OGEK01002123.1_pt1 | contig 10167 bp, 9 predicted proteins | sample 1570641 | NCBI WGS metagenome assembly OGEK01 (sample SAMEA2582136, study PRJEB24529) | metagenome | biome: Human gut stool | place: China | collected 2011
TCACAAGACTACGGTGATTTAGCAAATGTGGCGGGTAAATTCTTAGAGGATATGCGGAAATCCAGTAAGTTTGTTTATACCAATCTCGATCTTAAATTTGATACTGCTCAAATGCGTATTAAGATTGACCGTGAAAAAGCAGGAACTTACGGTATTACGATGCAACAAATCAGCCGTACTTTAGGTAGTTTCTTATCTGCCGCAACTATTGAACGTGTGGATATTGATGGCCGTGCTTATAAAATCATTTCCCAAGTAAAACGTGACAATCGTTTATCACCGGAAAGTTTTAATAAGTATTACGTCACTGCGGCAAATGGTACCTCTGTGCCATTAAGCAGCTTGGTGACGGCTACATTGGAACCGCAACCAAGTACATTGCCTCGTTTCAGTCAGTTAAACTCTGCGGTGATTAGTGCTGTACCGATGCCTGGGACTTCAATTGGTGATGCTGTTCAATGGCTACAAGATAATGCGAAAAATACCTTGCCACAGGGTTACAACTATGACTTTAAAGGTGAAGCGCGTCAGTTAGTACAAGAAGGTAGCTCACTTGCAGTAACGTTCTTACTTGCGGTAGTGATTATTTTCTTAGTATTAGCGATTCAATTTGAATCAATTCGCGATCCAATTGTGATTATGATTTCTGTACCGTTAGCGGTAAGTGGTGCGTTATTAGCCTTAAATGCCTTCGGATTTGTAGGTGTTGCAGGAACGACACTCAATATCTACTCACAAGTTGGTTTGATTACCTTAGTTGGTCTTATTACGAAACACGGTATTTTGATGTGTGAAGTGGCGAAAGAAGAGCAGTTAAACCATGGTAAAACGCGTATTGAAGCGATTACTGCTGCAGCTAAAGTCCGTTTGCGTCCAATTCTGATGACAACGGCTGCGATGATCGCAGGTCTTGTACCGTTGCTTTATGCAACAGGGGCCGGCGCGGTATCTCGTTTCAGTATTGGTATTGTTATCGTGGCAGGTTTGGCAATCGGTACATTGTTTACCTTATTCGTATTGCCAGTGATTTATTCTTACATTGCAAGCGAACACAAGCCGTTGCCAGTATTTGATGAAAATGTGAAACCAATTGAAGGTCACATTAACGAACAACATTAATTGAAAATACGATAAAAACAAACCGCACTTTGATTTTTCAAGTGCGGTTTTCTTTTAGATATAAAAAAAGCGAACATGATGTTCGCTTTTTATTTATGAAAGTGCGGTCAATTTTTTGACTGTTTTATTTAACCGTTTTTATTTTTTGCCGCTTTATAAAGCTCCATCGCTTCTGGTAATAAGCGTTGTAAGTTTTCTTGGCGAGATTCATCACTCGGGTGAGTAGAAGCTAACACATCAAGCGCCCCTTTAGAACCACCTGAGGCTTTAGCCATTTTTTGCCATAAACCAGGCGCAACTTGTGGATTGTAACCTGAGCGAGCCATTAGCATTAATCCAACTTCATCCGCTTCAGTTTCTGCGCTACGAGAGTAAGGTTTATCTAAAGCAAAGTCTTTGGTTAAACCTACTGCTAATTCACTTGCGCTTGAGCCAATAACAGTAGAAAGGGCGGCATGACCTAAACTTGCTGCAATATTAGTAGCCATACCAAAATTCACTTTCGCTTTACCGTGTTCTTTTAAAGCGTGTGCCATTTCGTGACCCATTACAACAGCAATTTCATTATCGTTTAACTGTAAGGTATCCACTAAACCTGTGTAGAATGCCATTTTACCGCCTGGCATTGCCCAAGCATTCAATTCTTTTGATTTAATGACATTGATTTGCCAGTTAAATTGTTGTCCAGTTTCATTCGCTTGGTCTGCATAAGGGACCATTTTATTAAATACATTATGGATACGTCTGGCGGTATTGGATGTGGTATCAATTGCACCTTGTGAGCGAATTTTACCCATTTCTTGAGTATAGCTGCTTGCAGCTTGTTGGTTGATTGAAGCTGAATCTGCACAAGATGTGATAACCGCACTTGCTAATACAGCAAACGCAAAACTTTTGAGTTGTTTTTTCATAATTAAGTCCTTTTTGGTTAAAGCGTCAATATTATATAAGTTTCTTTATTGTTGTCGATATAAAAAGATTGCCTTTTAATTTTGTACTATTATAATAGTGCAAAATTATATTCTAGGACTTTACTATGACAATAAAAAAATCTCCTTCTTTATTAGGCGGCGCCATGATTATTGCAGGTACCGCGATTGGTGCAGGTATGCTTGCAAACCCAACCTCAACGGCTGGCGTATGGTTTATCGGCTCTATTCTTGCTTTGGTTTACACTTGGTTTTGTATGACTACATCAGGTTTGATGATCTTAGAAGCCAACTTACATTATCCTACCGGCTCAAGCTTTGACACCATCGTAAAAGATTTGTTGGGAAAAGGTTGGAATATTATCAATGGTCTTTCTGTGGCTTTCGTCTTGTATATTTTAACTTATGCTTATATCACTTCTGGTGGTGGTATTACACAAAACTTGCTCAACCAAGCCTTTGGTTCAGCTGAAAGTGCGGTCGATATTGGACGTACTTCTGGATCCTTAATTTTCTGTTTTATTCTTGCGGCTTTCGTGTGGCTTTCCACTAAAGCTGTAGACCGTTTCACAACAGTATTGATTGTTGGGATGGTAGTCGCTTTCTTCCTTTCTACTGCAGGTTTATTGAGTTCAGTGAAAACAGAAGTGTTATTCAATAGTATTGCAGAAGGTGAGCAAACTTATTTACCTTATTTATTGACCGCACTTCCTGTTTGCTTAGTGTCTTTTGGTTTCCACGGAAATGTACCAAGCCTCGTAAAATATTACGATCGTGATGGTAGCCGTGTAATGAAATCGATCTTTATTGGTACAGGCTTAGCTTTAGTGATTTACATCTTATGGCAGCTTGCGGTGCAAGGTAATTTACCACGTACAGAATTTGCACCCGTAATTGAAAAAGGCGGCGATGTATCGGCATTATTAGAAGCATTACACAAATATATTGAAGTGGAATACATTGCAGTTGTGTTGAATTTCTTTGCTTATATGGCTATTGCAACCTCATTCTTAGGGGTAACGTTAGGTTTATTTGATTATATTGCTGACTTATTTAAATTTGATGACAGTTTATTAGGCAGAACAAAAACCACATTGGTGACCTTCTTACCGCCGCTATTGTTAAGTTTACAATTCCCTTATGGCTTCGTGATTGCTATTGGTTATGCCGGATTAGCCGCAACCATTTGGGCAGCAATCGTGCCGGCACTACTTGCTAAAGCAAGTCGTCAAAAATTCCCAAATGCAACTTATAAAGTGTATGGCGGTAATTTTATGATTGGCTTTGTGATCTTATTCGGTGTGTTAAATATTGTGGCACAAGTAGGCGCAAACTTAGGATGGTTTGCAAGTTTCGCAGGATAAGTTTTCGCGTTAATATTGTAGGGCGTATTTTATACGCCCTTTTTAATTTTACATAGGAAACGAGATGAGTAACAAAACGAGCGTTTACGATAAAGAAAACTTCTTTGCACTTTATCAAAAACTTCGATCTAACCCAATCAGTCTCAATGAAATAGTAGAAAAGCCGACAATGCTTTCCCTGTTACCTGATTTACAAGGAAAAAAATTGCTCGATCTAGGTTGTGGAACGGGCGGACATTTGCAACTCTATTTAGAACGCAATGCGGAGAGAGTAGTAGGAACAGATCTTTCAGCTAAAATGCTAGAGCAAGCTGAACAAGATCTGCAAAAGTGCGGTCAATTTTCTGGACGTTTTTCGTTATATCAGTTACCGATGGAAAAATTAACGGAATTGCCAGAAAGTGATTTTGATGTCATTACCAGCTCTTTTGCTTTTCATTATATTGAAGATTTTCCCGCTTTATTAGCTTCTATTGCCAACAAACTTAAGCCTAACGGTACATTAGTTTTTTCCCAAGAGCATCCGATTACAACTTGCCATAAAGAAGGGGAGCGCTGGGAAAAAAATGAGAAAAAACAGCAAGTCGCTTATCGTTTAAATCATTATCGTGATGAAGGACTGAGAGAGCGAAATTGGTTTCAACAATCTTTCAAAACCTATCATCGCACTACCGCCACAATTATTAATAATTTGATAGAAAAATGTTTCCAAATAGAACAAATGGCAGAACCTATGCTGGCAGAAAAACCTGAATGGCAAGCAGAATTTAAAGATTTACAACATCGCCCCGTGTTATTATTTATAAAAGCGACAAAAAAATAGAGAGAAAATATGAAAAATCCAATAACGAATCTTAATCTCCTCTTAGCCTCAATGGAACCCACTTTAAATGCGGGCATTTATTATTTCGCCACCTTAAAACCTGAGCAAGATTTACCGCTTTCTGCACTCATTGCTACTATTCGTGAAAAAGAAGGCTTATCCGTTGTTGTCACAGAAGAAACTGCCCAAAATTACAAACTAGCAGTGCAGTTTAAAGCAGCTTGGATTACCTTGACCGTTCATTCCGATCTCGCCGCTGTAGGCTTAACCGCCGCCTTTGCCAAAGTATTAGGCGAAGCGAATATAAGTTGTAATGTCGTGGCTGGAAATTGTCACGATCATATTTTTGTACCTTATGAAAAAGCCGATATTGCAATGATAACCTTGCATGCATTGCAACAAGCTTCAAGCGAAAATAGTCAAAAAATAAACTAGAATTTCGCCGCGCTTTATGGTATAAATCGCACCGCTGTTTTTGGGTTTCAAAAGCAGCGTTTTTAATTATTAACAACACACACATATCATTAAGGCTTAATCGGGGTGCCAAACGGTCGATTAGCTGATATGTGGAGGCTCAACCCCAACAAAAGGAAAATATTATGGCACAAGTTTCAATGCGCGACATGATCAACGCGGGCGTACACTTCGGACACCAAACTCGTTACTGGAATCCACAAATGAAACCTTTCATTTTTGGTGCTCGTAACGGTGTTCATATCATCAACTTAGAAAAAACTTTACCTTTATTCAACGAAGCTTTAGCGGAATTAACCCGCATTGCTAGCAACAACGGTAAAGTATTATTCGTTGGTACTAAACGCGCGGCTCAAGAAGCAGTACAAGCTGCAGCATTAGACTGTCAACAATATTATGTAAACCACCGTTGGTTAGGTGGTATGTTGACTAACTGGAAAACCGTTCGTCAATCAATTAAACGTTTAAAAGATTTAGAAACTCAATCTCAAGACGGTACTTTTGACAAATTAACCAAAAAAGAAGCGTTAATGCGTACTCGTGAGATGGAAAAACTTGAATTAAGCCTTGGCGGTATCAAAGATATGGGTGGCTTACCGGATGCGTTATTCGTTATCGGTGCAGACCACGAACATATCGCTGTTAAAGAAGCAAACAACCTAGGTATTCCAGTATTTGCTATCGTTGATACTAACTCAACTCCAGCTGGCGTAGATTTCGTTATCCCTGGTAACGATGATGCGACTCGTGCTATCCAACTTTACGTTTCTGCAGCTGCAGCAGCGGTTAAAGAAGGTCGTGGTAACGAAGCTCAAGTTGCTGAAGAATTAGCAGCTGACGCAGAATAATTTAAGTTTTGCAATAAGGCGAAGCCCTTAATAATCAAACGATTAATTGGCATAGGGGCTAAAATTTAGCCCCTATATTTTTATCTAAAAGTGCGGTCAAAATAAATCGCATTTTCGACAGAGGATTTTTAAAATGGCTGAAATCACAGCATCATTAGTAAAAGAACTTCGTGAACGTACCGGTGCCGGTATGATGGAATGTAAAAAAGCATTAGTTGAAGCAAACGGTGATATCGAGTTAGCAATCGACAACATGCGTAAATCTGGTCAAGCTAAAGCAGCTAAAAAAGCAGGCCGTGTTGCAGCTGAAGGTGTTATCCTTGCTCGTGTAGAAAATGGTTTCGGTGTATTAGTTGAAATGAACTGTGAAACTGACTTCGTAGCAAAAGATGCTGGCTTCTTAGGTTTAGCAAACGAAGTCGCTGATTTCGCAGCAGCGCACAAAGGTACCACTATCGAAGCGTTACAAGCACAATTTGAAGAAAAACGTGCTGCATTAGTGGCTAAAATCGGTGAGAACATGAACATCCGTCGTGTTGCTTACTTAGAAGGTCAAGTTATTGCTCAATACTTACACGGTGCAAAAATCGGTGTATTAGTTGCAGGTGAAGGTTCAGAAGATGAACTTAAAAAAGTGGCAATGCACGTAGCGGCATCTAAACCAGAATTCGTGAACCCAGAAGATGTACCTGCAGATGTTGTTGAACACGAGCGTCAAATTCAAATTGATATCGCAGTTAACTCTGGTAAACCAAAAGAAATCGCAGAGAAAATGGTTGAAGGCCGTATGAAGAAATTCACTGGTGAAGTTTCATTAACAGGTCAACCATTCGTAATGGATCCTTCTGTATCTGTAGGTGACTTCTTAAAATCAGTAAACACTTCAGTGTCTAACTTCATCCGTTTAGAAGTGGGTGAAGGTATCGAGAAAAAAGAAGAAGATTTCGCAGCTGAAGTTGCAAAAATCACTGGCGGTAACGCTTAATTTTCTCCATTGAGATATAAAAAAGCCGATATTCAATATCGGCTTTTTTGTTGTCTTAAATTTGAGATGCTTTATTTTTTTGGACGAATATCGATGGCAGGGTCTGCATCTTTACGATATTTTTCTTCAATCAGTTTTTTCAGTCCATAATCGTCTTTGTCAGCTTGATCAGAGAATAAATCTTCCTCTAATGTGAGCTTCGGATTTTTAATGCCTATCCAATGAGCAATGCCTTCCAAGAAATTCAAACCAGATTTAAAGGCTTTGTATTCTTTACGTGCCGTATCATCAGATGAAATCTTAAAGAGCGGAATATTATGATGTAATTGGCTGTGACAGTTTTGGTTAAACAAGGTTACACCGTGTTTATCATCTTCTTGATGACATAAACCATGATCTGAAAAATAAATCATCGAGAAAGTGCGGTGTGTTTTTTGCTCGTTTTCTTTGAGCGTTTCATACACTTTCTTAATAAAATCATCGGTTTTCTTAATGGATGTAATATAGCAATTTAAGTATTCGTTCTTTTTCTCAATGTCATTGTCATTGAAAATTTTCGGGTAATCTTCAACGCGATCGCAAGCAAGCGGATGCGAACCGTAAATGTGTAATACAATAAAGCGTTTACCTTGCGTTGGATCTTCTAAAACTTGGGCAAATTTAGGGATTAAATCAAAATCGCTGTAGTTTGTCGAATTAAAGCTCCCACCTTTTTTCAAGAAAATGGTTTCATCAGATTTTGAGGCTAGAGACGCGACCGGCGTGTCGTATTCACCTAAGAAACCTTGATTAGACAGCCAGTAGGTTTTCAGACCAGCAGACTTAATGAGATCCACTAAGCTTAAATCATAGTTGGGTTCCCATTTTTCTTTATCCGGTAACGTTAACATTAAGCGCAATGAGGCGACAGTGTTAGTTCCGGCGGATGTCATGCCATCAATCAGTGTACCATTTGCTGATGACATAAAGGGCGTGTCATTGACGGGGTATCCATACGCATGCAAGTAATCTTTTCTCGCACTTTCACCCAAAATAATCACATAATCTTGGTATTTAGAATTTTCTAATGTGGATTGTCCCCAGCTGCTTTCCTGTGACATTTTTTTCAATTTTTGCCATTCATTAACAATTTCTACACTCGAATCTATCGTTTCTTTTAATGGCGCAGCAATCGGTAAGTTGTAGCCAATCAACAGGGTAGCGAGGGCAATGAATGTTTTATTGCGATAAAATTTCACCCCAAATTTGACCGCACTTTTATAATGTAAAAAGACTAAAATTGGAATAGCCAATGCCGCTAAATAGCTGCTCACAGGGATTTGCATGAGAAACTCTTTGGTCTCTAACATATCTGTCGCGAGAACCGATGCAATATATTGGTAGCTTGGCGCACCAAAATTTAAGCCTGTCGGCGTATAAATTGCGTGTAAGCAAACTAAGGGTAATAAAATAAAATAGAAAGATTTTCGGCTACTACTTAATAAAATAATGAAAATAGCAGTGAGTAAAATCAGACTAATAGATGGTTCAGGAAACATCCCTGAACCTCGTAAAATCAAATAACCGGCAGCAATGGCACAAGCCAAAGAAAAAAGTGCGGTTAAAATTTGTGAGGTTTTTGAAATCTTCATAAAGTTTACCTATAAAATCAAAACGGCGATATTTTATCGCACTTTTCTGACCAATTTCCATTTTTAACTTTTTCGCTCTTTTGCTAGAATAAGCCAAATTTTGTAACCGACAAAGGAAAAGACAAATGAGCCAACCAATTTACAAACGTATTTTATTGAAATTAAGTGGTGAAGCATTACAAGGAGATGAGGGCTTCGGTATCGATCCTTCAATCCTTGATCGTATGGCGTTAGAGATTAAAGAATTAATTGAAATGGGCGTGGAAGTTGGTGTTGTGCTCGGCGGTGGTAACTTATTCCGTGGCGCAAAATTAGCTAAAGCCGGTATGAATCGCGTGGTGGGCGACCATATGGGGATGCTTGCAACGGTGATGAATGGCTTGGCAATGCGTGATGCGCTTCACCGTGCAGATGTGAATGCAAAATTAATGTCTGCATTCCAATTAAATGGGATTTGCGATACCTATAACTGGTCTGAAGCCATCAAAATGTTGCGTGAAAAACGTGTAGTGATTTTCTCAGCCGGTACGGGTAGCCCGTTCTTTACTACAGATTCAGCTGCATGCTTGCGTGGTATTGAAATTGAAGCGGATATCGTGTTAAAAGCGACCAAAGTTGATGGCGTGTATGATTGCGACCCTGCAAAAAATCCTAATGCGAAGCTATACCATAAATTATCTTATGCAGAAGTGATTGATAAAGAATTAAAAGTAATGGATTTAGCCGCATTCACACTTGCGCGTGACCACGGTATGCCAATTCGTGTATTTAATATGTGTAAACCAGGTGCGTTACGTAAAGTGGTACTTGGTACAGAAGAAGGCACAACGATTAGCTAATTTAATAAAGTCAAAATGAAAAACGGTAGAAAGGATTTCTACCGTTTTTTGTGCATTAATATCAGTTTTAGATGTATTGGCGATATTTAAACAAACATTATTAAATTCAAATAAGATATTGTATTTTAGATTCTTTCGAATTTTTTAGTGAAAATATAATCGCTTACCTTAGCGATAAGCGGTTTGTTTTTATATTATGGTTTAATCCATTTTGGTTCAGGTAAGATACATCCCGTCTCATGCTCCATGTCACAAGCTGTTGCACAGAGTCCCTCAACGACAATTTTGCAATCTTTTCCTCCTTTAGACTTACATTGCTCAATGACATCTTTATTTGCTTGTTCTTTATTCCAACCAAAGCCAAAAATATCAAAATAAGTACCATTGCGAGCACCAATTCCACTTGATAAACAAATATTGCTATAAGAAGCCATTACTTTACAGTTTTTGTTACCTTCATCTTTACATTGTTCTAGCGCATCTTTTTCAGCTGCTTTTTGAGTGGAATGTGCTTTATTAGAAGCCCAGACCATTTTATTGTTATCTGCTGAATTAACTATACTCATCCATAAACTTTCTCGAGTTAATATAGAGGTAAGTTCTTTGTCATCTGTTTGCCCAAGTGCACGACAATTAAATTCTTTATCTAAGTCTCCAAATCCTGTTGCAGCACGATAAGAGGTAATGTTACCGCTTAAGTCTGTAAAGGCATAAGTCCAATAATTACCAGTAAAAACATTTTCTCTTTGAGTGTAAATAGTTGTACCAAAAGCATTATAAGATCGGCCAACTTCTCGATCAAAAATTTGATACATAGGTTTTGCAAAACTATAGATAAAAAATGCTTTATCTTTTTCTTTACAAATTTTTGTTTCATTAACTGCTAACTCTTTATCTTCTATAAATTCCTTAATATTTTTACCTTTCCAATATAAACTTGAAAAAGGATTAACATAAGTGGAACAACTTGATAACCACGCTGAAGCGCAAACTATAGCAGCAATACGGAATACGTTTTTCATGTTATAAATCATACTAAAATCCTCTGTTATTAATTGAGCGCAAAGATACTATCAAATCATACTTTAAGCAATAGAAACTTATATTCAAAATAAAAGATTCAAAACTCCCTAAAAATCCAGTAAAATCACTGTG
>OGEK01002132.1_pt1 | contig 10128 bp, 8 predicted proteins | sample 1570641 | NCBI WGS metagenome assembly OGEK01 (sample SAMEA2582136, study PRJEB24529) | metagenome | biome: Human gut stool | place: China | collected 2011
ATCACGACTGACAAGCTGAATATCCGGAGTGAGCCGAGTGAGGACGCGCAGGTGCTGGAACAGGCGCTGAAAAATGAGCGTTATTCCATTGTCAGCGAGCAGGACGGCTGGATTCAGATCAGCGGGGGCTATATTTCAGCGGATTATGTGGATGTGCGCTATGCGTTAAATGAAGCGCGTAAGCTGGATCTGCGGACGATGGTTCTCAATATGTATGACAATCTGGGTATTTCCAATGTCAATAACTACTTAAATATCCGCGTGGAGCCGAAGGAGAATGCGAAGATCATCGGTAAGATGACGAGCAAGTCCGGTGGTGAGATTCTGGAAACGACCGAGGATGGCGGCTGGTATAAGATCAAGTCCGGTCCGGTTACTGGCTATGTTAAATCCGAATTTATTCTGACTGGAGATGCGGCGAAGCAGGAGGCACTGCAGGTTGCACAGCTGATGGCGATCGTATCAACTGACCGTCTGAATGCCCGTACGGAGCCGAACACGGACGCGCCGATCTGGACGCAGATTTCCAACAGCGAGCGGTATTCGGTTATGAGCCAGCAGGATGGCTGGGTGCAGATTGCACTGGATGAGACGAGTGCCTATGTAGCGACTGAATTTGTCGATGTCCGGTATGCGTTAAATGAGGCGATCGAGTTTACACCGGTTGAGGAGACCCCGGAGCCTGAGACCAAGGCGGCGAGCAGCAAGGGAGGCTCTGGAAGCAAGAGCAACAGTAACGGTGGTTCTGGCAGCCAGAAAGCATCTTCAAGCGGCTCCTCCAAGCGTGCGCAGATCGCAAACTACGCGACTCAGTTCCTTGGGAATCCGTATGTATGGGGCGGTACCAGCTTGACAAATGGTACGGATTGTTCTGGATTTACGATGTCGGTTATGGCACACTTCGGCGTCGGCCTGCCGCATCATTCGGGTTCCCCGGCGGGAGCAGGAAGAAGTATCAGTTCTTCCCAGATGCGTCCGGGTGATCTGATCTTCTACACAAACAGCGGTGGAACGATCAACCATGTAGCACTCTATATCGGCGGCGGGCGCGTGTGCCATGCATCGAATGCAAGGGATGGTATCAAGATTTCCACCTGGAATTACCGTACCCCGGCGAAGATCGTCAATGTACTGGGCGATTAATTCCATGGAAAGTCAATAAAAATTATTTGAAAGAGAGCAGGGAGAAAAGGCAGCTTTTCCCAGCTCTCTTTTTTCTGTTTCATAGGAAATTGTGTCCTATGAAATAAAAAACGCTCCGCGAGAATGTGCCAAGGCACATTCTTTTTCATATCATCCAATACCGCCCAATGCGATGCCTAATATTAATACCAGCGCACATACCGGAATATAAATATAGCGGCACACCGGTACAAACCATTTTGTAAAATTCTTTTCGCGACCTTTGTTGACCTGCGTTTCTGCATAGTCTTTTCCGAATACCCAGAAGAACATGATTCCGGCGAGTCCGGCACCGAGAGGGCAGATGTAGATGGAGAGAACGTCCATCCAGTCGGAGACGATGCCCTGGATTAACAGGGAGACGGCAGCTCCGATGATACCGATAACTGCGCAGGCAGGGACGCGGCCGAGGTGGAGTTTTTCCTGGACGGTGGCGATCGGTGCTTCGTAGAGATTGAGCAGGGAGGTCATCCCGGCGAAGAGAACGGCTACGAAGAAAATAATCGCGATCAACGTACCGCCCGGCATTGAGCGGATGAGGTTCGGGAGGTAGATGAAGAGAAGTCCCGGACCACCCTGATCAAGTTTTGCGCCGGTGGTTGCCATTGCCGGGATGATGACGAGGGCGGCGAGAATCGCGGCGATCGTATCAAACAGGGCAACCCGCGCGGCGGATGCCGGGATGTTTTCCTCATCGGAGAGGTAGGAACCGTAGATTAAGGTTCCATTTCCGGCGACGGACAGGGAGAAAAATGCCTGCCCCAGTGCGAAAATCCATGTTTTTGGGTCTGCGAGGATCTCAGGATCGATGCGGAAAATGTAGCGGTAACCCTGCATCGCACCCGGCTGGAATGCTACGTAGATGCCTAAAAAGACAAACAGGATGAAGAATACCGGCATCATCAGCTTGTTGGCGTTCTCGATTCCGCTTCCGACGCCGAACATCAGAATCAGAATGCAGAAGAAGAGGGCGGCAAGCTGCCAGCCATTGTTTCCAAATGCGGACGCCATCGAGCCGAAAGCAGAGGCAAAACCGTCTGTGTCGGCCGGGGCAAGCGTGGCACCGGTAAAGGCTCCGATGGCATATTTTAGGATCCAGCCCATGACGACGGTATAGCCGATCGCCATCGCGAGGGAACCGGCTGCCGGGATGAAACCGAGCGCGTCACCCAGTTTGCGCCTGCCGCGTGTCTCGCAGGCAGCGCCGAACGCGTCGATTGGACCGGAGCGGGTGCCGCGTCCCAGGCACATTTCCCCGATGACACCCGTGGAGCCGATCAGGGCGACGAAGATAAAGTACGGGATCAGGAACGAGCCGCCGCCGTACAGGGAGACGCGGGTGGGGAACATCCAGAGATTTCCCATGCCGACCGCCGAGCCGATACAGGCGAGGATGAAGCCCCACTTACTGTTGAAAGATTCTCTTTTTTCCATGAAATTGTAACTCCTCAAACATTATATAAGATTTGCTGCAAATATCTGGGAGTCCGCTGATTGGAAGCGGTCAGGCAGATGTTTGCATAAGTCCATCTATTATACCAGAAGAGAGGCATTGCTTTCAAGTGGCAGAGCGCGCGAATCGTATGTTTTAGGGGAAAAGGCGATCTAAAGTAACTGCCGGTGAACCGTTACAGGGAAATACCTTGATTTATAGGGTGGAAAGATGGTATTCTATAGAGGACGGCAGCGGCGGGCTTTGGGAGGGTGGCGCCGCGGCAGAGCAGATTCGAAAAGGAGAAGGTAGCACAATGAAAAACGCAAACAGGATTCCGGAGACGTTTCAGACGGATGCGGAATACAGACAGTGGATGGAGCGCTGGCAGCAGGAGGCGCGGGAGGCGACGATCGAGGGATTTAAGCAGAATCGTAAGTTAAACGGCATGACACAGACGGAGCTTGGCAGAAAGGCGGGGATTTCCCAGCCGAATATCACCCGCTTCGAGAGCGGCAGCTACAATCCGTCGCTGGATTTTATGGTAAAGATCGCAGCGGCGATGGGGAAACGGGTACAGATTACATTGGTAGATGAATAAGAGGCGTGCGCCGAGGCGCACAGGGACCATTTGGGGAATAAACAGGGGAGACAGCGGTGTGTGTGAGGCTGTCTCCCCTGTTTTTAATGAGTGCATTTCAGCGACGATTCAATAAACCGTGAAATCATATTCCACTCATAGCTCTGTTCCAGCCACGCAAATTTGATCGGGTACCGCGCTTCTTTCCCGAGCGTAAAGACATGGAGTGTATCCAGCTGTTCCTTGCTGAGAATAGAAAATGCGAGGTTTTTTGGGCTGATGCAGGCACCTTTTCCCATCGCGCAGAGGGCAAGCAGGGTAGCGATGTTGTCAGAGCAGGCATGAACCGAGGGGACGAAGTTGTCTGTCGCGAGGATATTCCGCCCGATGCGTCCGACTAGATCATGTTCACGGTTTAGGAGAAACGGACATGGAGCCAGAAGGGAGTAGCGGTGATGGCGGCTGACTTCCTGGATAATGGCTTCGGTCTGTTTGCCGTAAATGTTCTGCAGCAGGGCAGTGGAGACGATGAGAACCATCTCTTCCTCATAGAAATCCCGCAGAATGATGCCGGGAATGCGAACTGAAAAATTGGCGATCGCCAGATCAATTGTGCCGTCCAGCAGGTATTTTTGCAGCACATCGTTGGAAGATTCGATGAGTTCCACATCCACGCCGGGATATTCCTTTTGAAAGGCGGCGATCAGCTCCGGCATGATGGCGTGTCCGCGCGTGAATGCGATGCCGATCCGCAGTTTTCCTGTCTGGTTATTTAAAATATCGCCAAATTCGTGAAGCATACAGTCATATTTTGTATTAAATTCCGTTGCATAGCGCAGAAATACCTCCCCCGCATAGGTAAGCTCCAGCGGGATGTGACGGATTAGGAGCGGACATCCATGCTCCCGCTCGATTCCGGCGATATGGGCGCTTAATGTCTGCTGGGTAATATGTAGCGCATCGGCGGCCCTAGTGAAGCTGCGGTTTTTCGCAACCGCGGCAAAATATTCCATTGATTGAAAATTCATATTCGAATGACTCCTCTTTTCCCAAAACTTTCATCTTAAGTTTCTAAAAAGCATCTGACTATAAAAGTGGTCCTTCCAACTCAAACACTGTCCGCTGCAGCTGCGCGATTAGCAGGCTGGCAGCTGGGGACGCTTTTTTTGCTGACGGAATCCGGACGCCGAGCACGCGCTCCATCGGCGGATTGAGTGGCAGCCGGACAACATTTTTAGAAATATCGCGGACGACCAGCTCTGGCAGGATGCAGACCCCCAGGTTGTGGCTGACCATCGCGAGCATGGAGTAGGTGTTCTGCGAGGTAAACGACGGCTTTGGCGGTGTAATGCCGAGCTGCTGGAACTGACGCAGCAGGTCATTTTCACCTTTTTCTTCTATATAAGAAACCTTGGGGAGATCTTTTAAGTCAAAGCGCTCATATTCTGCATAAGGGGAATCGTTCGCGCAGACAGCCAGGTAGGGCTCTTTTTTCAGGGGAAGCCAGTCCATCTTTCCGTCCGGGTGGGGACCGACGATGCCGAAATCGATGGAGCTATTTTCCAGCCATCCTTCAATCTCCTGTGAACACCCCTCCAGCACTTCAACGGTCATATCCGGGTAATCGGTAAGAAACTTTTTGAGGGCGGGCGGCAGCCATTGGACGGAAGCGCTTAAGTAAGCGCCGATCCGGATGTGCCCGGTCTGGACACCCCGGATGGAGGCAGCTGTCTGATCAAAATATTCCGCCGCCGCCAGCGTCCGCCGGATCGGGGAAAGCAGTGCCTCGCCGTTCCGCGTCAGGGCAAGTCCTCTCTGGGAACGCGAAAACAGGGAAAACCCGAGTTCTGTTTCAATATTTCGCAGCATATGGCTTGCCGCCGACTGCGTGTAACCGTTTTTCTGGGCGGCACGCGTCAGGTTATTTTCTTCTGCAATGGCTAAAAAAAGCCGCATATCTTTGAGATCCAAAAAATACTCCCTCCATTTTCGTAATAAGCGTTCGATCTGATTCATAAAATGTACAGAGCTGACAGATACCAAAGGAGGATGAGAAGATTTGTAAGAATTATGTAGAATACGAATCTGATTCATACGGAATATCCGGGCGGATTACATGGGTGCGTGTGCGGCGGACATTCATTCCGATGGCTCTGCCAAGTGTCCCTAGTATATCATATTCGTGAAAGAAATGGGAGAAAAAGATAGAAATATGCCTACGATCTCAAATACAACATAAAAAATTCATCTAAATGAAACACACAAAAAGTTAAAAAATAAACAAATGGTAAACAAAATTCATGAAACTCCGAAAGAAAATGGACAAAATTCTGAACGGGAGTCTAACGGAAAATGGCGCAGTTGTAGACAAAATATCATGATATCTTGTGCATTTATACTAATTGACGCTCGAAAAAGTGCAATTTATTTCATGAAAAAAACAGAGGGATTCATGATTCTATGCTATATCATGAAAACTCTGCATAATAAATTCAAATAATTTTGTTGAACAAATTTCACTTTAGTGATATAATTTTTTCAAAAGCAAGAAGTTTTTTGAGCGAATTGAAAAACTTGCTTAGCCAGCGCGCGGCACTACATCAAATAAAGGGGGAACTTTATATGGAAGCAATTAACAACATCGTCAGTATGTTGAACGGACCCATTTGGGGCGTTGGAATGTTAGTTCTGATTGTTGGTAGTGGTTTATACTTTACAATCCGTCTCGGCTTTTTCCAGTTTGTTCATTTTAAAGATATGTGGAGCCGAATCATTGACAAGTCGGAGTCTGAATCCGGTATTTCTTCATTCGCATCCTTCTGTACAACCATGGCGATGCGTGTTGGTACCGGTAACGTAGCCGGTGTAGCCGTAGCTCTTTACATGGGCGGACCTGGCGCACTCTTCTGGATGATCATCGCTGGTATGACAAACTCTGCTGTTTGCTTTACTGAGTGTACATTATTTATAAGAACCGTATCGATGGTCAGTATCGAAGCGGCGGCGCTTACTGTGCTGAGAGAGGTCTTGGCTGGAAAGCTTATGGTACCTTCTATGCAGCATTCTTCGGACTGGGCGTTGTATTATTCATGCCGGCAGCAGCTACCTTTACAATCTGCGATGGATTTAAGAACGCTTTAGGTATTCCGATGTGGATTTCGGCTCTGGTTATCGCACTGGCTATGGCAGTTGTAGTTATGGGTGGTGTTAAACGAATCAGTTCTGTAGCATCTATGCTGGTTCCGCCGATGGTAGGCATTTACCTGATTGCAACCGTTGTTATCTTAATCGCAAACGCAGGTCAGATTCCGAGCGTTATCGCTCAGGTTGTATCCTGTGCATTTGGTTCCAAAGAAGCTCTTCTGGGCGGCGGCGTTGGTATCGCTATCCAGCAGGGTGTTAAACGAGGCACATTCTCATCTGCATCTGGTATGGGTGAGTCCATGCCGACTGCAGCAGCAGCAGAGACCAGCCACCCGATTAAACAGGGTATGGCAAATGCGGCTGGTGTTTGGCTGGATACCGTTATCGTATGTACCGCTTCTGGTCTGATGATGCTCTTAAGCGGATGCTACAATACACAGTTTGGTTACATCGGTGGTACCGGTGCAATGCACGATCAGATGGCTCAGTTAGCAGCAGATGGAACATATGGCGTTATTTTCGTTCAGAATGCTTGCAGCACCGTTATGGGAAGTATTGCTCCTCTGTTCATTGCTATCATGCTGGCTCTGTTCTCCTTTACATGCTTAATCAGCTACTATTATGAGGGCGAGACTTCGGTTCTTTACCTGTTCCAGGGCGATGATAAAGCAGCTACCCGTAAAGTAGTTATCAGAATTATGCAGATTGTTATGCCTATCCTTATCTTCATCTGGGGCAATATCGATTCCGGTCTGGCTTGGAATCTTTCCGACCTTGCACTTGGTGGATCTACATGGATCAACATGTTAGTTGTACTGCTTCTGTCTCCGAAGGTATTTGCGCTGTACAAAGACTACGAAGAGCAGATGAAAGCAAAGAAAGACCCGTACTACAACCCGGATAAGCTTTGCTGGAAGGGCGTAGACGTTGAGATGTGGAAAGACATCAACAAAAAACGTATCGCAGAAGATAAATAATCGAATGTGAATCGTTACATATTATTAGATATAGAGCTTAACTCTTAGAGTCTAATATAAAAGGCAGTCCCTGTCGTGTGGCAGGGGCTGTTTTTTTGCTATTATATAGATAATGTCTATGATAGAAATGGTAATTTTTTGTAAATTGTCATTGACGATCCAGCCGCCGCGCGATACAATCAACCGCGAAAGGCGGTAATGGTATGGTACAGAAAGTGATTCGGGATCGCCTGGATGCGATCCTTCATTGGAATATATCCCTGGTCGGAGGATTTCTCGGAGCCTATGCGATTTTGCTTCATGCCGGAAACTTTGGCTCTGCTCAGACAGGCAACCTGATGGAGATGGGAGCGGAACTGGTATCGATGGAATGGTTTAACGTCCTTCTGCGTCTGGCTGCGCTGGTGCTGTTTGGACTGGGCGTGGCATCCGCATATCTGCTCACGAACTTTACGAAGATAAACATGCGGAAACTTGCCCTCTGGGTGGATGCGGCTGCGCTGGCACTGGCGTCGATGCTGCCGCTTGAACCGGCGCTGGTCGGAATTTATCCGATTTTCTTTGCATCCGCATTTCAGTGGGGCGTCTATTCCGGGGCCGACGGATTTAACAGCGCGACGATCTTTATGACGAACAACTTCAAACAGTCGGTGCTTGGCTGGCTGCAGTACGGTCTGACAAAGGATAAGGAATTTAAGAGAAAAGCAATTCTTTATACCTATACGGTCATCAGCTTTTTCCTGGGCGTGGTACTCGGAGCGTGGGCGGTCGGTCAGTTCGGCATCTACAGCGCCTATGTAGGCTTTTTGCCATTGGCGGCTGCGAGAACCTTTATCGCGGTCGGTACGGCTCCGCTTGAAAGCGAGACTCCGGAGGAGACGGCAGTCGAGGCGGCAGAGGAGATGGAAGAAGCAGAGAAGCTGGAGAAGGAGCAGAAGCTGTAAAGTCTGTTCCCTGCAAGTTTTCTACAAGATGCAGGAAAGAAAAGCGGCAGGAAACAGGCTTTGGCGGGAACAGGATGCGGAAAAATGCAGGCGCTTAAGAACAGCAAACGTGAAGCAGTGGACAGATTGCTTTAATGCTGGTGATATTGCTGCTGTAGGAATTTTCCCAGTATTCCTACTCCTTGATATAGCGCCGCAGACATAATACATAAAAGAATAATACTCATCACAACCATATCCATCTGGAATACCTGTGAGCCGTAGATGATCAGATATCCGAGTCCCTGTTTGGCAGCGAGAAATTCACCGATGATGACGCCGACCAGGCAGAGACCGATGTTGACCTTCATGTTGGCGAGAATCAGCGGGATTGAGCCTGGCAGCAGGACTTTGGTTAAAATATGAATCCGGTTTCCTCCGAGGGACCGGATTAATTTGATCTGGTCGGGATCTATCGAGGAAAATCCGTTGTGGAGTGTCAGGATCGAGCCGAAGACAGCGACCGAGATGGAGGCAACGATGATCGTGCGGATGTTGCTCCCAAGCCAGACGATGAGAATCGGGGCGAGGGCGGATTTCGGCAGACTGTTGAGCATGACGAGATACGGCTCCAGAATCTCTGAAAGATTCCGGCTCGACCAGAGGAGAACCGCGCCGATCAGCCCGCAGAGGATGACCAGTGTAAAGCTGATCAGCGTTTCATAGAGCGTCACGCCGGTGTGGATGAGGATGCTTTTGTCCTGCATCATCCGCAGGAAACAGCGCACGGTGCGTGACGGGGAACTGAAAATAAACGCGTCGATGAGCCCCAGTCGGGCGCTCATTTCCCAGCATATTAAAAAGAAAACGAATAAGAAAATCCGGCAGAAGAGAACCAGACGGCGCCGATGGAGCTGGCGGCGGAGGTAGGCTTTCTGGGCGGTGGACTCTTTCTTACATTTCATACTTTTTGCCCTCCCCTTGCAGTGTCTTCCATAGTTCATTGAAATAAAGAGAAAAAGCCGGATCATTCCGGCGTTCCAGCGGTCGGTTAGCGGACAGAGGGAAGGTAACCGGCAGGATGCGGCAGATGGTTCCGGGGCGTTTAGTCAGAACCAGGATGCGGTCGGCGGCACTCACGGCTTCGGAGAGGTCGTGGGTGATCAGAATCGCTGTTTTGCGGCGCTCCCGGATGATGGTGCTGATATCGTCGCAGACGGTTAAGCGTGTCTGATAATCGAGCGCCGAAAATGGTTCGTCGAGAAGCAGAAGCTCCGGTTCTAGCGCCAGTGTCCGGATCAGGGCGGCGCGCTGGCGCATTCCACCGGATAGTTCGGAGGGGCGGGAATGCTCAAATTGTTCCAGTCCGTAGATTTTTAAGAGCCGGTGGAGGCGGTCTTCCGCGGCATGATCCATTTTTTTCTGAATTTCCAGCCCGAGGGCAGCATTCTGGATGATCGTCCTCCACTCGAAAAGCTGGTCGCTTTGCAGCATATAACCGATGCGGCACTGGCTTTTCGAGAGCGGAACCCCATTTATAAGAATGGAACCTTCTTCCGGCGGCAGGAGCCCGCTGATTAAGGAGAGTAGCGTGGATTTTCCACAGCCGGACGGTCCGACAATGGCGATAAATTCGCCGGTTTCTACCTGAAATGATATATCAGAAAGGGCTTTCGTCTCCCCGGATATCGTGTGGTAGGAGTAGGAAAGCCCGGAAACTTCCAGAATGGGCGGCATAAGCAAATACCTGGGTAACTGTGTATCAGTGGGACAGTTACGCTCCTTGAAACATTCTTACTTTATAATATGCGGAAGTGAAAAGCCGGGTTACTGTACACGGGTAGGCACTTTTGGAACCGAAAGTGCCGTAAGAAAACGTGGTGGCAGCAG
>OGEK01002133.1_pt1 | contig 10124 bp, 6 predicted proteins | sample 1570641 | NCBI WGS metagenome assembly OGEK01 (sample SAMEA2582136, study PRJEB24529) | metagenome | biome: Human gut stool | place: China | collected 2011
AGCGGTTCGAAGTCAGGATCTCAAGCACACGTTGTAAACGGTTGCCCGCAAACTTCTGCAGACCATCCGCCATCGACTCCATTCCATACAGGAACATTCCCAGTCCTCCAATGAACTGAAAGAGTGTTCCCAAAGTACTAATAGACATACATATTCTCCCATCATCTTTTGATCTTTACACATAGTATGTCTTCACTATATCAAATAAATGTAAAAATAACCAGCAGGAAATGTAAAATCTGTGTAAAATTTGATATTCGCAACACTGTACTGCCTGAATGAGAGGATGGTTACAGGACAGCCCGGTACCAATCCTATAGTGCCGGGTTGCGAAAGCCGCCTTCCACAAACCGCCCGCTCGCAAACATCGCCTGAACAGCAGCCCGGTAGTCAGACAGCTTCTGTGCCTTCTTAATCTTCTTCAATTCTTTTTCACATCCCGGAAAATGGCACTGGAAATAGTACCAGAGTTCCTTCATTTTAAACAAAGTATTCCGATCGCCAGACATAATTTCTGCATAACCGGTCAAGAGGCGATCGTGGAATTGCTGGAAGGATTGGAGATGAGTCGAGGATGGCAGATTCCGCACCTCTCCAAAAATCCACGGACTTGCAACCGCCCCACGCCCAAACATCAACGCGGCTAATTTCGTTTTTTTCTGCATTTTGCCTTTGTCAGACGGTTCATCTTGTCCTACAATTTCTTCCATGAGCGCAGACGCATCCGCCGCCGAAAAAAGATTTCCATTATAGCTAACCGGGCAGCGGCTCTGCTCCAGCGCATACGCAAATGACTCCATCCGTATTTTCCCCTTATAATAGTCCTCGCGCACTCTCGGGTGTACAATCAGTTCCTCCAGCGGATAGTGATTATAGATAGCAAGCAGGCGTGGAAATTCAGACTCTTCTTTCATGCCGATCCGGGTTTTGATCGACAAACGCACCGGCTTTCCATCCGACGCGTGGATTTTTTCCAATCCGTTGCAGACTTCCTCCAGAAACAAGCTCAAATCTTCCGGCTCGGCTAAAAATCCCGCGCCCTTTTTCTTCGTAACCACCGTTCCCGACGGACAGCCCAGGTTCAGATTAACCGTCCTATATCCATACTCCGCCAGTTCCTCGCAAACCCACAGAAAATCTTCCGCCGAATGCGTCAGAATCTGCGGGATCAGGCATAATCCCTGATTATGCTCTGGAAGAATATCGTTCCTCTCCCTGGATGTCAGCTTATGACTGGAACCTGGTGCAATGAACGGACTGTAATACCGGTCAACGCCCCTATAAATGACTGCATGCGCCTGCCGGAATACGTATCCCGTGATTCCCTCCATTGGTGCAAAATCTAATTTTACACTCCTTGCATCGTTCGCGCTTATACGATTCGCGCCCACTTTTAATGCCTCTGGCTGAATCATTTTCTTCACGCTTCATTTCCTCCCAGTGATATGATATAGATCGGATTCTGCCCTTTCATCAAATGACTGGAACCAATCTTCTCCGCTTTTGCAATCTGAATGGACAGAATCTCCGCCTCTATCCTGCGCTCTTTCAGGTAACTCATAAGCACTGTCAGAGACTCCAGCGCAATCAGGTTGATCACAATCCGGATATCTGGGTTCAAGCGGAACAATTCATCCAGAATCTCGCGCATCTGTCCGGTTGTTCCCCCGATAAATGCCCGATCCGGTCGGTGAACATTTACCTGTGCAAATGTCTCCGGCGCCTTTCCCGGCACGATCGTGACCGCCTCTGTTCTGGCTTTCTCACAATTTGCCCGGATCAGTTCAACCGCCTCTTCCTTATATTCAAACGCACACACATGAATCCCCGGACAGCTTACCGCCGCTTCCACACTGACAGAACCCGTTCCCGCGCCAATGTCCCAGAACTCACAGTCCTCATACAATTCCAGCTTGGACAATGACACGGTCCGCACCTCACTCTTCGTCATCGGGACCTTGCCCCGGATAAACCATTCATCTCGCATTTGCTACTCCCCATTTTCTAGATTCTCATATAAATTCACTCATTTGATATATTTTTGCTGACTCCCTTTGGCACATACATCCAGCCATTTTCGCAAAAAATCTGGACAGGATGCATAATAGAGATGCGGAAATCCGCCAATCTGTCCTCCCTTTTCATGGATGCAGCGCCAGCTTCGGTTTCCGGTCGGTTTGACTGCCTCCCAGTCGGTGCCCGGATCTTCGCTCTCCCAGTAATGGAACTCATGCCCGTGAATTTCCTGACCGGATGAGGTCAGCAGACGCACATAGCCAAACCGGCGCAGGCGGTTCGTCCGGTAAGCGTCAAATGGATAAACGCCAGCCATTTCCCAGTGTTTTCCATCGCTTCCTTCAAGAGTACGGTGTAAATATAAAAATCCACCGCATTCCGCCAGAAACGGCATTCCCGCCGCAATCGACCGCCGGATACTCTCACGCATCGCCGCGTTCTTTGCCAGCTCCTGTGCATAATTCTCCGGATAACCGCCGCCAAATAAAAGCCCATCCACTCTGTCCGGGATTTTTTTATCCCTCAGTGGACTGAAATAAACCAGCTCCGCCCCCATCTGTTCCAGAAGGCGGAAATTTTCCTGATAGTAGAAGCAGAATGCCTCGTCACGGGCAACACCGATGCGGACGCGCGAGGTGACTTTTTGCTCTTGACATGCTGGGAATTTCGCTATACTTTCCGCCTCCATTGATTCGTTTTCTGCTTTTTCTTTCTCTTTGTTTTCTATCCTCAATGGAAGCATTCCTGCCACTTCCAGCACCTGCTCCACCGCGATCGACTTTTCCATCTGATCTGCCAATCGCCCGATCCGCTCGCGCAGCCGATCGATCTCGCCCGGCAGAAAAAGTCCCAGATGGCGGCTTTCCATGCGGTATTCCTCGGATTCCGGCAGATAACCAAGCACCGGAAGCCCCGACGCCTCTTCCACGGCTGCTGCCAGCCGCTCATAATACATCGAAGAAACCCGGTTCAAAATCACTCCGGCAATATGGCTTTTTTTCCGGAAATGTAAAAATCCAGATGCCATTGCTGCCGCCGACAACGATGCGCCCTTACAGTCCAGCACCAGAATCGCCGGCGTGTCTGTGATCTCTGCAATCTCCCAGCTGCTGGCGGACGTTTCTGTTCCGCCCAAGCCGTCATAATAGCCCATGACACCCTCTAAAACTGCGATTCCCGCCTGTTCTTCCCGCACTGCATCCACCAAAACCTTCCGCACGCCTTCCGCTGGCATAAAAAAGCTATCGAGATTTCGCCCGGGAATGCCGAGCACATAGCGGTGAAACATTGGATCGATATAGTCCGGTCCACATTTGCACGCGATCGGATTCAGACCTCGGCGGCGAAGGACTTCAAGCAGCCCGCAAGTCAGAAGGGTTTTTCCACTGCCGCTTTTTGGGGCGGCAAGCATGATGCGTGGACATGCTCTGACAGAAGCCTCATGTGGCAAAAGTTTATCTGCATCATTTTTATATGATTCTGTTACTCGAACATCGGATGGCATTTTTTCTGACACCATTTTCTGTTCATATATCAACTTCTCTACATTTTTTGTTTCTGTATTGTTACCATCTGTAATCTTTTCCTCTTCGTTCTGCCCACGCTTTATTTCATCCGTGACTTCCAGCAGTATCAAGCTCAAATCCGCAAATTCCAATTTTTTCATTTCTTCCGCGGTTCCGCTCCGGATCTGCTCTTCCGGGTACGATAAGTTTTCACCAACCGTCACCTGTACATTTCCATATCCCGCCTGTGTCAGACGTTCACAAAACTGTCCAGCTCCATTTTTGCCGCCCATGAGAATAAACGCACGCTTAGCCGGTTCTTCTGGATCACACAGACGTTTCATCACCCGATCGACAGACAATTCTCTTCCATGTGCGGAATAAATCGCCGCATCTTCCCAGTGCGTCCCCAGGCGTGCCGCCAGATAACTGACACAGGATGTACCCGGATAGACGGTAAATGGATAACCAGCTTCCCGCAGCCGCTCTGCCATCCTGGATGCCCCGCTGAAAAAGCCGGTATCACCCGAATACAGGATGACCGCCTGCTTCCATTCCGGGTGCTTCGATACAATCTGTATCACATCGTCAGGAAGATATGCTTTATAGCACTTCCTTTCTTTTTCCACCGCAGCCGCTGATTCCTGTCTGTTTTCAGCTTTTCCTTCCTTGCTAATCAGCAAATCATTCTGCAGCGCTCTCTCCGCGGATTCCAGCATACGCCCCGCGCCAATCAAGGCGTCACTCTCTCGAATTGCCCGAAGGACTTCCCCTGTCATCTGGGACGGCTGTCCCATGCCAATTCCCGCCAGAATCAAATGTGTTTTTAACTCTCCAACCTTCCCCTCATCCGCCTTCTTCAGCACCTCCATTGCCTCTTCCAGCGAAATACCATCCTCCTCCGGTCTGCGGATCACAACCACTCTGGTTCCATTTTCACGCGCCGCTTCCACCTTTTCCTGAAATCCGCCCGCACGCCCGGAATCTTTCGTCAATAGCCACTCCGCTTTTGTCCTGCATCGCAATCAGATGGCTGCCAGTTATCCCCAATTTTTCACATTTCTTCAAAACATTCGAAGTTGGAAGCACTCTCGCATACACCCGTTTTTGATAATCTGGTATCTGGCACAGGGCTTCCAGTTCTTTACTGCCGGTTGTGGCAAAAATCACGCCGGAAACAGAAGAAAGAAATGACACTGCCTCCTGAATGGAATCAACCTCGACCCAATCACGTGCTTTGTTTTGTTCGCCCTCTGCGCGCAGGCACCGTTCCAGGCGGACACCGGTCCGTCCGCACGCTTCCTGGATTTCTTCTGAAACAAGTCTGGCATGCGGATGTGTTGCATCGATCACAAGATGAATCCCCTGGTTTCGGATAAATTCTTCCATCTGGTAACGATCCATCCGTCCACGTAAGACTTTTATCACTGAGGATGCCTGAACCGTTTTCAAGTTTTTCTTTGCAAGGCAAGTATTGTGGTTCAAATCTGGATTCCCTGCATTCCCAGATTCCATCAGCTCCTCCTGCAAAAGCTCCTCTCCATACTCCGAAGCCACGCTGACCCACGCCTCAATCTTTTCCCGGCTACAATATTCCGCCAGCAGGCGCCCTTCTGTCGTTCCTCCAAATATCCATATTTTACACATCGCGGTATCCCCTCGGTGTCACCAGACATCCATTTAACATCTGCGTTTCCTTATTTCCAATAAATACGGTCGTAAACATATCCACCGGCGTCTTTTCCAGTTCTGCCAGTGTCAAAAGATGCACCGCCTCGCCCTCGCGGCCAATATTCTGTACATATCCGCAGGCAGTCTCACCACTTTTATACTCTAAAAGAATCCGGCAGGCACGCTCCAGATAATCGTGGCGTTTCCGGCTGGATGGATTGTAGAGGCAGATAATAAAATCTGCTTCCGCCGCTGCACGCAGCCTTTTTTCGATCACTTCCATCGGCGTCAGAAGGTCACTCAGGCTGATCACCGCAAAATCATGTCCCAACGGTGCACCGAGAATGGCTCCGCCTCCCAGCGCTGCCGTCACTCCTGGAATTACTTCCACGTTCACATCCGGGTATGCCTCTGCCATCTGCAGCACCAGCCCCGCCATGCCATAAACGCCGCTGTCCCCACTGCAGATCATTGCTGTTCTCCGACCATCCTGTGCCGCTTTTAATGCCATCTCACAGCGTTCCTTTTCCTGGCGCATCGGCGTTGTCAGAAATTCCGCCTGTGGATAAAATTCTTTTACCAGGTCCACGTATACCGTATAACCGATGATCACCTGACTTTCCCGCAAAATGCGGTCTGCCCGGACCGTCATCTGTTCTCTCGCCCCCGGTCCAATTCCGATCACGTATAATTTTTTTTCTTCCACTGCTGCCTCCTTACTTGCTCCGATGCCGGAACCGCTACTGCTGCCGTCACACCGTTAAACGCCATTTTCTGTACTCTCAGATCGATCGCAGGCAGATTTTTCTCATCCATCTCCCGTTCCCGGTAAATCCGGCGCACCCCCATGACGGCTGCACGCTCACAAACATTTCCTACCCCTACTGTCTTCCGCACAAACGGCGATTCTGCAAACTTCGTACCGGCACTCTCCAGCTCTTCCGGGGTAAAACTCCACAGTTCCACATCCCACTCCTTCGCAAGCGCCAGAAATGCCATCTCATTTTTCTTCCGATCTACCGTTGCAATCGCCCGCACCGCACTTTTATCAATCATCGCCCGAGAAAGTGCCACTCTTGCCATCTCCCGGACAGCATTCAGGGACGAATCCCGGCGGCATCCCATTCCAAGAACAACCGGTCGCGGATACAGGCGCAGAAGTTCCGGCGTACCTGATTCATTTTCCGGCTCATAACTTTGCTCTTTCCTCTGCTCACTTTTCTGCCCAGGCGATCCTATATCGGATTTTCCGACAGACATATCTATCTCAGCCGCCTTCGCCGAATCGCCGGTTTCCACTGCCACTACCGCCGCTGCTTTGGCTGCATCCCGCTGTTCCTTCTTCTCCTGCAGCCCAATCACCATATCCCGGCGCACCAGAGACGCTGGGGCATTTTTCGGGCATCCGCCCTGTTTCAGCGTCACATAGATGTTTTCCTTCTGCCATACGCCCGGAGTAATCTCTGCCGGAACGATTCCATCTACTGGATAATCACTGAAAAAGCCAATTTTTTCACCGCGCAGCTCCGCCGCAGAGATTTGTTTCGCCAGTTCCCGGTCACTGATCACCAGCTCATTTTCCGCTGCAAATACATCAACTGCAAATGCCTGCCGCAGATCCGTTGCCGTCGTAATTACCGGTTCTGCCCCCAGAATCTGCGCCGCTGCCTCTGCCAGTTCATTGCATCCGCCCACATGTCCAGACAAAATCGGGATCGCATAACGCCCCTGCTCATCGATCACCAGCACCGCCGGATCTTTCAGCTTATCCTGCACCCACGGCGCAATCAAACGCACTGCAATCCCCGCCGCCCCGACAAACAAAATTGCTTCCTTCTCCTGAAATGCTTCCTTGACCACCTGTTTCAGCGGTTTCGAATGTTCGGATCCTGTATAATCTAAAAAGTCAAACGCCTCTTCCATCTGCTGGCTTAATTTCTCCAGCAGGCGCGTCGCCGTCTCTTTTCCCTGTGCAGTAAAGCAAATGCAGATACCGTTCCTGACCCGAAGTTTCAACTGCTCCATTTATAACAATCCCTTTCTATTACTCATATACAAAACCATCCGTCCCCTGACGGAATTCAGTTGTGAATTCTGGCGCATATAAACGTGAGCGCTCGTATCCCGCCTGGGCAGTCACATCCCCGACGATAATCAGAGCTGTTTTTTTGATATTTTCCTGCTCTGCCGCCTCTGCAAGCGTGGCAACCGTGCAGACAACCCGCTTTTCATCCGGCCAGGTCGCTTTGTACACGATCGCCGCTGGCGTGTCCGCCTCATATCCGCCCTTTATCAGCTCTTCCGAAAGCTTCTTCAGCATTCCCGTGCTTAAAAATATAACCATAGTCGCATGATGCGCTGCAAACGACGCGATGCTCTCCCGCTCCGGCACCGGCGTCCTCCCCGCCATCCGGGTGATAATCACGCTCTGCGAAACGCCCGGCAAGGTATATTCCAGATTCAATGCAGATGCCGCGCCGCAGAAAGAGCTGACGCCCGGGCATACCTTATAAGAGATATTTAACTTGTCCAGCTCGTCCATCTGTTCCCGGATCGCACCATACACGCAGGGGTCGCCCGTGTGAAGCCGCACCGTCATCTTACCCGTCGATTCCGCTTCTTGGATCTTTTCGACCACTTCTTCCAGCGTCATTTTCGCACTGTCATAGACAACGGCTGATTCTTTTTTATAATCCAAAAGCTCTGGATTGACCAGAGAACCTGCGTAAATAACCTGGTCTGCCTGATTCAAAAGGCGTGCTCCCCGCACTGTGATTAAATCTGGCGCTCCCGAACCTGCTCCGACGAAATATACCATATATGTGATTTCTCCTTTTTTATTTAATATTCGAATCTCAACTTTTCGTAATTTATGATTCTTCTATCTATCATTACTTCCATGCCTCTCTCCATCTCCAGCAGCTCCCGCACATACGCATCCGCCCCAGCTGTCCGCGCCATCAATCCATAATTGCTTGAAAATAGCATTACCTCCGTCTGAACGCCGCTCTCTTCTTCCAATACCGCTTTGACCTGATTCGCCACCTGCTCCATGACCTGTTTCAGATATCCATGTTCATATAGGAAATCTGCCGCTTCCTCAGTCGTATTCATCGGCAGCAGGGCATCTGCCTCCGGAAATCCAACGGTCCGCGCGCATGCAGACAAAATCTCCATCCGTCTGTCACCATACCGGGAATGTGTATTCATCACACCACCTGCCACTTTGACCAGTTTTCCAACATGCCCTGCCAAAAGCGCCTGGTGAATTCCTTCCTGTGAAAGCATTTTAAAGCTGGCCCCGATAAAATTACTGCACTTGATGAAATTTTCCATCGAAAGCCCGGTTTCTTCTTTTAAAAATCGTTCTCCATAATTGCCTGGCGCCACTGCCAGCAGCGAAACATCCTCCTGGGCGTGCACCCGGATATCCAGCCGGATCGTCTCAACCAATGCCGCCTCACTCATCGGGTTCACAATCCCAGTTGTTCCAAGCACCGAGATACCACCGATGATCCCCAGATGCGGGTTAAACGTTTTCTCCGCCAGCTCCCGCCCGGAAGGGATAGAAATCTCAATCCGCAAAGGTAACTCCGGCATGCCCGCCTCCCGGCGTGCCAGAGCCGCCTCCCGGAAAATAGCCGTCCGCGGTACCGGGTTGATCGCGTAATGCCCCACCGGACACGAAAGACCGTCCCGCGTCACCATGCCGATGCCCTCGCCGCCGGTTACCTCAATTCCCGGATACGCCGGGTCTGTGTAACCGCTTTCAGTTATGCTATCATGACAAGCCAGGACGGCCCGTGCACAAACCAATGTCCCATTCGTCACATCCGGATCGTCACCGGAGTCCTTCTGTACACCGCATACTGCGCTATCTTCCTCCCGCTCTGCCCGGACAATCGGCAGAATCGCCCGGACGCCGGAAGGTGTCACTGTCTCTGCCGCCGCAGGTGCTTCCCCTGTGCAGAGAAACAACACCGCCGCCCGCGTACACGCCGCCGCGCAGGTTCCGGTCGTAAATCCGGTTCGAAGTTCCTTTTTTTCATCTGTCTGTTTCTTTTCCGTCTCCATCTGCCTCCCTGTATGCCATTTTCTGCCTGAAGATTCTTCTGTCCATTATAGGAGATTTACACCCGACTTTCAACTTATTACTATTTATCTTTATTTAAAATTCCAGTAACAATCCCTCATTTTCCCCTTGCACTTTCCTCAACTGTGCGGTACAATACGGAATATAAATAAGTAGATTTAATTACATATTCAAGAAATAGTTATTATAAACGTGCAAGGACAGCTAACATGTAAATATAAAAAACCGGAAAGATCTTCTCTTTCCGGCATTTTAAGTCTCACACACTTTAAAACAATACAGTTTTAAACAACAACGTGAAACATTATTTGGTACGGACAATCAGATGGGCATTGACATACTCCCAGGAGTATGTGCCCGCTTTGCCGCCATCCTCAATGAAAAATGGAGTTACCATCTTGTAGCCTTCATCCATCATCATGGTTGCAGCTTCCAGACATGATTCCTCTTCGTTTTCAAAATCAACATTAATGCATGGATTCTCTTCCATGGAAGGATTGTCCTCATTCGGATCTAAATGTGCAATTGCGTACTGCATATGAATTCTCCTTTTCCTTATGATACTGAGAGTCTGAAAACTCCCTGCCACTCATTATAACTATCTTTCAATCAATCGTCAAGCACCTGCGGGCGCACCTTTACTATATAAAATTTTGGGGTGAAAACATGAATACAATTATCAATTTAATCGAAAAAACCTACTATTTCCTCTGGGGTGACTGGATTCATCTGCCGCTTCCTGGCGGAACAACCATCAACCTGCCGCTTCTGGTTCTTCTGCTCGTCCCGACCGGTATCTTCTGTACTATCCGGACGCGGTTCCTGCAGATCCGAATGCT
>OGEK01002141.1_pt1 | contig 10054 bp, 9 predicted proteins | sample 1570641 | NCBI WGS metagenome assembly OGEK01 (sample SAMEA2582136, study PRJEB24529) | metagenome | biome: Human gut stool | place: China | collected 2011
TGCCTTCTTCGCCACGCTCAGCTACGACTGCTGTCGCGCCTGACTCCAAGGCCATTTGTTGACGGTCTTGGTGGCGACTCATGAGGACGATTTGCGATGCGCCACACATCTTAGCTGCGATAACCGCACATTGACCCACGGCACCATCCCCGATAACGACAACCTTGTCACCCTTTTGCACATTAGCTACACGCGCTGCATGGTAACCGGTCGGCATAACGTCAGCAAGTGTTAAAAGTGACTTGAGCATACCTTCGCTATAATCTGAAGGTTGACCTGGAATTTTCACAAGTGCCCAATTGGCAAAATGGAAACGGATATACTCAGCCTGTACGCCACCAGACCAGTTGTTGCCCGGGTGATTGTCACAAGAACCATCAAAACCAGCTCGACAAGCATCACACTGACCACAACCGTGTGTGAAAGGTGCAATAACAAAGTCACCAGCTTTTACCGTAGTAACGTCATCGCCAACTTCTTCGACTATTCCGATAGCCTCATGACCACTATTACTATGCCCTTCTTCGATTTCGGGATTACGGTAACTCCAGAGGTCAGATCCACAAACGCAAGTACGAACAATGCGAATAATGGCATCATCTGGTGCCTCAATTTGTGGGCGGTCAATTTCTGCTAGGCCAACCTGACCAGCTTTAGTGTAAACTGCTGATTTCATATGTTTACCTCTTTTTCTTTAGTTACTGTTAGTATACACTTTTAATTAAGCTCTGGCTCAAATCAAGCCCTCCAAATTACTTTCAAAAAATAGCAACTAATCATATTTTTTCCCATACTTCTTTTCTAGCATTTTCTTAATCAGATAGGGCATTTTGACATTTTCGCGGCCTTTCTTGGCAATTAACTTCTTCACAAAATCTGGCATTTGGATATCATTCTCTTCTTCCAAAATCTGACTTGTACTTGATGGAGCTTCCAACTCATCAAAGGTCTCCAGCTGAGGTTGATAGTCACTATAGTCACCGTCTATATGAGACTGAATTGTCGAAAGAAGTGCCTTGATTAAACGAGGATCGCTATTTGGCATAGGAGGTCTGTGATAGGCTACACCTAGCTCTTGGCAAAGCTCCTTACATTCCACATCATTATCAAAAAGAACCTCAATATGCTCACTAATAAAAGCAATAGGAACAAAAATATAGTGGTCAGGGTGGTCACTCTCATCTCGCAGATATTCTAAAACATCAGGCTTAATCCAAGGAATACCTATATCACTCTCACTCTGCCAAGTATTGGTGTACTGCTCTTCCCTAAGTCCTAAATTCTCCGCAATCAATCGGCTATTGTCATAAATCTGGTCGATATAGGGGTCACCAAAATCTAGTGCCAAAACTGGGACACTGTGGGCTGAAAAAATCACCTTATAGCTATCGTCTCCAATCTGATCTAAAATCTTTCGGATTTCATCAGCCCAATAGTGAAGTAGAGAAGGTTCGCGGTACCAGTCCTTGATAATTTGGAACTTAATTTGATCACTTTCTAAAAATTTTTCATAGCCCATGACTGAATAGTAGGAATAATGGGGCTCTAGAATCAAACACAAACACTCTTCAATTCCGTCATTCTCCATCTCTTTAACCGCATCTATGATGAAAGGTCGGGAAAATTTATTTGCAAAGTAAACCGACACTTGTTCTCCAAGAGCGGAAGCAACCAAGTCAACTTCTTTTTTTGTTATCCTTTGGAGCGGCGTTCCACCGATTCGTAGGTAATGGTCATATAAGGTCTGAATTTCATGTGGTTCGGGACGAACTCCACGTCGTATATTTGTGAAAAATTCTGCCACTCCTTCATAGGTAATCTCTTCTGGGGACCCAAAAGTCATCATCAACACAGCTCTTTTACTCATAATTACTCCTTGTTCCACGTTTGTTCTATTTTATCACGAAAAGGCTTACTTTAGTTAACTTAGTATCAAAAAAACTCCTAGACACAAACTCTAAGAGTTTAATAACGTTTCTTAATGATGGTGACCATGTCCTTGATTTTGACCCACTTCCAACTCCTCAATATTACGTTTATGGGCTCGGTGGGTGGCTAGGTCTTCATCAACCTCAATGGTAACGTTTTGAAAACCACAATCTTTGAGCAAGGTACGAATCGCTTCTTTACAAACCTCCATGTGGTTGACATGCTCCAGACAAACATGGACAATGGCGTTTTTTTCCAAACCATCCATGGTCCAAAGATTGAGCTGATTGATACTAGCGACATGGTCCAACCGCTCCAAATCACTCTTGACTTGCTGGATATCTACTCCTTCTGGCACGGCATCCAAGAAAATCTTGAGCGTGCTCCAAAAACGTGGAATGGCTTTTGACAGAATAAAGAAGGAAATAGCAAGAGATAAGAGCGGATCCAGAATATACCAGTCGGTAAATCGGAGAACAATGGCCATTAGGATGACAGCCACCCAGCCCAGAGTATCTTCCAGAAAATGCAGGCTGAGAATAGATTCATTCTTGGTTTGCCCTTTGCGAATGACGAGACTCGCTAGCACATTGATGCTGACGGCTATGATTCCAAGCCAGAGAATGCCCTCATCGTTGACAGGTTGTGGGTGAAAGAGTTTCGTTATATTTTCCAAAATAACCAGAACGGACCCTGTCATGAGAATCACTGCCGTTACCATGGCCCCTAAAAGGCTAAAGCGCTTGTAGCCCAAGGTATAGTGGCTGTCTTCTTCACGATTGGAAATACTCTCCAAAAAGGCGGAGATCCCAATAGCAATCGCATCTCCCAAATCATGGACGGAATCAGCAAGAACTGCACTGGACCCAAAAATTCCTCCTGCAATAAACTCAAAAATGGCATATCCTAAATTCAAGAAAAAAGCCAGCCAGACCGCATGTTTTGTCTTCATAATCCTATTTCCTTTGTTATAATAGATTCATGAACATCATGTTCATTATCATTATCTAACATTCACAACAGAAAGGATAGGGGCAAACCGTTTAGGGTGTACGTTACTGAACAGTTTGTTCAAAGTGTCCATATGACTGCTCAGGATCGTCGTATTACTAAGACTCGAAAAGCCATCTATAATGCTTTTTTACAACTACTCAATCAAAAAGACTACGAGGCCATCACGGTTCAGGAAATCATAGACCTTGCTGATGTGGGGCGCTCGACCTTTTACAGCCATTACGAGAGTAAGGAGTTACTACTGGATGAACTCTGTCAAAAGCTCTTTCACCATCTCTTTGAGCGTGCTGAACACCTCTCACCACAAGACTATCTAGCTCATATCTTTCAGCATTTCAAGAAAAATCAAGATCATGTGACCAGTCTCTTGCTCTCTAAAAACGATTATTTTATCCGTCAGCTACAAAAAGAACTAAAACACGATGTCTACCCAATGGTAGCCGACGAACTCATCAAGGCCCATCCAACTCTCCCTCACTCTTACCTCAAACACCTGGTCGTCAGCCATTTCATCGAAACCCTCAGCTGGTGGTTGAAAAAAGGCAAGTCCTACACCGAACAAGAAGTGATCCAATTTTATTTGGAGATTTTAAAAGTGGGCTCGAACTAGAAGGGAGTATTTTCAATGACCAGCGTGCAATTTTACTTTCTATTTCCATCACTCTTCATGCTTCACGAACTCGAAGAAATCGTTTGGATGCCATCCTTTGTCAAAAAAATATCAATCCAGTATCCAAACAATCGAATCCTATCTTATTACACTCCTTTTGCTTTCAATGCCATTGTCTTGGAGCAATTTCTGATCCTAATGACGTCGCTATATCTTAGTTACCAGTTTAACAACTATAGCATTTACGCAAGCATCATAATCGCTTATATCTACCATGTCTTAGGACATTTGATTCAGACAGTCGTTATTCGAAAATATGTGCCTGGGTTGTTAACGGGCATTTTAACAAGTTTGTTTGCTCTTTGCAATCTCAAAAATGAATTTCCAATTAAACTTTATAGTTACTCTCTTTTTACCTTATTGGTTATTATTTTAAATCTTGTAGTATCATTTATGATTCTTCATAAAATCAGTCATAAAAAATAGTACTCAGGCAATCATATCTTAGAAAGGAAACCCTATGTTCTTCCCCATTCTTCTCGGCTTTTTTACAGCCTTCTTTGCCCTTGCTTTTGCTCTTCTTCACTTATTGGCTTCTCTTTCTGAAGTTAAAAAAGGGAATCACACTCTAGGAAATACATTTCTCCTCATCGGAAGTAGCCTTGCGACCTTATCTCTCATCCTCTACTTCTTTTTACCGATTGTCGCTCTAGTCCTTTGGCTGATCGGCTGTGGTTTGATTTGCTACGGGGCCTATTGGAATGGGAAACACAAAGAAAACTTCCACCCAGCCCACCACCTGATTCGAATTGGAACCGTACTGGTACTTACTATCTTGTTAGCCTTACTATAAAAAAAGCTCAAGTTTTATCAATGAAAACTTGAGCTCTTTTATTATTCTATACATCATCCAAAATGCTATACCTTTTACAGTTTATATCCTTTTTAACTCCCCTATTTTCTATTTTTTAAAAGTGAGGACTGTTTTTTCTTGCTAGGAACGAATCAAAACTGCATTTTTCAAAAAAGCGATTACCTTTCGAATGTGACTAGCATTGGTGCCAACGCTAGTTGCTAGTGCTTTAGAACGCAATGACTCCTTGCTCTTACTAATCATCATTAGGATATGTAAAGCAAGACTTCCTTACTTCACTTTTTTTAAATGATCAGGCCATGTGACTTGTTGTCAAACTCTAAAATGGGAATCGTGTGTTGCTAAATCATAAATCACCTCTTGTAAATTTGTACTATTGTACCAAAAGCTGACGAAGTATCAAGGCGTTGTCTTTAGCAATCCAGAAAACTTCTCTTCCATGCATATAAGAAATCGTTGCACTGCTGGAGAAATTGGCCTCTACCTTCCATTTCTTTTTCATAATACTATTTTTACTTTTTTATTCATTATACAAGTAAGACTGAAGAAAATGCAATTAAAATCCTTAAAAAGTCTTTGTAAACTGCAATAAAAGGCTCTATAATTTCTGTAGTGGGTAAAACCACCATGGGAATTATGGAGCCTATTTTGTTGTAGAAAAAAAGTCCCATAAGACCTATAATGAAAAGTGACCAAACCATCATTAGAAAGAATCTTATGGAACAATTAAATTTTATCACAAACTTACTCGTAATTAAAGACAAGAACATCAAGATTTTTGATTATTTTGATGCTGGAACACATAAAGAAGTCATCGATAAGCTAGATGATTATCCTGCACCTATGTGCCCTCGCTGCTTAGGACAAATGGCTAAATATGACTTCCAAAAAGAATCTAAAATCCCCTATCTAGAGTGTGCAGGCTATAAGATACTCATTCGATTAAGAAAACGTCGTTTCCGTTGTAAAGTCTGCGGGAAAATGGCTGTCTCAGAGACTTCCTTAGTCAAAAAGAATCACCAAATCGCGACCATCGTCAACCAGAAAATCACTCAAAAATTAATCGAGAAAGTCCCTATGACGGCTATCGCAGACAGTCTATCTGTCTCTACTTCGACAGTCATTCGTAACTGGAAACTCATTCAACAGGATAGTAGTAAACTCAGCGATAGACGTTTTTATCGCCCGACTTTTCGCTCACACTTGACCAATAAAGAGATTTTAGAAAAGCTGCTTTCATACTCTCAAGAACTTAGAAAGCACTATGACCTCTTACAGGCAGATACCTATATCATGGCGGTGATTAATAACTAACATTTGGATACTCTAACAGAGCTGAGTGAGTTGGAGAGGAAGGGCTGCTTTCTTCCCCAATGATTAATGAATCAATATAAGTATTTTTAAGAGGGATTTAAGGAAAAATTTAACTTTTACTTAAGCCTTTTTTATTTTAGGATATTATACTAGAGCCATCAAATAAAGAAAAACTCTAAGGAGAATCCTATGAAATTCAATCAAAATCAAAGATATACTCGTTGGTCTATTCGCCGTCTCAGTGTCGGTGTTGCCTCAGTTGTTGTGGCTAGTGGCTTCTTTGTCCTAGTTGGGCAACCAAGTTCTGCACGTGCCGATGTCGTCGATCCGACCCCTGCTCAAGTCGTACCAGACGCTGCTTCGGTGAGTGAAAAGAGCGACTTACCAGCTGAACTTCTCAAAGAAGCAGTCGATACAGCTCTTCCTTCAGAACAGGTAAACTCAGCACCTAAAGCAAGCTTGGATACTACAAGCTCTCCAGAAAAATCGGATGTGACTGCTGAAGACCAAGTAGTAGCACCAAAAGAAGAAGTGCAAGCAAAATCAAAATCTAAGAAAGAAACAGAAGATGTGGTTGAACCTGCGACAAATCCTGCGCCTGCCGTCTCTGGACAAGACCGTGAAGCAAGTGAAGCTCAACCAGCAACCACCCCAGCTGAAGTACAAAAAGGTGTAGCCGACAACACTAAAGATACGGTTGATGTTCCAGCTACATACTTGGACAAGGCCAATTTCCCTGGTCCATTCACAGCCGGTGTTAACCAAGTCATTCCATATGAATTCTTCGCTGGTGACGGTATGTTAACTCGTTTGATTTTGAAATCCTCAGACAAGGCTCCATGGTCAGACAATGGTTCAGCTAAAAATCCTGCTCTCCCACCAGTAGAGAAATTAGGCAAAGGTCTTTACTTCTATGAAGTGGATTTAGCAGGCACCCAAGGAAAATCAGATAAAGAGCTTCTTGACCTCTTGAAACAAAATGGTACTCAAAGTTATAAAGCTACTATCAAGGTGTACGGAGCTAAAGATGGCAAACCTGACTTAACAAATCTTGTAGCGACTAAAGATTTGACTGTTAATTTGAACGCTTCAACCACTCCAACTCAGATTAAAGAGTCTATTGTTAACAATGTCAAAGACATGATTGATGTTCCGGCTAGCTACCTTGATAAGGCTAAGGTTCCTGGACCTTTCTTGGCCGGAGTCAACCAAGTTATACCATACGAAGCTTTTGGTGGAGATGGGATGTTGACTCGCCTTATCTTGAAATCATCTGACAAGGCCCCTTGGTCAGACAATGGAATGGATAAAAATCCTGCTTTATTGCCACTTGAAGGCTTGGCTAAAGGCCAATATTTCTACGAAGTGGATTTGAATGGCAATACGGTTGGCAAAGATGGTCAGGCCTTGCTGGAGCAAGTTCGAGCTAACGGAACCCATACGTATCTAGCTACTGTTAAAGTCTATGGCGCTAAAGACGGCAAACCTGATTTGACCAATCTGATTGCTACTCGTCAAGTAACGATTCAGCTTCGTGGAAAAGAAATGGCGACAATACCATCTCAACAAGGTCAGATGAATACGAAGCCTTCTGAAACAGGCTCTACAGGTACGACTGAGGGTATGATGGGTACAAATCATTATATGTCAGATATGAAAGTAGATCAACCAGCTTCTAGCCCAATGGCTAATATGATGAAAAAAGATGATAAAGCGATGCTACCAAATACTGGGGAAGCTAAAACAGCTACAGCTGGCCTTGGTATCTTTGGTCTAACCTTGGCAGGGCTTGTTGGACTTTTGGGTTTGACAACCAAACGAGAAGATTAAGATTCAAATCACTTAAACATTAGAGAAAACAGTGTTATACTAAAGCAAGTGTAACACTGTTTTTATCGAAGGAGTGTCAAATGAAAAAGACAATTTTGCTGGTTGATGATGAGATAAATATTCTAGATATTCAAAACCGCTATCTTATACAGGCTGGTTATGACGTTTTAGTCGCCCATGATGGTAAAGAGGGATTAGAGCTTTTTAGAAAAAAATCTATCGACCTTATTATCACAGATATCATGATGCCCAATATGGACGGTTATGATTTTATCAGTGAAGTTCAGTATATCGCCCCGAATCAACCCTTCCTCTTCACAACTGCTAAGACAAGCGAACAGGATAAGATTTATGGATTAAGTTTGGGGGCAGATGATTTTATAGTCAAACCCTTTAGCCCACGCGAATTAGTTTTAAGAGTGAATAATATCTTGCGTCGCCTTAGCCGTGGGGGAGAGATAGAACAGATCGAGTTTGGTGACTTGGTAATCAACCATGTGACTCATGAGGTCCGCCTTGGGGAGCAACCTTTGGAATTGACAGTAAAATCATTTGAACTTCTATGGGTATTGGCCAGCAATCCTGAGAGAGTCTTTTCAAAGACGGAACTTTACGAGAAGGTATGGCAAGAGGACTATGTGGATGATACCAATACACTCAATGTTCATATTCATGCTTTGAGGCAAAAATTGACCAAGTATACGAATTCAAATGCTCCTGCTATCAAAACTGTCTGGGGTTTGGGCTATAAGATGGAAAAACCAAAAGGTAGAAAATGAAATTAAAAAACTATATTTTAGTGGGTTATCTAGTGTCTACTATACTAACTATTTTGGTCGTTTTCTGGGCAGTCCAACGAATGTTGATTGATAAAAGTGAAGTTTACTTTCTAGTTGGAATGACCTTGATTGCTAGTTTCATTGGCGCTGCAGTGAGCATCTTTCTTTTGTCACCTGTTTTTTCCTCTCTGAAACATTTGAAAAAACAAGCTCAGAATATAGCAAGCAAGGATTTCAGCACAGAAATTGAAACCAAAGGCCCATTAGAATTTCAAGAGCTGGACCAGGCTTTTAATGACATGTCCCACAAATTGCAGGCTACCTTTCAATCACTTGATGAGAGCGAGCAAGAAAAGAGAATGATGATTGCGCAGCTCTCTCACGATATTAAAACTCCCATTACCTCCATTCAGGTTACTGTGGAGGGAATTCTAGATGGAGTGATTAAGGAAGAGGAGCGGCTCCACTACTTATCCACGATTGGTCGGCAAACTGATCGTCTAAACAAGCTAGTGGAGGAATTGGATGTTTTGACTCTTAATACACAACCTCAAGATACTGCTGATGAAGAAGTCGAAGAGATCTTTTTAGATCAGCTGTTGATTGAGTCAATGAGTGAATTCCAGCTCCAGATTGAACAAGAAGAGCGAGATGTTTACATTCAAGTGTCACCTGAGTCGGCGAAAATCAAGAGCCATTCTGACAAACTTTCTCGCATTCTGGTCAATTTGTTAAACAATGCCTTTAAATATTCAGAACCAGGAACCAGAATCGAGGTTCTTGCCCAATTAACAGAACAAGAGCTGACAATCAGTGTGAAAGACGAGGGTCAGGGGATCCTTCCTGAATATTTGGAAAAGATCTTTAAACGACTTTATCGTGTAGAAACTTCGCGTAATATGAAAACAGGTGGGCATGGCTTAGGTCTTGCGATTGCACGAGAACTAGCCTATCAGCTTGGTGGCGAAATTACAGTAGAAAGTCAGTATGGCTTAGGAAGCAAGTTTACATTCAGCCTTAGTTTGAAATAAAACCGTAAAATCCCTTTACAAATCTAGCTTTTCATGGTGCAATAGCCTTTGTGTGAAATTGCAGCAGGAAAGCATGAAGCTCGTCAACAGGTGCAGTTTATCACTATGGATATGTCTGGGGCTTATATTCCACTTGCCAAAAGGCTTTTTCCAAACGCTAAAATCGTTCTTGATCGTTTCCACATTATCCAGCACCTTAGTCGAGCCTTTTTAAAGACAAGAATTGCGATTATGAACCAGTTCGATAAGAAGTCACTACCCTATCGAGTCTTGAAGAATCACTGGCGACTTTTCCAAAAGGACAGCCGTAAACTCTCTATCAGCTCTTTTTATTCAAAGACTTTCCGCCAAACTTTAGCACCACATGAAGTTGTTGAGAAGACACTAGGCTTTTCAAAAGAGCTTACTGACTACTATACACTTTATCAGCTTTTGCTGTTTCACTTTCAAGAGAAGAGGGTAGATGAGTTTTTTGAGCTCATAGAGGAGAATATAAACAAAGTCAATCATTACTTCAAAACCGTCTTTAGGACCTTCCTTAGACACAAACAATACATCCAAAATGCACTAGAAACAGACTATTCAAACGCAAAACTGGAAGCTACCAACAAGTTGATTAAAGACATCAAACGGTTGGGCTTCGGTTTTAGAAACTTCATCAACTTTAAGAAAC
>OGEK01002145.1_pt1 | contig 10040 bp, 7 predicted proteins | sample 1570641 | NCBI WGS metagenome assembly OGEK01 (sample SAMEA2582136, study PRJEB24529) | metagenome | biome: Human gut stool | place: China | collected 2011
GTCAAACTCTTCTTTCATCGTAAGAGCCGGATAATCCTGAAACACTGCGTCGACAGAAAGAATGTGATCCGCAAGTCCGCCGCTGTCTCTCTGCCTTTCAATCTCGGATAGCGTCAGGCTGTCCTTCAATTCAAACTGTCCGACTCTCGTCCTTAAGAGAGATTCCATACAGCCGCCGCATCCCAGCTTTTCACCGATGTCATGGCACAGGGTACGGATGTAGGTTCCCTTGGAACAGGTCACGGTCATCGTCACACGCGGCATTTCCACCGCATCTATCTGAAGATCATAGATTTCCACCGGGCGTGCTGCCCGCTCTACCTCTTTTCCGGCTCTCGCCAGCTCGTAGAGCTTCTTTCCGTTGACCTTGAGCGCCGAATACATCGGCGGTACCTGCATATACGGACCAACAAAGCTCTCCGCCGCCCCGCGGACTGCCGGTTCTGTCAGCTGTTCCGTCGGTTTCTCCGAAAGAATCGTTCCTGTCATATCCTGCGTATCAGTTTCGGTTCCCAGCAAAAGAACTGCCTGATACGTCTTCCTCTTATCCGTCAAAAGGTCGCACAGCTTCGTGCCCTTCCCCAGACATACAGGGAGTACGCCCTCCGCTGTCGGATCGAGCGTACCCGTATGACCGATCTTTTTCTGTCTCAAAATGCCCCGGAGCTTCGCCACCACATCGTGGGACGTAAACCCCGGTTCTTTATAAATGTTTATCACACCGTGAAACATAAAATCTCCTAAAAAATCAGAACTATTACCGTCCATGCGCTGTGCACCTGAAAGCAGGCAGCGCAATCAGCAACAGAACCTCCTATTCCTCCCTACGGGCATCCATCTGTTTCTCAATATGTCCCGTCAGGTTGTTGATCACATCCCTCGGATGTCCCTGCATCGTGCAGCCCGCCGCGTGGATGTGTCCGCCACCGCCGAAATACGCCGCCACCTTGCTCACATCGACATAGTCGTTGGAACGAAGGCTGACCTTGTACTCGTTGAACGCCTTTTCATAGATGAAAATGGCACATTCCACTCCTTCGGTAATCCGGAGCTGATCGATAATGCCATCCAGATCGTTCGTATCGACACCGTAAAACTCCATTTCTTTCTGGGAAACCACACTGAAAATACATCTTCCATCCAGAATCCGTGTACTGCTAAGCAGCGCTTTTCCGAGAATCTGGTTCTGTGCATAGGTCTTGCGGTAAAAGCTGTCGTCGATGATCTTCGCCGCGTTCACGCCTTTTTCCATCAGCGCGCCCGCGATTTCCATCGTTTTCCGGGTCGTTGAATTGTACTTAAATACACCTGTGTCATGCACAATTCCGGTATAGAGACACTCTGCCGCCTCCCTGCTGATCTTTGCCTCATCAAGAAGCGTGTATAACACTTCGCTGCAGGAGCTTGCGTCCGGAATGATGTAATTTTGTTCTGCAAATCCTGTATTGGTTCTGTGATGATCGATACAGAGTGTCTTGGCGGCGCTGTCAAAATAGACCGCGTAGCCGCCCAGACGCTCTTTGTCGCTGGCATCCAGCGTAATGCACAGATCAAACTGTTTTTCCGGCACAATCTCGGTATGAATTTTCTCAAAATCATTCATATAAGAAAATTTAGCAGCCGGATGGTCGAGAAACAGTTCTGCCTCTATCTGCGGATAATTCTCCCGCAGATAGTTAAGCAGTCCCAGAGTCGTTCCGATACAGTCCCCGTCTGGATGGATGTGACCAAGCAGTACGATGTGCTCCGCCCCTTCCAGTGACGCCTCTAAGATATTTTTACTCATTTTCTTCCTCATCTCCCGATTCTGAGTCTCTGAGGTTTTCAGTTACTTCATCGATCAGGCGGGTCATGTGTACACCGTACTCAATCGACTGATCGAGAATAAATGTAATTTCCGGCGTATTCCGTAAATTAATGCGTTTTGCAAGCTGGGTGCGGACAAATCCGACAGCACTTTTCAGTCCCTGGATCGTATCCTTCGCCGCTTCCTCGTTGCCTAACACGCTGATATACGCCTTGCAGTACTTGAGATCCGGAGTTACCTCCACGGAGACAACCGTTGTCATCGGATGAATCCGCGGATCTTTCAGCTCACGGCTGATGATGGAACTCAGCTCTCTCTGTACTTCACTGTTAATTCTTGTATTTTTAATGCTATTTTTACGCATGAATCCCTCTGCCTTTCTAGCGCGGAACCTCTACCATCGCATATGCTTCGATCATATCGTCTTCCTGGAGATCGTTGAAGCCCTCGAATACAAGACCGCACTCGTAACCTGCGTTGACTTCCTTCACATCGTCCTTGAAACGCTTTAAGGATGCAAGCGGTCCCTCGAAGATCTGCTCGCCGTCTCTCGTGATGCGGGCCTTGCTTCCACGGGTGATCTTACCGTCAAGCACATAGGAACCGGCGATGGTGCCGACTCCGGATGCCTTGAATGTCTGGCGGACAACTGCATGACCGGTTACCTGCTCCTCGTATACCGGATCCAGCATACCCTTCATGGCAGCCTCTACATCCTCGATCGCCTGGTAGATGACGCGGTACAGACGCATGTCGACTTTCTCGCGGTCCGCGATGGACTTCGCCTGTGCGTCCGGACGAACGTTGAAACCGATGATGATCGCATTGGAAGCGGATGCAAGTGTAACGTCGGACTCGTTGATCGCGCCAACGCCGCCGTGGATGACTTTGACAACAACTTCCTCGTTGGAAAGTTTTACGAGACTCTGTTTTACAGCCTCTACAGAACCCTGTACATCGGCTTTTACGATGATCGGAAGTTCCTTGACATTTCCGGCCTTGATCTGTGAGAACAGGTCGTCTAAGGAGAGTTTTGCCTTTGTATCTTCGATAAGCTTATTCTTGCTCTCTGCGATGAATGTCTCTGCGAAGCTTCTAGCCTCTTTCTCGTTCTGGTGCGCGATGAATACCTCACCTGCGTTCGGAACATCGTTGAGACCGAGGATCTCAACCGGGGTGGACGGGCCAGCCTCTTTGACACGGTTGCCCTTATCGTCCATCATGGCGCGGACTTTACCGTAGCAGCAGCCAGCGGCGATAGCGTCACCGACCTTTAAGGTACCTTTCTGTACAAGTACCGTTGCCACCGGTCCTCTTCCCTTATCAAGCTGCGCCTCGATCACGAGACCTCTTGCGCGGCGGTTCGGGTTTGCCTTTAACTCTTTTACCTCTGCTGTTAAGAGGATCATCTCGAGAAGTTCCGGGATTCCCTCTTTTGTATGTGCGGAGACCGGTACGAATACGGTGCTTCCGCCCCAGTCCTCAGGAATCAGCTCATACTCGGATAACTCCTGTTTTACTCTCTCTACATTTGCGCTCGGCTTATCGATCTTGTTGACAGCAACGATGATCTCAACGCCTGCTGCCTTCGCGTGGTTGATGGCCTCAACAGTCTGTGGCATAACACCGTCGTCCGCTGCGACAACGAGGATCGCGATATCTGTTGCCTGGGCACCACGCATACGCATTGCCGTGAACGCCTCATGACCCGGTGTATCGAGGAATGTGATCTTCTGTCCGTTGTATTCAACAACATAGGCACCGATGTGCTGTGTGATACCGCCTGCCTCTCTGGAGGTTACGTTTGTCTGGCGGATCGCGTCAAGAAGGGAAGTTTTACCGTGGTCAACATGACCCATTACGCAGATGACCGGCGGTCTCGGAACCATGTCCTTCTCGTCCTCTTCTTCCTCTTTTAAGAGTTCCTCGATGACGTTGACCTTCTTCTCCTTCTCGCAGAGAACATCATACTCCATAGCGATCTCTTCGGCTTTCTCGAAGTCGATCTCCTGGTTGATCGTAACGATGGTGCCCTGTAAGAAGAGCTTCTTAACGATTGCGGACGGCTGTAATTTCATCTTGTCCGCGAGTTCTTTGATCGTGATAACCTCCGGGATTACGATGGTCTTGATCTCCTCGACCTTCGCCTCCTCCTTCTTCGGCTGCGGCGGCATAACCGGAGCTTTTACGCCCTTCTGGCCCTTTCCTGCCTTGCCTTTCATCTCGATATCGCGGTCTTTCTTTGCGTCATGCTCTTTCTTGTAAGCGTTCTTGCTCTGCTTCGTATTCTGCTGCTTCTGTGCAAGCGGTGTGTCGAAGGACGGCTTCGGAATGCCCATGCCGCTTCTGTTTCCACCCTGACGATTGTCGTTTCTGCCCTGGTAACCGCCCTGACGATTGTTGTCACGGTTGCCCTGGTAGCCTCCCTGGCGGTTTCCGTCTCTGTTACCCTGGTAGCCGCCCTGACGATTATTATCTCTGTTGCCCTGATAGCCTCCCTGGCGGTTATCTCTTCCGCTCTCACGGTTTCCGTCGCGTCCCGGGAACGGACGGCTCTCTCTGGACTGGAAGCCCTGGCGTCCTTCCGGACGGCTCTGGTTCGGAAGCGGACGGACATTCTCACGAAGATCCTGTGCCGGTGCCTCTGTCTTAACTGTCTCCGCCTTTTTCTCCGGTGCCGGTGCTGCTGAAGTCTCAGCTGCCTTTGCCGGTTCTGCCGGCGCGCTGTTTGTCGTCGGTCTCACCTGCATGCCGGAACCGTTGTTCGGTCTTGCCGGTCTCTGACCGCCCTGCTGGCGGTTTCCTGCCGGACGTTTCTGTGTGCTGTTCTGCGGACGGTAAACTGCCGCAATACGCTTCTTTGCCGGTGCTGCCGGCGCATTATTTTCTCCTTCAGCCGGAACTGCCGGCTTTGTGGAATTCTCCTGATTCTGATTCAATGTATCTGTTCCCTCTTTTTTCTTTCTTAAATCCTTTTCAAACTCACTCACGCTCGCCACCTCCAAAATAGTCCCTGCAAACCATCGCCAATGTACATGACCCGCCGCATGCAGGCATGCGCTCCTCATGTCCGCAGGACTACGCTTTTGCAGTAAAATGCTTCAACAACGCATTGGAAAAATTCTCGTCGATCACGGCCAGGGACGCTCTCATCTGCTTTCCCAGGATGTGTCCGAGCTCTTCCTTGCTTCCGAACTCAAAGTACGGGACCTTATAGTAAGTACACATGTTCCGGAACATTTTCTTTGTGTTGTCCGAAGATTCTTCCGATACGATCACCAGTCCGGCTTTTCCGGACTTTACCGCCTTCTCTGTGGAGAACTCGCCACTTCTTACCTTGCCGGCTTTCTCCGCCAGGCCCAGCAGGCCCAGGACCTTATTTCTGTTCATCGATCTGTTCCATCTCCTTTTTCAGACTTTCGTAAACCTCTTTTGGAATTGCCATTTTAAAGGAGCGTTCCAGTCCCCGGCTCTTCACTGCCTTTTCAAAGCATGCCATGGATGGGCAGATATATGCGCCGCGTCCGTTTTTTCTTCCGGTCGCGTCAATGGAAATCACGTCGTCAGTACCTTTTAAGACACGGATCAGCTCCCGCTTGTTTTTCATTTCACCGCAGCCAATGCACTGTCTCTGCGGAACCTTCTTTACTGTACTCACTGTGGTCGTTCCCTTCTCTCCTATTCTTCTGTCTCAGCCTGTGCTTCGGAAGTTTCCTCTGCCGGAACTTCGTCCTCTGCCGGCTCTACATCTTTCTCGTACTCGCCCTCAAAGCCTTCCTCGCCGAAATCCATATCGTCGAAGAGGCCAAGCTCTCTCGCCTGTGTCTCACTCTTGATATCGATCTTGTAGGTGGTAAGTCTTGCGGCAAGTCTTGCATTCTGTCCTTCTTTACCGATCGCTAAGGATAACTGGTAGTCCGGAACGATGACCTGTGCCTCTTTCTCGTCCTCATCCGCAACGACGGAGATGACCTTCGCCGGACTTAACGCGTTTTCAATTAAGAACGCCGGGTTGTCGTCCCAGTTGATGATATCGATCTTCTCACCGCGGAGCTCGTTGACGATCGCGTTGACTCTCGCGCCGTTTAAACCTACACATGCACCTACCGGATCAACGTTCGGGTCTGTGGAGCTTACAGCGATCTTTGTTCTGGAACCTGCCTCACGGGCGATGGCGCGAATCTCAACGGTACCGTCGCGGACCTCTGCGATCTCAGCCTCAAACAGACGTCTTACGAGGTCCGGATGCGTTCTGGATACGGAGATTCTCGGTCCCTTCGGGCTGTCCTTAACTTCCAGGATATAAACCTTGATGCGCTCAGTTCTCTGGAATACTTCGCCCTTTACCTGCTCAGCTTCCGGAAGGATCGCATCGATCTTTCCGAGATCTACGCTGACATTGCGGCCAATATAACGCTGGACAATACCCGTAACGACCTCTTTCTCCTTGCACTGCCACTCGCTTAACTGGGACTTACGGCTCTCCTCGCGGATCTTCTGTAAGATCACGTTCTTCGCGTTCTGCGTCGCGATTCTGCCGAAATCATGGGAATCAATGGGGATCTGGACGATATCACCAAGGACATGTCTCGGAGCGATCATTCTTGCGTCAGCGAGGCTGATCTGTGTGATCGGGTCCTCCACAGTCTCAACGACCTCTTTTTCCATATATACAGAATAGTCGCAGCCATCCGGATCAATGATGACTTTCACATTGTCAGCTTTGCCGAAATGGTTCTTGCAGGCTGTGAGAAGTGAATTCTCAATTGCCTCCAGCAATGTGTCCTTACTGATGTTGTACTCTTTTTCGAGTATATTCATCGATTCCATCAGTTCCTTGTTCATTTTTTATCCTCCTTATTAAAAATCGAATGCCAGACGGATTAAGGCAATGTCTTTTCTATTAAATGTGTTCTCGGAACCGTCCTCGTAGCGGATCGTTACAGTGTCCGCGTCATATGCCGTGAGAATTCCGGAGAAATCTTTCTGTCTCTCGATGGCGCGGTACAGCTTGATATCGACTGCTTCGCCGAGACTTCTCTTGAAGTCCTTCTCTTTCTTTAACGGTCTGCCAAGTCCCGGGGAGCTTACTTCCAGGATATAGCTGTCATCGATAAAGTCTTCTTTATCGAGCCAGTCGCTTAAGCGTCTCGATACCATCTCACAGTCATCTACCGTGAAGCCGCCCTCTTTGTCGATATAAGCTCTCAGATACCAGGTGCCCGCTTCCTTCACGTACTCCACGTCCACCAGTTCAAAATTATTCTCTTCCATGATCGGAATTAAAAATTTCTCGACCCTGGATTCATATTCATCTCTTCTTGCCATGGGTTTCCACCGCCTTTCTGCCGGAATATTCCGGTTATGCAAAACGAAAGAGTGGACTTTTTCGTCCACTCTTTTGACCGGTTACTTATGTTATCGTCAAAATCATAGCATAGAACATCTGAAAAATCAAGGGGTTTGCTGGGAAAAGTGCCTGTTTGCGGGATTTCTGTGCAGTTTTCCGGGTGTTTTCTATGATTTTGGGACAATGACCAGCCCGACAGACCTGTCCGTTTACGCAAATCATGCTGATCCTGGTGAATCCTGTGCCGGTGCCTCGTTGCATGGGATTCTGTTTTCTGATATACTATGTTTACGCTGCCGCCTTTTATTTTCTTTCAGGAGGCAGGTCACTTATTATATCTATATTACAGAAAGCAGACCTTATTGTATATGAAACGATTTGTTATCGGTATCCTCGCGCATGTCGACGCTGGAAAGACGACCATGTCCGAGGCAATTTTATATGAGACAGGAAAATTAAAGAAAATGGGGCGCGTAGACAACCGGGACGCGTTTCTCGATACGTTTGCACTGGAGCGCGCCCGTGGCATCACGATCTTTTCGAAACAGGCGGTCTTTCCGTTAGGCGATGCCTCCGTGACACTTCTTGACACGCCGGGTCATGTGGACTTTTCGGCGGAGATGGAGCGGACACTGCAGGTGCTGGACTACGCGGTGCTCATCGTCAGCGGGGCTGATGGGGTGCAGGGACATACGGAAACGCTCTGGAGACTTTTAAGACGATACCGGATCCCGGTGTTTATCTTTGTGAATAAGATGGATCAGAAAGGGACGGATCGAGATGCGGTGCTGGCATCGCTGAAGGAGCGGCTGGATCATGGAGTCGTGGACTTCAGCGGGGTGATCGGGAATGAGGATGTGTTGACATTTTCAGCTTCTGCTGAACCGTTTGCGGCGGTCTGCAGAGATCCAGAAGAGGCAGCCGAGGAGATCGCCACCTGCGATGAAGTGCTTCTGGAAGCTTACCTCGCAGACGGTACTTTAAAGACAGACGATGTGCGGAAAGTCATCCATGACCGGAAACTCTTCCCGTGCTTTTTCGGCTCTGCGTTAAAACTTTCCGGCGTCCGGGAATTTCTGACCGCCCTCGGGGAGTTTGCGTCATGTCCGGACTACACGAAGGACTTCGGCGCGAAGGTGTTCAAGATCTCCCGCGATGAGGCAGGCGTCCGGATGACGCATCTGAAGGTCACGGGCGGAAGTTTGAAGATCCGCGATTCGCTGTCCCCTGATTCTGAGGAGAAGATCAACCAGATCCGGCTCTACTCCGGCTCAAAGTTTGAGGCATTGAAGGAAGCGGAACCTGGCATGGTGGTGGCCGTCACCGGAATCTCCGACACGAGGCCTGGACAGGTCTTCGGAACTGCCTCCGAGAGTGCTCTTCCGCTTTTAGAGCCGGTCCTCACCTACCGGATCCTGCTGCCCTTTGGAACAGACTCCCACACCATGCTCAAAAACATGCGCATGCTCGAGGAGGAAGACCCGCAGCTCCATATCGTCTGGAACGAGGCGCTTGGCGAAATCCAGGCACAGGTCATGGGCGATGTACAGATGGAGATCTTAAAAAGTCAGGTACAGGAACGTTTCGGCGTGGAGATCGGTTTCGGGGAAGGAAATATTGTATATAAGGAAACGATCGCTAAGACCGTCGAGGGCGTCGGACATTTCGAACCGCTGCGCCACTACGCGGAAGTCCATCTTTTAATGGAACCCGGAGAGCCGGGAAGCGGACTTGTCTTTGAAGCAGACTGCAGCGAGGATATGTTGGATAAAAACTGGCAGAGGCTGATTCTGACACATCTGGAAGAAAAGCGTTTCCAGGGAATCCTCACCGGTTCCGAGATCACCGATATGAAGATCACTCTGATCGCCGGACGTGCCCACCAAAAGCACACGGAGGGCGGCGATTTCCGCCAGGCAACCTACCGCGCTGTCCGTCAGGGACTCTGCGAGGCGGGGTGTGTGCTCTTAGAACCCTACTACGCGTTCCGTCTGGAAGTCCCATCGGAAAACCTTGGGCGCGCCATGGCGGATCTTGACCGGATGCAGGGTGAATTTTCCTCACCGGAACAGGATGGCTCCATGGCTCTTCTTACGGGAAACGCCCCGGTTTCCACCATGAGAAATTACCAGCGCGACGTGATCTCCTACACGAAAGGCCGCGGACGGCTGACCTTGAGTCTTTCCGGCTACGAACCGTGCCACAACGCCGAGGAGGTTATCGCGGCCTCCGGCTACGATTTCGATTCCGACCTCCAGGACCCTGCCGGATCTGTCTTCTGCTCCCACGGGGCAGGCTTCGTGGTGCCGTGGGATGAGGTGAAGCAGTATATGCATGTGGAGAGTCCGCTGGCAAAGCAGCTTGCGAAGGAACAGCAGGAACGGGAGCTTAAGGAAGCGAATGAACGGCTGCAGGCGATGGCAGCGGATGTAGCTGCGGGGAAAGTTCCGAGTGGAGCGGCTGGCGGCAGCGCTGCTGGCTCTGGTTTTTCTGGCAGTAAAAATTCTGGCTCTGGAGCTGGACCTGGTTCGAGCGGCTCTGCCGCTTCTGGTAACGGTATCGACTCTGGAGCTTCCGCGAATGGCACTGCCGGTTCTTCCTCCGACAGCCGCGGAAATGGAGATTCTTCCCTTTCCTTCTATGACGACAAGGAACTCCAGGCCATCTTCACCCGTACATACGGCGAGCCGAAGCGGAAGCTTGCCTCCGACTACGACTCCCGCACCGTGATCCGCGCAAAGAACGCCAGCCCGGTGAAGCCGGTGAAGGAAAAAGAGGCGCCAGAGGACGAGTATCTTCTCGTTGACGGCTACAACATCATCTTTGCGTGGGACGAGCTGAACGCCCTCTCCAAGGAGAGCCTCGACGCCGCCCGCCACCGGC
>OGEK01002146.1_pt1 | contig 10034 bp, 5 predicted proteins | sample 1570641 | NCBI WGS metagenome assembly OGEK01 (sample SAMEA2582136, study PRJEB24529) | metagenome | biome: Human gut stool | place: China | collected 2011
CGTAGTCCTTGTTGCTCTCGTCCACCATATAGCGGCGCAGCCACATGGCGTAGAAGGCCAGGTTTGCCAGGCTCATGCTGCACACCGGCAGCACCCAGTAGCGCCAGTTGGCGGCGTCGAACAGCAGGCCCACCCCCAGAACGGAGGTGCCGTACATCTGGATGTACAAAAAGTACACGGCAGCCGGCACGGCCTGGATGAGCACGATGAGGGCTGTGCCCAGTTTGTCGGGCCAGCGGTTCTTGCACCGGCCCATGACAAGCCCCAGCGGGATGCCCAGCACAAGGCTCAGCAGCATAGCCAGCACGCCCATCTGGATGGAGATGGGCAGCTTTTGGGCCAGGATCTCGGTCACCGGCACGTTGACCTTGTAGATGTGGCTCACGCCCAGGTCACCGTGCAGGGCGTCTTTCCAGAACCGGCCGATCTGCACCGGCAGCGGGTCCAGCAGGCCCATGGACTGCAGACCCGCCTGGATCTGGGCCGCGGTCATTTTTTCGTAGTTTGCAAAATAACCTTCCACCGGCATGAGCCGCAGCAGGCAGAACACCAGCGTTACAATGATGAACAGCGTCAGCAGAGAACGCCCGATGCGCTTTGCGAGATATTGCACCATAGTGTGCACCTCTCTTTTTCTTTTGAAATACAGATAAGAATAGAATACCGCAATTTCTTGATTTTGAAAAGTGATTTGAAGATTTTTTGAGCAAAAGCGGTTGAAAAGGCGGTGGGAACTCCCTCAGTCACGGCTGCGAAGCAGACGGAGAGAGTTCCCTTCCCGTAAAAAAGCAACTCGGAAAAATCCGCAGATTTTTCCGAGTTGCAAAGAAAAACATATTTCCGCTGAAAATATCCAAAGCGAAGCGGAGGATATTCAGAATGATTTACCGGGCGTCCCGGTTCTGGTCGTACTCGTCCATGGAGACGTAGTGGTCCAGGATGTGCACGCCCTTCAGGCGGTTGGACGAAAGGCCGGTGGGGGCGTACTGACCCTCCCACAGGTTCAGGCGGGTGGCAATGTACGGCGGCACGGGCAGGCCCAGCGGCACCACCAGGGCATTCTGGATCAGATAGGCCTCGGCATTGGCAAAGGCTTCATACCGGGCATCCAGATCCTCGGTGATGGCCTTGGCCTTTTTCACCAGGTCCATGTAGGTCATGACGTACTCGGCCGTCTCACCGGTGATGATGCCGTCCTCCACGCCGGTGCGCAGGAACGCATAGCAGGTGCCGCGGTCGCCGGCTTCCTGATAGAAGGGGTACACCTCGGTCTCGGGGTCGGAGTAGTCGGCACCCCAGTAGTAGGACATGAGCTCATAGGCACCCACACGGCGCACGGCGTTCAGGAAGTTGTCGGAGGGGCCCTGGGTGATGATGATGTTGATAAAGTCGAAGCCGTCGTTCAGAACGCCCTCCACCTGCTGCTTGAACACCTGACATTGCTTGTCCCAGTCCACCACGGCGGGGTTGTAGGGGTACTGCACCTTGATGGGAAAGGTGGCTCCGGCGGCAGTCAGCTCTTCCACAGCGGCGTCGCGGTATTCCTTGGCCTTTGCCTCGTCAAAGAAGTCGGACAGGTTGGCCAGATCGCCGCATTCGGTGTAGTCCACGCCCTGGCTGTTGGCGCAGAAGGACGGCGGGGTGATGGTGTGCAGCTTGTAGTTGTCGTAGCCTTCCGGGGCGGTGACGGCCAGCGTGACCGACGGGTTGATGGCGTACAGGAAGGCTTTGCGGAAGTTGGTGCTGTTGACGGCCTTGGCCCAGTTGTCCGGCTCATACTGGGCGTCCACGCCAGTGACGTTCCAGTTGGAGAACTCGTGGGCGTAGGGCAGGAAGTTGAAGATGTAGAAGTAGCTCTTGCCGGTCTCCGGGCGCTCCATGGACACCATATCCTTGGTGGTGTCATCGGACAGCCAGCTGTCGAGGATGTCGGAGCTGATGGTGGCCTGGTCGATCTCGCCGCGCCGGACCATTTCCGGGCCGCTGATGAGCTCTTCCTGGTTGTAGATGTAGCGGATGGTGTCGATGTAGACGTTGTCCTTGTCGTAGTTTTCGGGGTTTTTCTTCATCACCCAGCTTTCCAGCGGCACATACTCCGCCAGATAGAACGCGCCGCAGCTGCAGGCGGTCTCGGCGCTGGTGCAGAACTGGTCGCCCAGCTCTTCCAGCAGGGGGCCGTAGGCCGGCTCGTAGGGAGCGTAGCTCAGCAGGCTGACAAAACCGGGAAAGTCGAAGCACAGCGTATAGGTCAGGGTGTGCTCGTCCACGGCCTTGACGCCCACGGTATCAAAATCCACAGGAGCATAGCTCGTGGTGGTGCCATCGGCGGCTGCGGCGGTCACCGAGCCGTCGGCTTCCAGCGTGTAGGTGGTGCCGTCCTCGGCCACGGTGCCGTTGGCGGCACTCGCTTTGTAGAACAGATAGTTGTAGTAATCCTCGGCACCGGCCACATAGGGGGTGACCAGGCTGGCCGTGGAGGATGCATAGGCCGGGGTGAGCACATACTGCAGCGCATCCACGAAGTCCTGTGCGGTGACCGGGCCCAGCACCTCACCGTTGCAGTCCACCCAGTTCTCGTCCCGCAGGTGGAAGGTCCAGGTCAGGGTATCCGCATCCCACTCCCAGGTGGTGGCCAGACCCTCGCGGATCTTGCCGCGGTTGTCGTACTCCACCAGCGTGTCCACGCACTGGGTGCCGTGGTACAGGTCCGGGTCTGCGGAGCAGATCAGATAGTTCAGGGTGGCGGGCTGACGGGAGTACAGCAGGGTGTAGGTGCTGCTGCCGGAGCCGCCGGTGGAGCTGCCGGAAGCGGACGAGCCGCCGCAGCTGCTCAGCAGGCCGGCTGCCGCTGTGGAAACAACAGCGGCGCCGCCGGCTTTCAGGAACTGGCGGCGGGTAATGGTATGACGCATAAAAATCCCTCTTTCTTTCAGATTCGGGTCTGGATCGGATGAAATTGCCCCGCAGGCACAAACCGAAAAAAGAGGCAACGGAATCCATCCGTTACCTCTTTGTAACAGCGTACAGCTACCAACGGGTAACCAACGCAAGTATAACATTGAATCCGTGCGGCGTCAATCGGTTTTGGGCACAGCGGCGGCAGTTTCTGCACCGGCAGCAGCGGCAGCCTCATCGGTGAGCATGGCAGCCACGGACTGCGGTGCGGCGGGAGTAGCGGCCTCCACGGCAGGTTCTGCAGCCGGGGCAGCTGCCGGCTCTGCCGCCTTGGCGGCTTCCTCGGCGGCCTTTTTGGCCTCCCGCTCTTCCTTGAGCTTCTGTGCGCGGGCACGGGCTTCTTCCTGCCGTTGTTTGGTGCGCTCCTTGATGCGGCACACCGAGCACAGGCCCTCAGCGCTGTCCGGAGCAATGGGCTTGCCGCAGTTCTTGCACAGGGTCTTGGTGCATTTGTGTACACTTACCGGGCCAAGGGTGGTGAGCTGGCGTAGCTTCATGCCGTCGATGCCATGGTTGGAGCAGGAGGCCACACACACCTCGCACTCGCTGCACTTCCACGGCGTGATGACGATGCGGGTCTGGCCGTCGGGCAGGTCCTCCAGCTTCAGCGCACCGGCGCGGCAGGCTTTTTCGCACTTGCCGCAGCCAAAGCATTTATCGGTAAAGTTGGGCAGGTAGTAGCCGTACTTCAGCGGCGTTTCCATGGATGCCTTCAGCTGCTTTGTGCGCTGGTGCAGCAAAAGGCGGAAATCCACACCGCCGTCGTCCTCGCTGTGCAGGCCGGGCAGCATCTGCAGCAGCTTTTTGGTGCCGCTCTTGGAGCCGTGGCTCACCTGCTCAAACATTTCGCGGCGGCTCAGCTCCTTTACGTGATAGGGCGCTTCGTCCTGCTCGTAGGCCAGAGTGAACCGTGCCTCGAACATGGGCTGGCCAAAGAAATCCACAAGCCTTGTCAGCTCCTTGCGCAGCTGGGCGGCGCACAGGTCGTTCTCACATTCACCGCAGGGGGTCAGGTCCAGCACGATCTTTTTGTTCAGGGCAAGGTAGGCCAGCGTCTCCCATGTGAGGGCCGCAATGCAGGTGCGCACCACGCTATTTTTGCGGGTGGATTTTTCACAGCCGATCCAGATGGTGTCATTGTCGGTATCGGCGGCAGAGGTGTCCCGCTGCACCTGCTCCGGCGAAGGGATGATGCAGCCGCTGCGGCAGGCAGAGACGCACAGGCCGCACTCGGTGCAGGGGTCCCAGTCCTTGACGAGGTTCGGGCGGGTAAAGATCTGTTCGCCATAGGGGCAGATATCCTTGCACTCGGTGCAGGGCTTGCGATGGGGATGCAGGTTCCAGCACTGGCGGCGGTTGATCTCGGGATGGGTAGTTTTCATCAGCATATCCATCGCGGTGCGTGTAAAAAAGCCCATAGTTTACTCCTTTTCCACAACCGAAGTGATGTTTGCGTGGTCGATCAGGAAACGCTGCACCTTCTGGGTGGTCACGGCAGAGGCCACAGCGTCCCGGCTGAGCACATTGCGGATCTCGGCTTCCGGGGTATCGTGCAGCTTGGCAAGGCGGGCGTATTCGGCATCCACCTCGGCGTTGGACACGGTGATCTGTTCTGCTTCGGCAATGGCCCGCACGGCAAGGATGCTGCGCATCTTGCGCTCTGCGTCCCGGCGGAAGGCGGCACGCACCTCGTCCGGTGTGGTCTGGCCTGCCTTGCAGTACAGCTCCATGGTCATCTTGCTGCGGCGCAGCCGGTCGCGCAGGGCGTTCATATCCCTCTCCGCGTTCTGATCCAGAACAGCACCGTTCAGCTCCGCCGTCAGGTTCGCCCCGGCCATGCCCAGCAGGGCGGCTCCGGCAATGCGGTCGGCGTTGGCCTCGTGGGAGCGGCGCTTCTTTTCGCGGATGCTCTCCTTCAGGGCATCCACCGTATCAAAGCCCAGTGTCTTGGCAAAGGCATCGTCCAGCGGTACAGGCTGCTTCTGCTCCACGGTGTGCAGGGTGATGGCGAACTGTGCTGTTTTGCCGGAAAGCTCCGGCACCCGGAACTCGGCGGGATAGGTAAAATCGAACCGGAAGATCTCGCCTGCCTTGTGGCCGTACACGGCATCCTCGGCGGCGGGCATCAGCTGACCGGTGCCCAGCACCACCGTGACGTTTTCCATTCGGCTGTCCGGGATGGGTGCGCCGTCCATGAAGCCCTCAAAATCCAGCGTTACACGCATCCCGCGTGCGGCGGGCAGCTCCACCGGCAGAAAGGGGGCGTGGGTGCGGGTGAGGTTTGAAGCCTCCAGCTCCACGGCCTTTTCCGATACCGGGCGCACCCGGCGGGTGAATTCCAGCCCCTTGTATTGGCCCAGCGTGACCTTGGGCAGGGCGTTTGCATTCTGTTCCATGGGAAATACTCCTTTTATATCCAAAGCGTTTGCAATTTAAAGTCCATGTCCGGCAAGCCAGGCTTCCGCCACCTGCGAGAACATTTCGGGGTAGAGGGCATCCTCCTGCGCGAAGGCATCCAGATAATATTCCACCTCAGCCCGGTCGGCAGGCTCGGTGCGCTCCCACACGGTGAACACGGTGCCGTTGCCCATGTCAAAGCTGGCGGCCTGCGTAAAGTGATCATCCCGCGCGGCGCAGAAGAGGGCATTCCACCGGCCGGAGAGCTCACCGCCGCTGACAAAGGTCTGGGGGAGCGGCTCTGCAGTGAGCACGTACTTCGCCTCAAAGAACCGCACCGGGAACTCGTGGGTGCCCGGGATGGAGATGCCGGCGGCCAGCTTGCCCTGCAGCTGGATGTCCGGCAGGGCGGCGTACTGGAACATGTCCGAGTTGTACAGCATATCGTGGGGGATCATGTAGGCGAACTCGCCCTTTTCCGCATCGCAGTGGGCATCGATCCAGTCGTCCACGCGCTGGATCTGGGCGGCGTCGGTGCGGTCGTAGGTGAGCTTGTCCAGCCGGACGAATTCCGACACGGCCTTGAGGGGAAAATGATCCACCACAAAGCCCGGCAGAGCAACGGTGGTCAGCGGCGAGCAGCGCACGGACACCGCAAACACCATGGTAAAGCCCCAGTAGCAGAGCTTGACGGCGGTGTGCTTTTTCAGGCCGTCGGCCAGTGCGGCGGAACCAACGAGGAACAGCAGCAGCCACCCAGGCACGAACAGCAGCATCTGGTGGGAGCCGGTGTTCTGTACCCGGGTAAACAGCACAAGGCTCGCCAGCAGCTCTGCCCCTGCAAGGCAGGGCAGGGCAGGCAGACGGCGTTTTGCGGCAAACCACAGCCCCATTCCGATGAGGATGAAGTTCAGCAAACCGATGCGCAGTGTCTGTGCGGCCAGCTCCAGCGTGATGCCGCCGAAGTTGTAGTAAGAGTAGCGCCCGGCGTAGTCAAAGCTTAAAATTTTGCGCACCATGGGCAGAAGCAGCAGCACCATGGCCCCGGCCGCACACAGGCCGAACACCACCAGCCGTACCATGCGGTGCACAGCGCGGCTGGGCTGGCCATCTTTTGCCAGCCGGATGCTGGAAACTGCCAGCATCAGCACATAGGCAAAGCAGTAGCCCACCACAAAATATAAGTACCAGCGCCGGGTGAGGATGATGCCCGCCGTGGCGGCGAAGATGAGCAGATAGCGGGGCAGGTCGATGCCGTCAAAGCGGTAGTCCAGTGTGAGCAGCATAAGCATGAAGGCAAAGATCAGCCCGAACCAGTCCGGCTGGCCCAGCACCGCCGACATGCGCACGAACGGGAAGGTAGCGCACCACGAAAAGCCGATAAGGAAATACCAGAACCGGTTCTTTACCCGTAGCATCCGGCCCACCTTGACCGTCAGGCCCGCCAGCAGCACCAGCAGGCTGGGCAGTACGCTGAATACCTGACAGAATGCGTAGTCGTCGCCGGTCTTGCCGCTCAGGCAGAACGGAAACTCGGTGAACAGAGTGATGAAGCTGGTGTAGTCCTCGGTGATGGAATCGAGGAGAAACCGGAAGCCTGCGCCTGTGCTCTGGGCAAAGGCGGCTTCGGCATGATACTGCTTTAGAATGTAGTTTACGTAGTCCCAGTGGTAGAGGAAGGTGCGGCTGCCGAGGGTCCAGTAAAAGTAAAGCACGGCCGCTGCCCACAGGCCCACCAGCACTGCCTTGTGGAACAGGTCCAGCTCCACACCGGCCCGGCGCAGCACCAGCAGCGCCAGTGCAAACAGTGCTGCATTGCACCACAGGCTCACCAGCGGAAAAAACAGGCTGCTGCCCGGTGCGGCAAGGCCGAATACAATAAGCGCCAGTGCCCCGGCAGCAAGGCCCAGCCAGACCTTGCCAAGGACAGACAGACGGGAAACGATTCCACTCATCCCAAAAACCTCTCAGCTGCAGAATATCACAGCTACAGTATAGCAAGCAAAATCTGCACTGTCCAGCCGCTGTGCACGGAAAACAACAAAATGTCCCGCCGCTTTGAACGCAGACGGGACATTTTGAAACGAATATTACTTGTTGGAATTGGCTGTGGCCTTTGTGCTGCGGGCAGCGCGGCGCTTTGCGTTCAGGGCTTTGTTGGCGCTGATGCGGGCCGCATCGGGGTTCGGGGCCTCCGGCGCAAGGCGCAGCAGGCAGCTGCCCATGGCAGGCAGGTCTACTGTAAGGGTATAGTCCCGACCAAACACACCGCCATCGGTGGTGTGAAGCTTTGTCTTGCGGCGGCCCTTCAGTGCACCGCCCCACTCGGGGGATTCGGTGTTCAGCACCTCCTCGGCACTGCAGGGAAAGCGCAGATACAGCGGGAACTTTTTGTGGGCGTGGTCCTGCGTGTTCATGATGCACAGCAGGTTTTCGCCCCGGCCCTTGCGCAGCCATGCGTACACGCCCTCGCTGCGGCTCTCGCAGGCCACCCACTCAAAGCAGTCGGGGTTGTACTCGCCATCGTAGAGTGCAGGCTCAGTGGAATACACCCGGCACAGGTGGGCAAAGTATTTCTGGAACGCATCGTGGAAGGGGTATTTCAGCAGGTCCCAGTCCAGCTCCCGTTTTTCGTCCCACTCCCGGAAGTGTCCCATTTCGTTGCCCATGAAGTTCAGCTTCTTGCCCGGGTGCATGTACATATAAAAATAGAGGGTGCGCAGCTGGGCGCATTTTTCCGCATAGGTGCCCCACAGCTTATCAATGATGGTCTTTTTGCCGTGCACCACCTCGTCGTGGCTCAAGGCCAGCAGATACAGCTCGTTGTAGAAGTAGTGCATGCTGAAAACGATCTTGCCGTAGGCATTTGGCCGCTCACCGAAGGGGGTAGCAAAATAGTCCAGCGTATCATGCATCCAGCCCATGTCCCACTTGTAGTCGAAGCCCACGCCGTCGTAGCGGGTGGGAGCTGTCACCTTGAGGAAGTTGGTGGAGTCCTCGGCGGTGTAGATGCCGGTGGGCCAGCGCTCGTTCAGGCCGTGGTTCAGGCTGCGCAGAAAGTTCACGGCACCCTCGTTCACGCCGCGGTTCGGGTCGCCCTGCCAGTACAGCGCGCGGGAGATGGCATCCATACGGATACCATCGCAGTGGTATACGTCCATCCACAGGGCGGCAGCGCTGTTCAAAAAGCTGCACACCTCCCGGCGGTAGTAGTTGAAGTTGCAGGTGCCCCACTCGCTGTGGCCCACATCGCTGTCGTACTCGTAGAGGTGGGTGCCGTCAAACTTTGCCAGAGCGTCGGCGTTGGCGGCAAAATGCACCGGCACAAAATCCATGATGACGCCGATGCCCATGCGGTGGCAGGCGTTCACAAAGCCGGCAAACTGGGCGGGAGTGCCGTAGCGGCTGGTAACGGAAAAGTAGCCGGTGGTCTGGTAGCCCCAGCTGCCATCGAAGGGATGTTCGGCCAGCGGCAGCAGCTCCACATGGGTAAAGTGATGATCCAGCAGCCATGGAATCAGCTCCTTGGCCAGCTCCTCATAGTTGTACCAGCCGTCTGAGCCATCGGCCTCCTTGCTGCCGGGCTTGTGCCGCCAGCTGCCAACGTGCATCTCGTAGATGTTCAGCGGGCGGTTGCGGCATTTGTCGCGGCGCTCCATCCATGCACTGTCGTCAAAGTGAAAGTCCAGCTTTGCCAGACGGCTGGCCGTACCCGGCCGCAGCTCTGTGGAAAATGCGTAGGGGTCGCTGCGCATCACCACACTGCCGTCGGCACCATGCACCCGGTATTTATAAAGGTCGCCCTCTGCAAGGCCGGGGACGAATGCGCTCCACACGCCGGTATCGGCTTTTTCCATGGGCACGCCTGCCTCCCAGCCGTCGAAGCCGCCGCAGACTTCCACTGCCGTGGCACCGGGGGCCCACACCGCAAAGCGCCACCCTTCGGTGCCGTTGTCGGAGCAGGGATGCGCACCAAGGATGCGGTAGGCATCAAAGCAGTCTCCATTGAAGAATTCACGGGGAATGGCGGGGTAATTCATGCAAAGATCTCCTTACATTCTATGATAGGCAGCGCCCGGCGGCACTGCATGTGACACAGGTGTTTGGGCAATATATCCAATAAGAACAAGACGAAATGGGGCACAGTGGCCGATATTCTTGTCGATTCTTGACAAAAATCGGCAAATATTAACATATTTTACAGATTCTGTGCTATACTATTCCTGCCGCCGCAGTGGGCGGAGGCTGATTTTTTTGTATGGGAGCGGTATGAACAATGGCTTGGTATGACAACGCGGTATTCTATCACATCTATCCTCTGGGGCTGTGCGGCTGCGCACATGAGAACGATGGGCAGGCGGTGCCCGGCGCGTTTAATAAACTGAACGCATGGGCTGAGCACGCAGCGGACATCGGCTGCACGGCCATTTATATCGGCCCGCTGTTCGAGAGCGGTTCCCATGGCTACGACACCATCGATTACCGGCTGGTAGACCGCCGTCTTGGCACGAACGCAGAGTTCAAGGACTTTGTGGCTCGGTGCCATGCCCGGGGCCAGAAGGTGATCGTGGACGGCGTGTTCAACCATGTGGGCCGCGATTTCTTTGCGTTTCAGGATCTGAAGGCAAACCGCGAGAACGCCCGCTATAAGGACTGGTTCTGCGATGTGAATTTCTGGGGCA
>OGEK01002153.1_pt1 | contig 9985 bp, 8 predicted proteins | sample 1570641 | NCBI WGS metagenome assembly OGEK01 (sample SAMEA2582136, study PRJEB24529) | metagenome | biome: Human gut stool | place: China | collected 2011
GCTATCTGCTGTGGAACCTCGTCAGCCGTGACTTCAAGCTCAAATACCGCCGCAGCGTGCTGGGCGTGGTGTGGAGCGTTCTGAACCCGCTGCTCATGTGCCTTGTGTACTGGGCCGTGTTCAGCAGTCTGATGGACATGCGCGGCAGCGGCATCGACAACTTTGCCGTGTTCCTGATGTGCGGCCAGCTGCTGTTCAACTTCTTCAACGAGGCCACCTCCACCGGCATGAGCAGTGTGCTGGGCGCAGCGCCCCTGCTCAAAAAGGTGTATATCCCCAAGTATATCTTCCCGCTGGAAAAGTGCTGCTTTGCCATGGTGAACTGCGTGTTCAGCTTTGTGGCGCTGCTGCTGGTGATGATCTTCACCGGTGCACCCTTCCACCTGACCCTCATCGAGGCGGTCTACCCGCTGGTGACGCTGTTCTTCTTCAGTCTGGGCGTGGGCCTGCTTCTGGCAGCGGCTACCGTATTCTTCCGGGATATCATGCACATCTGGAGCGTGTTCATCACTGCATTGCTGTATTTTTCTGCCATCTTCTACGACCCCACCCAGATGACCTTTTCCATCGGCGGGTTCAACATGCAGCAGATCATCAAGCTGAACCCCATGTACTGGTACATCACAGGCTTCCGCCGTACCGTAATGTGGGGCATCCCGCTGGATTTCAACATGTTCGCGGTGTGCGGCTGCTGCGCCGTGCTCTCCATGCTGGTGGGCGTGTGGGTATTCCGCAAAACGCAGGACCGCTTTGTGCTGCATATTTAAGGAGGAAGAACAATGGAACCGATCATCAAAGTGGACAATGTTTCCATGTGCTTCAACCTCTCCAAGGAAAAGCATGAGAGCCTGAAAGAGTATTTTCTGGCCATGGTGCAGGGCCGCCTGCAGTACGATGAATTCTACGCCCTGAAGGACGTGAGTCTGGACATCATGCCCGGCGATTTCTATGGCCTTGTGGGCCTGAACGGCTCGGGCAAGTCCACCCTGCTCAACCGGCTGACCGGGGCGGACATCCCCGCCAACAACCGGCTGTTCGACACCCTGGACACCACCACCCGGACGCTAGAGATCAGCGACACCTGCACCGTGCTGCTCAGCGACACCGTGGGCTTCATCCGCAAGCTGCCCCACCATCTGGTGGAGGCCTTTAAGGCCACGCTGGAGGAGCTGAGCTACGCCGACCTGCTCCTCCATGTCATCGACGCCTCCAACCCCCTGTGGCGGGAGCAGGCGGCGGTGGTGGAGCAGCTCATCGTGGAGCTGGGGGCGGAGCAGACCCCCCGCATCGACGTGTTCAACAAGTGCGATAAATTTACCGGCGACATCCTTCCCCACGGGGCGGACATCGTGTCCATCTCGGCCAAGACCGGCCAGGGGCTGGACGAGCTGCTGGAGAAAATCGGCGGCCGCCTGGACACCGGCGCCTGCCGGGTGGTGCTCCGCCTGCCCTACGACCAGGGCGGCGTGGTGGACATGCTCCACCGGCAGGCCAAGGTGGAGCGGGTGGACTACGGCGAGGCCATCGAGGTGGAGGCGGTGTGCACCCCCGTCCAGCTTGGCCGCCTGAAGGACTATATCGTGTCGGGCTGGACGCCCCCCAAGGAGCCCTGGGAGGACTGAGAGGCGCCGTAAACGGCGCGATACCCCCTCCGCGCTCCGAGGGGGTTCAATGCTTGCGATATAAGGAGGAACCGCCATGCAGTTACTGGAGACTGACCGCCTGCTCCTGCGCCCCTTCACCCTGGACGATGCGGAGGGGCTGTACGCCTACGCCAGCCACCCGGAGGTGGGCCCCCCGGCGGGGTGGCGCCCCCACCGGAGCGTGGAGGAGAGCCGACAGGTCATCGAGAACATCTTCATCCCCTCGGGTGCCCTGGCGGTGCTCCGCAAGTCCGACGGCCGCCTGATCGGCTCGGCGGGCTTTGTGGACCGGCACCGCACGGAGCTGGGGACGCCCAGCGAGGAGATCGGCTATTCCCTGGCCCGGGACTGCTGGGGCCAGGGGCTGATCCCCGAGGCGGTGAAGGAGATTATCCGCCACGCCTTCGCCGACCTGGGCTACCAGGCCCTGTGGGCGGCCTACTACGACGGCAACCGCAAGTCCAAGCGGGTCATGCAGAAGTGCGGCATGACCTACCGCCTCTCCCGTATCGAAGCGGTGGAGCAGCTGGGCGAGACCCGGCTGGCCCACTACTTTGCCGTCACCCGAAGGGAGTGGGAGCGATGACCGAGTATTTTGTCCCCACCGGAGCGTCCGAGACTGAGCTGGTGGAGAAACGCTCCCGCTTTCTCGGCCGCGTCTGGCCGGTGGAGAGCGAGGAGGAGGCCAGGGCCCGCATTGAGGAGATCCGAAAAAAGCACTACGACGCGCGCCACCACTGCTGGTGCTACCGCATCCGGGAGGGGGGCGTGGAGCGATACTCCGACGACGGGGAGCCTCAGGGCACCGCGGGCCAGCCCATGCTCAACGTCTTCCAGCGGGAGGGGGTCACCAACGTCTGCTGCGTGGTGACCCGCTACTTTGGCGGTATCCTGCTGGGGGCGGGGGGGCTGGTGCGGGCCTACACCCAGTCCGCCAAGGACGCCCTGGACGCGGCGGGCATCTCCGTGGTGCGCCGCTGGGTGGAGGTGGCCGTGCCCTGCCCCTACTCCTTCTTTGAGCGGCTCAAGCTGGAGCTGGAGGCCCACGGCGGGGTGCTGGGGGAGGTGGAGTACGCCGCCGACGTCACGGTGCACGCCCTGCTGCCCGAGGAGCGGGTGGAGGCCTTCTCCGCCCGGCTCACCGAGCTGGCCGCCGGCGGAGTGGCCGCCCAGGTGTGCGGCGAGTCCTTCCAGGCGGTGCCCCGGACACAAGTATGAACAAATCATGAATCTTTTGCAAAAAAGAAGGATTTTTCCGAGGAAAGAAGTATATAGTTACAGAGACTGCTGAGAGGTAGGTGGTATCTGTGACCCTGCGCGAACAGACCGAGGCGCTGGAGCGGGAGATGCTCTCCCCCTTTGCATGCCTGTCGTCCCAATCCCGGGGGCGGCAGACGCCGCTGGAGCCCTGTCCCACCCGCACCTGCTTCCAGCGGGACATCGACCGGATCATCCACTCCAAGGCCTTCCGGCGGCTCAAGCACAAGACCCAGGTCTTTCTGGAGCCGGAGGGGGACCACTACCGCACCCGCATGACCCACACCATCGAGGTCAGCCGCATCGCCCGCACCATTGCCCGGGGCCTGCGGCTCAACGAGGATCTGGCGGAGGCGGCGGCCTACGGCCACGATCTGGGCCACACCCCCTTCGGCCACGCCGGGGAGCGGGTGCTCAATGAAATCCTGCCCGGCGGCTTCGCCCACAACGAGCAGTCCCTGCGGGTGGTGGACCGGCTGGAAAAGGAGGGGGAGGGCCTCAACCTGACCTATGAGGTGCGGCGGGGCATCCTCTGCCACACCGGCCCCGACCGGGCGGAGACCCTGGAAGGCCAGCTCCTCCGGCTGGCCGACAAGATCGCCTACATCAACCACGACATTGACGACGCCATCCGGGGCAGGATCATCTACCCCATGGACATACCCCTGTCCATCTCCCAGGTGCTGGGCTTCACCCACTCGGAGCGGATCAACACCCTGACGGTGGACATCATCACCCAGAGCGCCGGGCGGGACGCAATTCTCCAGTCCCCCGCCTGCCGGGACGCTATGGGCGAGCTGCGGGCGTTCATGTTCGAGTTTGTCTACCGCAATCCGGTGGCCAAGGGGGAGGAGGGGAAGGCTCAGGAGCTGCTCCGCCGCCTGTTCGACTACTACCGGCGGGAGCCGGACAAGCTGCCACCGGAGTTTCAGGACATCAGGATGGAGGAGGGCGTGGAGCGGGCCGTCTGCGACTATATTGCGGGCATGACCGACGTCTACGCGGTGGAGTGCTTCAACGCGGCGTTCATTCCGAAATCCTGGAGCGTGAAGTAGGCGCGGACAGGCAGGCCGCGCGGGAGGGTATAAGCCTGGTATATTGTGGAAAACATAGTCGGAAGGAGGGCGCGGCGTGCCGATTCCCGAACAATTCATCGACGAGCTGGTGGCCCGGAGCGAGATCTCCGACGTGGTTTCCTCCTATGTCCACCTGACCCGGAAGGGAAACAACCTGTGGGGGCTGTGCCCCTTTCACAACGAAAAGACGCCCTCCTTCTCGGTTTCGCCGGATAAACAGATTTACCACTGCTTCGGCTGCGGCAAAGGGGGCGGGGTGATCTCCTTCATCATGGAGATCGAGAACCTGCCCTTTCCCGACGCGGTGCGCCTGCTGGCCCAGCGGGCGGGGCTGGAGGTGCCTGACACAGGCGCCGATGACGCCGGGCGCAAAAAGCGGGCCCGGGCTCTTGCGGCCAACAGGGACGCGGCCCGGTTTTACCACGACTACCTCAAGGGCCCCGGCGGTGCGCGGGTGCGGGACTATCTGGCCCAGCGGCAGATTGCGCCGCGCACCGCCACCCGCTTCGGCCTGGGGGCGGCTCCGGAGCAGTGGGACGCGCTGACCAGGGCGCTGACCGCCAAGGGATACAGCAAGATGGAGCTCATCGACGCCGGGCTGGCCGTGGCGGGCAAGAACGGCGGAGTGTACGACAAGTTCCGCGCCCGTCTCATGCTCCCCGTCATCGATGTGCGGGGGGAGGTGGCCGGCTTCACCAGCCGCATCCTGCCGGGGGAGGAGGGGGCCAAGTACCTCAACACCCCGGAGACCATTGCCTTTAAGAAGGGGCGGCTGATCTACGCCCTCAACTTTGCCAAGAGCACCAAGCGGCCCAATTTGGTGCTGGTGGAGGGCAACATCGACGTCATCACCCTCCATCAGGCGGGGTTCGACAATGTGGTGGCCACCATGGGCACCGCCCTCACCGAGGAGCACGCCCGGATACTGGCCCGCTACACCAAGGAGCTGGTGCTCTGCTACGACAACGACGCAGCGGGTAAGCAGTCCACCGACCGGGTGCTCAACATTCTGAAAAACGCCAACCTGAACGTCCGGGTGCTCCAGCTCCCCAACGCCTACGACGCGGAGGGCAAGCCCGTCAAGCAGGATCCGGACGACTTTGTGAAGAAATTCGGCCCGGCGGCCTTTGAGAAGTGCCTGAACGGCAGCGCGGGCCAGAACGACTACCGGCTGGAGAGCCTCCAGCAGAAGCACAGCCTGGCCGATGAGGAGGGGCGCATGGCCTTCCTCAGGGAGGCGGTGGAGACGGTGGCGGCGCTCCAGAGCCCCATCGAGCGCGAGATTTACGGCAACAAGGCCGCGGCCGCCGCGGGCATTTCGGCCGGGGCCTTTGCCCAGGAGGTGGAGCGGTTCCGCAAGAACCGGGCATGGCAGGCCCGCAAGAAGCAGGCCCGCCGGGAGCTGACGCCGGCGGCCCAGCTCCAGCCCCGGGAGCGGGAGCTGCGGTATGAGAACCTCCGCTCCGCCCGGGCGGAGGAGGGGGTGGTGAGGCTGCTGCTGCTGGAGCCCGACCTGTTTCCCCAGGTGGAGGGGCTGGGGCCGGAGCAGTTTTCCGCCCCGGTGCTGGCCAAGATCTACGCCCTGCTGTGCCAGCGCCACCGGGAGGGGCGCTCCACCCAGTTGGCCGCCCTCGCCGGGGCGCTCTCCCCGGAGGAGATGAGCCACCTGGTGAGCGTGATGGATCAGCCGGAGGCCCTGGCGCACAGCGCCCAGGCCCTGCGGGATTACATAGAGATCATTGAGACCGAGGCCCTCAAGCGGGGCGGGGCGGGCGCAAGCGACCCCCTGCTGGCGGCACGGGAGAAGTTCAGAGAAAGAAAAGCGTATGGAGGATAACCGCATGAGTGAAAAGAAGACCACCAGCAAGAAGGTACACACCCTGACCCTGGAGGATCAGACCAAGCTGGCCCAGGCCAATGTGAAGAAAATGGAGCAGGGCAAGATCGAGGTCATGAAGGTCGTCGAGGGCGTCCAGGGGGCGGAAAAGCTGGCGGAGCTGATCGAGCGGGGCAAGAAAAACGGCAAGCTCTCGTCCAGTGAGCTCATGGATGTGCTGGAGAACCTGGATCTGGAGAGCGACCAGATGGACAAGATCTACGATACCCTGGAGAACCTGGGCATCGACACCGTGGGCGATGACTATCTGCCCGAGCTGGCCGATGATATCATGCCCCCCCTGGAGGAGCTCAACGAGATTGAGGAGCTCCCCGAGGAGGAGATGGTGGACCCCAATACGCTGGTGGACTCCTTCGGCATCGACGACCCTGTGCGGATGTACCTCAAGGAGATCGGCAAGGTGAATCTGCTCACTCCCGATGAGGAGATCCAGCTGGCCCAGGATATGGGGGCCGGCGACGCGGCCAAGGAGCAGATGGAGGAGCTGGAGCAGGCCCGGAAAAACGGCGAGGAAGTCTCCCTCACCGAGGAGGAGGAGAAGGAACTGCGCCGCCTGGTGAAGCGGGGCGAGGCCGCCAAGCAGCGCCTGGCCGAGGCCAACCTCCGTCTGGTGGTGTCCATCGCCAAGCGGTATGTGGGCCGCGGCATGCTCTTTCTGGATCTGATTCAGGAGGGCAACCTGGGCCTCATCAAGGCGGTGGAGAAGTTCGACTACACCAAGGGCTACAAGTTCTCCACCTATGCCACTTGGTGGATCCGCCAGGCCATCACCCGGGCCATCGCCGACCAGGCCCGCACCATCCGCATCCCCGTCCACATGGTGGAGACCATCAACAAGGTCATCCGCGTCTCCCGCCAGCTCCTCCAGGAGCTGGGCCACGACCCCTCCCCCGAGGAGATCGCCGAGGAGATGAGCATGCCCGTGGACAAGGTGCGGGAGATTCTGAAAATTGCCCAGGAGCCGGTGAGCCTGGAGACCCCCATCGGCGAGGAGGAGGACTCCCACCTGGGCGACTTCATCCCCGACGAGGACGCCTCCGAGCCGTCGGAGGCCGCCTCCTTCACCCTGCTCAAGGAGCAGCTGGTGGACGTGCTGGGCACCCTGACCCCCAGGGAGGAGAAGGTGCTCAAGCTGCGCTTCGGCATTGAGGACGGTCGCACCCGCACCCTGGAAGAGGTGGGCAAGGAGTTCAACGTCACCCGTGAGCGCATCCGCCAGATCGAGGCCAAGGCCCTGAGAAAACTGCGCCACCCCAGCCGCTCCAAGAAGCTGAAGGACTTCCTGAACTGATTCTTTTTTTGATGCCGTCAGGCATTGGGCGCAGTTTCGGGGTCCCCGCGGGAGCCCAGCGCAAGCGGGTCCCGTGGGGAGAGGAGGAGCGGCGGAGCGAGGGAGCCTTCGCCGTCCGGCGGAGGCGAGGAATGCGCAGCCCGCGACGACGGCGCGCCACCCCAGTCGCTCCAAGAAGCGGAAGGACTTCCTGAACTGAGACAGTACAGCGACGAGACGAGGCCCGGAACCGTATGGTTCCGGGCCCCGCTGCGTCTCCTATGCCTCGGTTCCGGGGAGCGGGCCGCGCCCCCCGTCCTGGTAGGGGTTGACGTAATCCGGCGGGCAGAGGTGCGTTTCGCTCCACAGCAGCATGTGGTTCAGCACAGGCAGAAAGCTCTCGCCCATGGCCGTGAGGGTGTACTCCACCCGGGGCGGAACCTCGGGATAGACCTCCCGGTGGAGAAAGCCGTCGGCCTCCAGCTCACGGAGCTGCCGGGTCAGGGTGGACTGGGTGATGCCGTCCAGGCGGCGCAGCAGCGCCCCGAAGCGCTGTACCCGGTAGAAGGCCACATACCACAGGATCAGGATTTTCCACTTCCCGCTGAGCACCGCCTGCAGGCGGCTCATGGGAAGGCAGCGGGCCAGCGCCTCCGGCGTCTGGAATTTGTTGTCTGCCATTGCGTTCCCTCCCTGTCCTGACATTATAGCGGGAAACCGGAAAAAAGCAAGACAGGATCAAAAAAGATACCGGGGCGCAAAAAAGACCGTACTTGAAGAACGGGCGGGGGCGGGCTATGCTGAACGGGACAAACGACAAGGAGGCAAACTGCCATGCACTACACAGGCACCATCTGGCGTCCGCCCTATGAATCCGGCTCCCTGCTGCTGGAGGCGGCCGCCGGCTGCACCCACCACCGCTGCAAGTTCTGCACGCTTTACGACGAGCTGCCCTTCCGTTTCCGGCTCTCTCCCTTGGAGGACATTGAGGCGGATCTGGCCGAGGCCCAGGAGCTGCTCCGGGGACAGCTCGTACAGCGGGTCTTTCTGGTGGGGGCAAACCCCTTTGCGCTTCAGACGGAGCGGCTGAAGGCCATCGCGGGGCGCATCCGCAAGTATTTCCCGGAGTGCCGGACCATCGGCTGCTTCGCGCGGGTGACCGATGTGGGCCGGAAAACCGATGAAGCACTCCGGGAGCTCCGCCGCCTGGGATATGACGGCCTGACCATCGGCGTGGAGACGGGGTACGACCCGGCGCTTCTCTTCATGGACAAGGGCTATCAGGCGCGGGACATCGTGGAGCAGGCGCACCGGCTGGACGAGGCGGGCATCGCCTATCACTTTTTCTATCTGGCCGGAATTGCCGGGGCCGGACGCGGAGAGGCGGCGGCCCTGGCCAGCGCGTCGGTGTTCAACCAGACCAACCCCCGCATCCTGGGCAGCTCCATGCTGACGGTCTATCCCCAGTCCCGGCTTTTTTCGGAGATGCAGGCCGGCCGGTGGACGGAGGCCGGGGAAGTGGAGAAGCTGGAGGAGCTGAAAACCCTGGTGGAGCACCTGGAGCGGCCCCTCTATTTTGCGGCCCTGGGCGCCTCCAACGCGATTTCGGTTCAGGGATTTCTGCCGGAGGAGCGGGACGCCGTGGCCGCCAAGCTGGCGCGGGCCTGCCGCCCGGAGCACGAGGACGCCCTGCGCCGTTACCGGGCCGGTCTGCGGCATCTGTAGTGGAAATAATACTTGAAAAACATATAGGAATAGTATAATATAGAAAGGGAAAGAAAGTGGGCATACTGGTTTCCAAAGGAGGCATGCAGGTTGAATAACATTCAGAAGGCGGCCGTCATCGGCTGCGGCTTTGTAGGCTCCAGCATTGCGTTCACGCTGATGCAGAGCGGCATCTTTTCCGAGCTGGTGCTCATCGACGCCAACCGGGACAAGGCGGAGGGGGAGGCCATGGATCTGTCCCACGGCCTGCCCTTCACCCACCCCATGGACATCCGGGCGGGGGACTACGATGACGTGGCCGACTGCGCCCTGGTGATCGTCACCGCCGGTGCGGGGCAGAAGCCGGGGGAGACCCGGCTGGATCTGGTGCACAAGAATGTGGCCATTTTCAGGAGTATCATCCCGGAGATCGCCCGGCGCAATAGGGACGCCATCCTGCTCATCGTGTCCAATCCCGTGGACGTGCTCACCTGGGCGGCGTGGAAGCTGTCCGGCTACCCGGCCAACCGGGTGCTGGGCTCGGGCACGGTGCTGGACACCGCCCGGCTCAAGTACCTGCTGGGGGAGCGCCTGGGGGTGGACAGCCGCAGCGTCCACGCCTTCATCATCGGCGAGCACGGCGACAGCGAGCTGGCGGTGTGGAGCGGGGCCAACGTGTCCGGCATCTCCCTGGATCACTTCTGCGAGCTGCGGGGCTACTACGAGCACGACAAGGCCGACGAGTGGCTCCAGCGGGAGGTGCGGGACAGCGCCTACGAGATCATCCGCCGCAAAGGGGCCACCTATTACGGCGTGGCCATGGCGGTGGAGCGCATCGTCCGCGCCATTGTGCGGGACGAGCACTCGGTGCTCCCGGTTTCCAACCTGCTCCAGGGCCAGTACGGCATCGACGGCCTGTGCATGAGCATACCCGCCGTGGTGGGCCGGAACGGGGTGGAGGACACCCTGGAGATCCCCCTCTCCCCGGCAGAGCGGGAGGCCCTGCGGGACTCCGCCGCCACCCTGCGGGGCGTGGTGGATAGCCTGGAGCTGTGAGAAAATGCGAAAACGGAGCCCGGCGCACTGATATGTACCCAGAATTCTGGACACATAAAAAATTGAATTAGGTGCACATGGA
>OGEK01002167.1_pt1 | contig 9928 bp, 8 predicted proteins | sample 1570641 | NCBI WGS metagenome assembly OGEK01 (sample SAMEA2582136, study PRJEB24529) | metagenome | biome: Human gut stool | place: China | collected 2011
CGAATCAATGATATAGCGGATTGCAGAATACTCTGCCTCTCCTGCTACTGTATACTCTTTTCCCATAAAATTCAGGTTATCACCTTTTTTCCATTCTTTTCCTGAACTGTAGATGAGTATTTCGTCATCCTTAAGTGTCAGATCCGTATTTGCATATTCATTATAATCAGCAACAGACAATAAATACGTAACGATAGCGTTGGAAATGTCACTGTCGAATGTATCCGGGTCTGCAATCTTTTGTTTTCCATCTTTTTCCGTGACCATGATATTCCGGTACTGTCTATAAATCTGGTCGGTAGTCACAATCCCATCCTGCTGCAACGCTTTATTCATAGTAACGAAATCATCCATGCCTTTTCCTTCCTCTGACACAGTTTCTGCCACTTTAATATCTGTCGGATATCTGTCATCTATATTTTTTCCGATGAGCATCATCAGTGAAAAGCCACAGGTCAGCAACAGGATCACGCCTGTAGAAAGTACACAGATGGACGCCAGTCCTGCTGCATTATGTTTCATCCGGAACATCAGATTCGACACACTGATAAAATTCTTTGTTTTATAGTAAAACTTCGGATTCTTTTTCATGCACTTCAGGATAAAAATACTTCCGGCTGTAAAAAGACAATAGGTTGCGATCACAACAAGCAGAATGCTGACAAATAATATGTTGACCGCACCCCCGATTGACTTAGCAGACAGTGCCAGCTTATATCCCGCAGTCAGTGTTATAATTCCAAGAATAAATACAGGAACTTTCACTTTCGGTTCTTTTTCCCCTGTTCTGTCACTCTGCAGTAATGCAATCGGTTTTCCAACCCGGATGGAAGCCACATTATAAATCAGGCTGACTGCAAAAAGGATAACAAATAAAACCAATGTACTTTTCAGTGCTTCCACTGAGAAAAACAGTCCGTCTACCGGTGGCTGATTGATGATCTTATAGAGAATGAGGAGCATTAATTTGTTCAGAAAAGTCCCCATCACAATTCCTGTGACAATGCTGATCAAAGCATTCATCAGGCTCTCCGCAGCTAAAATATAGGTAATATTCTTTTTGGACATTCCAAGAACTCCATAAAGCCCCATCTCCTTTTTTCTCGCCCTTATCATAAACTGATTTGTATAAAAAAGAAAAACTGCCGCAAAGACTGCTACGATCTGACCGCTGATTTCCAGTAAAATCGAGATAATCTGTGCACCATAAAACGCTTCCACTCCATCTTTATAAATGTATGGACAATGCGCAAGTGACTGCAAAATATAATAAATCATGACAGTCATCGTTCCTGCAAGCAGATATGGGATCAGTGTCTTTTTATTTTTCTGCATTCCACTGAACACAAATTTTGTCAGAAGCTTATGATTCACTGTCCTCTCCTCCTCTCATCAGAACGGTCACTGCGTCACAGATCTTATCTAACAGTGCACTTCTTGTCATATCACCGCGGTAAATCTGATGGAATACTTCACCATCCTTAATGAACATGACACGGTCGGCATAGCTTGCCGCCACATTGCTGTGTGTTACCATAAGAATCGTCTGGCCTGTCTGGTTAATCTCACGGAGCTGCTTTAACAGGTTGGTCGCCGCCTTGGAATCTAATGCCCCGGTCGGTTCATCTGCCAGAACGATTGCCGGATTTGTCACCATTGCTCTTGCGGCCGCTACTCTCTGCTGCTGACCACCTGATAACTGGTTAGGCTTCTTGTCCGAATGGTCTGAAAGTCCAAGTGTGTTAAGTATCTCGTCAGTATCAAGTGCCTTGTCACTTAAATATGCACCTACCTCAATATTTTCCCTTACAGTAAGGTTAGGTATAAGATTATACATCTGAAAAACATATCCAAGATGCTTTCTTCTGTACTGTGTAAGGCGCTTCTCATTCATATCCGCTGTCTTCTCACCATCTATAGATATATAACCCTCGTCAGCATCATCAATACCACCGATAATATTAAGCAGTGTTGATTTACCAGAACCTGATGGACCAAGCAGTACAACAATTTCCCCCTTATTAACCTCTATGTCTATACCATTCAGTACTTCCACCCGGCTTTCGCCTTCTCCATAATGCTTTTTGATTCCATTAATCTTTAAAAACATATTTACCTCCTTCGGGCACGCCCTCTCATATCATTATATGAACAATCGTTCATATATTCATTATATTAGCACTTATTAATTTTGTGTCAATAGGTGAAAATTTATCATTAACAGGCACAAAAAAAGTAAGCACAGGTTAGAATGCCCTAACCTTGCTTACTTTATCACATTTCACTATATAATTCACTATATCTTATTGATAAATATTATCAATAAACAAATTGCATTTTTACTTATCTTTACCTGTCAACTCATCAATAAGCCTTATTGATTCCATAATCATACTGTCACAATGAGCCTTCTTCTCACCACCCTTTAAAGCATTGTCTCTTAAAAGGTCAGCACAGTTAGTCATTCCATTGTGATTGTCCCTTATTGTTCTCTGAAATGCTCCGACAGCACCCGGACTACTTACACCAAGTGCGCCGAGTACCATAAGTCCCCCGGTGATTGCACCGCATGTTCCTCCACATTTCATACCGCCGCCAAAATTACAGCCAAGACATTCTGCCTGTGACTCAGTTAAACCTAAATCATCAGCATATGCCATCATAATAGTTTCGGCACAATTATAGCATTTCTGCGGTGAACGCAGTTCCTTAGCTTTCTCTATATGTCTGTTCATACTCATTCCTCATCCTTCATTATTTATCGTATTACTCATTACTGTTCCATAAAGCCAAACTTTTTCTTCTTGACTCTCACAAAGAAGAACACACTTAATGCAACTGAAGCAAGTTCCGCAATCGGCCATGCCCACCATACAAGATTAACATTCCCTGTTCTAGAAAAAATATAAGCACATGGCACAAGGAATATTATCTGTCTGACAAATGATACAAGCATGCTGTATATGCTGCTTCCAAGTGCCTGAAAGAACGAACTGCATATAATACATATTCCTGCAAATATAAAACTTATTGATATTGTCCTTAAAGCAGGAACTCCCATTCGTATCATATCTGACGATGCACTAAATATTGACAGCATTGGAACCGGGAATATCTGAACTGCAATCATAAAAAGTATCATTATTATCTCTGCATACATTACTGCAAGCTTAAGTGTCTGTATAACTCTGTCTTCTCTCTTGGCCCCATAATTAAAAGCTATTATAGGAACCATTCCACTGTTCATACCAAATATTGGCATAAATGCAAAGCTCTGCAGCTTAAAATACACACCAAATACAGCAACCGCTGTTGATGTAAATACAACCAGAATCTTATTCATGCAGAATGTCATAACAGAACCAATTGCCATCATAATAACTGATGGAATTCCTATGAATAAGATATTGCAAATTCTTTTTCCTGATGGTCTGAATCCCTTAAAAGTAATATGTATCTCTTTATTAACCTTAATATTAAATATCACTGCCATAACGGCTGCAACAATCTGGCCCGCAACCGTAGCTACTGCTGCACCTACAATACCAAGCTTTGGTGCACCAAACAGACCAAATATAAGTATCGGGTCAAGAATAATATTAATTATTGCACCTGTACCCTGTGTAATCATGCTGTAAAATGTTCTTCCTGTAGCCTGTAATAACCTCTCAAATATCATCTGGAACAGGCAACCAAAGCTGACTATAAGAATAACTGAAAGATAATCATAACCATAGTCAGCTATCACTTCATTAGCACCCTGAATAACAAAAAACTCTCTGGCAAAGAAAAGCCCTATGGCAAGAAATATTATATAGCTGCAAGCCGTTATGAATATACCCTGCACAGCCATTTTATCAGCTTCTTCATGCCTTCCTTCTCCTAATGCCCTTGAAAGCAATGCATTAGTACCTACACCCACGCCGCCTGCAACACCAATCATAAGATTCTGCATTGGAAATGCCATTGAAACCGCTGTAAGCGCTTCCTCACTTATTCTTGCAACAAATATACTGTCAACAATATTATACAGTGCCTGTACAAGCATTGATATCATCATTGGCAGAGCCATATTAATAAGCAGCTTATTAACAGGCATTGTACCCATTTTATTTTCTTTCATTGTATTACTCATAAAATTCTTCTCCCTTATTCTCCTCGTCAAAATATTCATATTCTCTCATATTATCTTTGGTTTTATTCTGCTCATCAATAGCATTGCCAAGACCCTTCAATGCTGAGAAAGGCAGGAATATCTTAGCTCTGCTTTCCATATCCATTCTTGGTCTTTTACTCGGTACCGGCCATTTCATATTAATTATATCATCATATTTTCCCATAAGCTATGCCCTGTGACCTCCAATCTGACCGTTTCTTTCAATTGCGGTTGCCTTGCTCTGCAGGTTATTAGCTTTCATTACCGCATTCTTACCATATTTTTTCTTAATATCAAGCATTGCGTGCTGCATCTTCTTTTCGCGTTCAAGCTGAGTCTGGTCTGTAAACATGTCAAACTGCTGAAAACCCTCATTAGTAAGATTGGCAACTGTAAGATTTAACTTTCTGATATACAGCTTTCTGTCAGTGTATTTATCATATATATCAAGAAAAGCTTCTCTTAACTGTTTTGATGAAGATGTACATGTCGTAAGTGAAACAGATTTGTTAAGTCCCTGTGGAACTTCTCTCCCATATCTGTCTACATGGATTTCACCCTTGTAGGTTCCTTTATCAACATTTACCCTGTCATAAGTTACATTTAACGCAATCGAATCCGTCACAAATCCTTTATCTACTAAATCAAGTGCAAGCTCATCTGCCATCTCTCCAACTACAATCCTTGCATCTTCAAATGTGTATGGTTCTTTTAACACCTGTCCTGAACACAGGCTGCTCGCCTTGGGCTTATATTTCTTAATATCTGCAATTGTACATGGTTCATATCCCCATGCGTGATCTATAAGAATCTCCGCATCTACACCAAACTGCTTATACAGCCAGTCCTCATCTTCAAGGGACATTCTCGCAATATCCCCCATAGTCTTTATTCCGTGTTTTTCAAGCTGTCTTGATATACCTGGTCCAACTCTCCAGAAGTCTGTAAGAGGCGTATGACTCCATAGCATTTTTCTGTAATCATTAACACTTAATTCTGCGATACGCACACCCTTGCTGTCTGCCTGTATATGCTTTGCAACTATATCCATTGCTATCTTGCACAGATACAGATTAGGTGCAATTCCTGCAGTAGCCGTTATTCCTGTCGTATCATACACATCCTCAATAACTTTTGCGGTAAGCTGTCTTGCCGTCATATTATACAGCTTCATATAATCTGTTGCATCAATAAATACTTCATCAATACTGTATACAGTTATGTCATCCTTGCTGAAATATTTAAGATATATAGAATATATCTTCGAAGAATATTCTATATAAAGTCCCATTCTTGGAACTGCTACAGTATATTCAAGCTTCTTTCCTGTGCGTTCCTCAATTTCTTTTGCCTTCTGTTCTACCTCAAAAAGCCTGCTTCGTCCGGAAAGTCCATATTTCTTAAGAGAAGGAGTAACTGCAAGACATATTGTTTTGGCTGTTCTAGATTCATCAGCTACAACGAGATTAGTGGTAAGCGGGTCTGACTCTCGTTCAACACACTCAACACTTGCATAGAATGATTTAAGATCAATTGCAATATATACTCTTTCCATCACATTCTCCTTCCCGAATTTCAGAAAGACACACCAGCTGTTACCATACCAGTGTGTCTTTAAAATATACATTTTATTCTTTTATTACATTGTTATAAGCTGCTTCATTATATCAACCGGAACGTAATAACTTACTCCTAAAGGATTAATAACTATCCCTGAAGCACCCAATTCCTTTACTGTCTTAAGAAGTTCCATATATGTGTAAAGCATATCCTCATGCTTACCTGCATAACATTTTTCCATCTCTAAACCATCTGTAAATACTGGAAGTGCAAGAACTTTCTCACCTTCTTTGTGGCTTACTTTATCAGTAATATCAACATATGGATGTGAAATTGATACCTCTTCATCTGTCTCTTCCTTAGTACAAGGTACCATGTAATCTGCATTACGTATAGCTTTCTTAAGTTCTGCTTCTTTATCTCTTAAAATTGCCGCCTTAGCTGTTGAATCTCCTGGCTTTCTGTACTCCTGGAAGAACTTGATAAGTGCATTCTGAAGTCCTGGATTAGTCACAAAATCTTCTCTTATATACTGGTCATATGCTCCAATCTCTTCTCTTGAAACAATAAGCTCATTATCCCTGCCATCTGTAAATCTGATATTTCTGCATCCGTTACGATATAAATGTGCTATTTCATACTGCATTGAATCCTTATCCTCAATACCATATGAAATTTCATATCCATATTTTCCAAGCTGTTCTTCTACTCTGGCATGATTAGTATAATCATATAATACAACTATATCATCATCAACCATATATGGATAACCTGTACTGTCACAATATATTGTCCATAAGTGGTCAGCATTAAGAAGCTTATCAACAATAATCCTTCTGTACACATCAGCTATTTCATTAAAATATCCTTCATCATTGACATTATTCTTTTCCTGAGCTTTCTTGATAAGCTCTGGAAGAACTTTAGTAAGAACTTCTACTCCGTCTGTAATTGAAAGTCCGGTTACATACGCAACACCCTTGTCTTCATCCTTAAAAATGTGTCTTATAATGTCCTGTGCTTTAATTGAATCCATTAAACTCTCCTCCTGGTAAAAGCATTTTTAAATGTGCCCGAATCACTTTTATTATCTAACAATAATACCAGCATAATTCTCGCTTTAGTAGGCGACATGTCTGTATAGAAGATATTATCTCCACAGTCTGCAAAATCACCCTTCATATATACATCTTCACTACATGATACTACTACAATACCAGCATTCTTTCCTGATACAGCTTCTGAAAGTTCTTCCGAAAGTTCTCCATCAGCGGTTGAAGAAACTATAACTATAGCATCATTAAGATACATATTCTTGTATAATGCATCTGCATCAATTCCAACATAATCATATACAATATCTATATTGTCTAATCTCTTAGTGTCCGCAATGTCAAATATCATATAATCATTAACATTAACAAAAAATCCTTCTGGTAACTGATTATTGGCACTATCTGTCTTATCAAAGTCTTTATTAATATACTCCTTAGCCTGTGTTACCTTATAATCCGGACTGCCGTTGTTATAATCATATGGTATTATTACAAGAGGTTTATCATCCTTAACTGTAAGCGACAGAAAATATCTGACATCTTCTGAGTATTTCTTATTGAGAACAAGAACAACTCCTTTAACATCTTTATTATTCATATCTGAATTAATGTCTTTAGCTATTGCCAGCATTCCATCAATGGAATAATCTGTATTATCTTCTGTTCCATACACACGTATATCAGGCTCACTGTTACTGTCATCTTTGTTATCATCTGCAGATTCTGATGTTGTTTCATTATCTGAATTATCCTGTCTGGTTTCGTCCTGAGAAAGAATGTATTTCATCGGATTCTTTAGCATAGTGCTGCATCCAGTCAGTGTCAGAATTGACATAAGTGTAACCATTGCGATTATACAACATTTTTTACTAATCATACACAAAACCTCTTGTTAACCTCTGCCGTAATATCTTACATATCAGATTATAGTAAGAATTCCAAGTGATTTAAGAAGAAGAAGGAATAAAAGAATTGGAGCAACCCACTTTACCATAACTGTATAAAGGTCCTTTCTTCCCATCTTAATTCCTGTTTTCTCAACTTCATCTATAACAGTCTTTGGCTTAAGTATCCATCCAATAAGTATACATGTTCCTATAGAAACTATTGGCATAAGTACATTATTGCTGACATAATCCATAATATCAAGCACCTGTGCATGTACTCCGTTAGGAAGCTTAATATCAAATAGCAGCTTGTTATATCCTAAGCATACGATAACTGCAACAGCTATACAAATTACAGTTTCTATTGCTGTAGCCTTGTTTCTGTTTAACTTAAATTCATCCATAAAGCTTGAAACAATAGCTTCCATAATTGAAACTGCACTTGTAAGGGCTGCAAAGAATACCATTGCAAAGAATATTGCACCAATTACATTTCCTGCAAATCCCATAGAATCAAATACTTTAGGAAGCGAAACAAACATAAGACTTGGACCTGATGCTGTCATTCCATCTCTTCCCATGAATACAAATACAGCAGGAATAATCATTACACCTGCAAGAAATGCAACTAATGTATCAAATAGCTCAATCTGGTTAATTGACTTTCCAAGATTAGCATCATCACTTACATATGAACCATATGCAATCATAATACCCATAGCAACACTTAAACTGTAGAAAAGCTGTCCCATTGCATCCATAAGAACTGTACAGAACTGCTTAACAGTAATTCCTTTCATGTTAGGAATTACATAAGCACCTAATCCCTGTAAACCTGTTCTTGTTGTGCCATCAATGTCTGTATATGAAATTGTAAGTGAATATACAGATACACCAAGAACAAGCACAATAAGTAATGGCATGATTATCTTTGATGATGATTCAATACCGCTGTTAACACCACGGAATATAATAAATGCAACAATTATTGTAAACACAAGCATCATTATGATTGGCTCTGCTGTCTGACCGATAAATCCTGAGAAGTATCCGTCCTGTGCTGCTGCATGTCCATTACCTGTAATATAAACAAGAAGATACTTAAGTACCCATCCACCGATTGTTACATAGTATGGTAATATCATAATAGGTACAATACACGCAATAATACCCAGTGGCTTCCACTTACTCTTTAACTTGCTGTAAGCTGTAAGCGGACTCTGCTTTGTCTTTCGTCCAATAGCAATTTCTGTTGTGAGTAGAGTAAAACCAAATGTTAATGCTAAAATAATGTAAATAACGAGGAATAATCCTCCTCCATCTTTAGCTGCCAAGTAAGGAAATCTCCATATGTTACCAAGTCCTACAGCACTACCCGCTGCCGCAAGGACGAACCCTATAGAGCCCTTGAATGAATTACGATTTTCGTTCATTTCATAACCTTCCCTTTTTTAAAATATACTTATAAATTATACCTAATAATCTATATAAGGTCAAGGAAAGCGTTACATCATATTAGTCTTCTCTACATACAATATATACATTGGAATAACATTATTTTTGATAATATACTTAGCCTCAAATGCTTGTAAAGTGCTCTTTTGCAAACTGCATATCCTGTACCACTTCTACAGTTCCAAGATAAATACCTTTTTTGTCTCTCACTGCATAATAAGTTACTAAAAATGGTTTTCCTTGCTTTTCCATCCAGACCGGAACGCTATCCCTAGTATGATTTTTAAAACTTTCTATAATGGAACGAACCATTGGCTCTATCTTAGGCGGATGACAAGAGAATACTTCTCTGTCAATTGCCATGCCAGGTCGTTTGAACACTTTCGCTCCTTCGTTAAAGAAACGATTTATATTATTATCATCGATAAATGTAATCTCTATTGGCAATGTATTAAGCATAGCTTCCAGCTGTGCTACACTCATATGTCCACCTCCCATTACTATTTCACTTTCATTAATAGCCGCCTTATGACGATTCTTTTTATCCTGCACATATTTTTCTGCTTCTTCCCATCTATTCTCAATGCCATACACTAATGCATAGTCTTTGGCATCTTCATAGATTCCATACCATTCTTCGACTGTAAAATTCACTGCGCAGATAGGGAACAATATATTATTCTCTTTATAAATCATTTCATCCGCTCTTGTTAAAACAGCCTGTACTCTATTAATCCATTCTTCGTCATGATTGCTTTCTTTATCTATTGCTGCTAATTCATCTCTGATTTCATCATCAACAGTCCACATAACAT
>OGEK01002170.1_pt1 | contig 9904 bp, 9 predicted proteins | sample 1570641 | NCBI WGS metagenome assembly OGEK01 (sample SAMEA2582136, study PRJEB24529) | metagenome | biome: Human gut stool | place: China | collected 2011
TCATTAGATACTTGGCTCCAACGCATTTGCGCTTGCAAATAATTAGCCGCTGCAGTATTTGCTTGAATTTGAGGCATCAATTCCTCTTGTTTCTTTTGCAAATCATCCGCTTCAGGCGCGCCGGACAACTTAGCATATTCCCATTGCATTTGTTGAGCCATAAATGTGCGCACCAATGCAGTTGCTTCTGCGTCAGCTTTCACAGCCTCTTGCGCTTGTATTAACTCTTTATACTCTTCAGATTCACGCATTGCGTGTGCTAAATCATGGGCTTTATCGTAATTCATATTCATTCCCCCTATTGCATACACTATTCTTTGTGAAAGCCAAGTCTCACAAACATCATACATTATTTTACTTATGGCTAATCCAATTGCCTACTTCTTTCAAATCTGGATAATCCAATTGACGCATAGCCTCATAGGCGATAATAGCCACCGAATTAGATAAGTTTAAAGACCGCGCCTCTTCCACCATAGGAATGCGAATGCACGTTTCTTCATTACCTTCTAATAAACTTTCAGGTAAGCCTCTAGTTTCAGGACCAAATACGAGCATATCACCGATTTCAAATTTCACATCAGAATGCACATGTTTAGCCTTCGTAGTCGCATAAAAATAACGACGATCAGGATATTTCGCATACAGTTCTTCTATATTTTCATGTACCTGTACATCTACCAAATGCCAATAATCAAGGCCCGCCCGTTTAACATGTTTATCATCAATAGAAAAGCCCAATGGTTTGATAAGGTGCAAGGTCATATGATTTGCCGCACAAAGGCGTGCAATATTACCGGTATTACCAGGAATCTCCGGTTCATATAATACAATTTCCATACCATTCCCTCTATTCTTATATCTATATTATTCTACCTAATCTACAGTACGTATTCAAGTAGTGAATTCTATTTTTCCTAGGTGGGACACAAACAGCCCTACACCACTAAGATCATTTATTACTTCGAATAAAGTGTCCGCTCTTGCCACCGTCTTTTTCAACGAGATACGTAGGCCCCATAATCATGCCCTTATCGATGGCCTTGCACATATCATATACAGTGAGGAGCCCCACTTGTACGGCCGTAAGTGCCTCCATTTCAACACCGGTTTGCCCCGTCGTCTTAACTGTCGCCGTAATCTTTACCGCTTTACTATGCGTATCTGTTGTGAAAGCTAGACTTTCACCATCAACAAGATGGCAATGGACCTCCACCTTCGTAAGCATCAAAGGATGACACAACGGGATGAGGTTACTCGTTTGCTTAGCCCCCATGATAGCAGCTAGTTGCGCAACACTAAGGACATCGCCCTTTTTTATAGTACCTGCAGCAATGCGCTCATAAATTGCATCATTGATTGCTATGAATCCTTCTGCGATGGCTGTGCGAGATGTGATATCCTTATCGGATACGTCCACCATCCAAGCATTACCAGCTTGGTCAAAATGTGTTAAATCCATACTATATCCTTACTAATTATGCATAAATTATCATCAATAGTTTTATTTTCATTAGTTATATTATACAATAGAATTAAGATTTATATGTATAAGGAAGGAAGTGTTCCTATGAAAACAAAACTAACTTATTTCGGTCATGCTTGCTTTATGCTCACTCGCGGTGATGTGTCCATGATTTTCGACCCATTCTTAACAGGTAATACATGGGATATCGCAAAAAAAGAAGATATCAAATGCCAATATATCTTTGTCAGCCATGGTCACGATGACCACTATGGCGATACAGATTTCATTGCTAAAGCAAATGATGCGCTCGTTATCTCTACTGCAGAGGTAGCAGGTAAAGCAGCAGCTGCTGGTTGTCGTACACACGCTATGCATTTAGGCGGTAAATTTGACTTTGAATTCGGTTCTGTTCGCATAGTTCCAGCCTTCCACGGTGCTGGTATCCCTGGCGGTCATGCAGCAGGTTGTATCGTAGACTTCTACGGAGATATTGTATACTTCGCAGGTGATACAGCACTCTTTAGCGATATGAAGTTGTTGAATCGCTTTGGCGATATTGACTACGCTTTACTTCCTATCGGCGATAACTTCACGATGGGCGTTGAAGATGCAGCTCTTGCTGCTTCTTATGTAAAAGCGCGTATCTCCATTCCAATTCACTACAAAACATGGCCTGTTATCGACCGTGAACCAGGTGTATTTACAAGCTTAGTTGAAGGCAAATATAATCAAACAGCCCTCATTATCGATCCAGGTTCCTCTATCGAGCTCAATAACTAAAATAAAAAATAACATCTACGTAGAAATGACGCAATTCTAAGGAATTGCGTCATTTTTATATGCTTTTATAAACGCTTCTCTAGGTTAAATCAAAATATATCAGTGCTCACCTTTATAAAGCAGCCTAAACCTCTTGGTTAGCCATAGAAAAGCCACTACGACTAGACATACGTACAAATTCATCTATATCTTGTGTTTCATCTACACCCACATAACCTAGTTCACGCACCATGCCATACGGATTATGAAGAGATAGTTGAGGCTTTTCTCCTGTAAGAACCCATAAAACCTTATACCCTTTCGGAGCCTCTCGTAATCGTTCCTCGCCTTTGCCATCCGTGAAGTAAACCAATAAATCCACACGGTTTTGATTGGCTAAAGAAAATACTGGCGAGAAAGCTGTTGCACCGCGCACATCAAGGCGAGGCTTTACATCTTTTACCGATTCCATCGTATAAGTACGGCGCACCTCATTATCACATTCTACAACGGTGATACGATGATTATAGGCATGTACAATTTGCAGTACTTGTTCTAAGGCGTTCGTAAATTCTGCATCGGTAATACTACCACTCATATCGAGAGCAACCCATACATTAGCTTTATGTTGACGCAAGGTACCAGACAACTCCAAGCGCTCAGGTTGACGACGATTGCGACGCATCGTCGTTTTTTTGTACCCACTTGCTACCTTGCCCATGAGCTTTTTAAGGTAGAAATACCACGGAAGAGTACGACGTGTCTTTTGGAAGGTATCGATGAGACTCTTCACATACCCTTCCATATCACCTTTTGAGGCTTCGTTGATATAGCGCTCCGTAATTTGATCCATCGTATCCGTATCAATGGAATCAGATTCATCCCAAATATCATGGCTAGTTTGAGGATCAAACTCCATAGCTACAGCTGTATCAGAATTATCTACGGGTACAAAGAGTTCAGGCTTTTCCTTCATCGCCTTATCGATGGCCTTGGCGTAATACTCAATGGTACGGAATCGTTTGAGCATCAATCCAAAACGTTCATTTACATTGGCTACAGTAACCGCATCACGATCAACATGTTCTAAGTAGTCATTTACAACCATATCCATCGCCATATGTACAGCCGTTTTATTAAAGCTTTGACTCAATGTTTTTATGCGCATCAAATGTGCAGAAATAATATGAAGAATTTCACGCTTAATGCCATCTTTCATAACATCTGGTGGCTGGCGTAGTAAGATAAAAGGATTTACATATAATACATAGCCACCTTGTTTTAAGTTAATACCGAAGGCACTGGTCATATCAAAACGAATACGATGAGCCATTTGTAAATAGAAATAACCAAAGAATTGGTCCTCTTCAAGGAGTAAGCTATTTACATCATGCAAAATATTCCATAATCGTTGCTCAAAAGCAGGTGTCATAACGGCTTGTTGCATTATCGCAAAATCGGTGCCTTCAATTTGTATCTCATCTAAGGCACGTCCTATGGTCCCTATATGACTATCAGACATATTATGGTTCATCAAGTCCGCCGCTATACGTTCTGGTTCCATGCTATGATGTTGCTCTTCATAACTATCTACATAGGCTTCGTAGGCAGCATAGATTTGCGTGTACAAGGCCTCTGCTTCACGATGAATACGTTCCCGTTTTACATGCCAACGATCGAGAGCCTCGATGGCCTTCTCATCATAGGAACCTGTTTTCTCCCACCCGTCTATATGAGTGAGTAAATCAGAGGCGTCGCGAATATCATCTTTATCTAAATTTCGTTGCATCATTCCACCTCCTTTTTCATTTAACATCAGATTTTATGTATATCATGTTTTATATATTGGTTATTGTATCCCCAATCATTCGCTAAATTTCTTTATCTATATAGACAGCTTCATTTAGTTAACTATGGAGCAGAACTATTTTTGTGCTTCAAAGAAGGTATCGATGAACAAGTCATCTTCAATGGCATAGGCGTAAACACGTTCGTAAGTGTTACGCAAGTCTTTCATAACTGCTACGCGTAAATCACCTGGATATAATGTAAGGAATTCAATGAAGTGATGAACTTCTTCGGCATTACTGTTTCGATTTAAACGATGCAACATATTTTTAGCTGCTACATATAAACGAGTTGGGCTTTCACCTTTAACCTGTTCAGCCATAGACATAATAGCACCTGGTTTTTGAACCGCCGCCAATACATCATCAAAGGTAATAAGTGGCTCTTGATCGGACTCAACAAAGTTTACGAAAGCCTCCGCAATGAGTTTACCCACGTTACCGCGGATAACATTCATGAATACTTCGCGACTATATGCTAAGCCTTCTTGATTTTTATAAATTGTATATAACCCAGATACACGTTCAAAGGAACGTGGTGTAGCATCAATGTCATCCTCATGACGTTGATTTAAGTATTCTGGATAGGAAGAAATAAATTCGATAACCTTTTCTTCAATCCCCGCACCGATAGCCCAGTCAATCCATTGCATGTAATCAGCATTCATATAGAGCCAGACAAAACGGTTTTGTTGTGCCGGGTCCATATCAATTGTTTGGTAGTCAAAAGAATCCTCAGGGTTCATAGCGGCGATAATACGCACTTGGTCGCTTAAAGAAAAGCCATTAATTTCACGATTCAAAATAAGGTTCATTAACTCTTGTTGCACCGCATGTTCTGCACGGTTAATTTCGTCAATAAACAGCAATACTTGGCGCCCTTTATCTACAGCTTGTGCCACATGTTCCAATGTATGATGCACAGCATACACTGTAGTCTTTACGGAATGCGTATTACCATGACCATCTGTATGTGTTACAGATTCTACAGTTGGTAAACCACCAATTTCACCTTCTTTTAAGAGGTTACCATCGATTGTTACCAATTCCCAGTCGTGCTCAGCGGCTACACGCGCTGCAAGAGATGTTTTACCAATCCCCGTTTCACCCACGAGCAAAGGTACTTGATTCGCAGCAAGCACTAACTCTACGCTTGCCATTGTATCTATAAAGTTCATTGTATCTCCGTTCTAATATTTCAAATATTCACTAACTGCAATCTTCTTAACAGCTCGAGTTCCATAAGCATCTATAAGTGACAATAGATCGATAGGCCATTTAGATTGACGTCCACCGATAGCTTTATTGTTGATCAATTCACGAATATAGTCCTCATCAACTGTTTCACTAGAGATAGCGCTAATGATGATAGATTTAATTTCGTCCACAGTGACGCCTAAATTATTTGGTATATATCCCAATGTAGCAGCACTTACACTGAATAGATGCAACGCCAAATCTTTAGTAAGCTTTGTGATTTGTCGCATTGCCTGTGGATCTTGTTTTACTGCTGCTTCTAGAACCGCTACGCTAGGCTCATCAATATAACGCAAGGCCAAGTAATTTTCTTTAACAGCTTGCAATTGTACGGATTCGCTGGGCTCCTTAATGTATTGCAACGCATCATAGTTGGCCTTTACAGCTTCCAGCTGTAGTTCTTCTGATGGATTTGAGATATAGCGTATAGCCCATCCAGATTGAGCGAGTGCTTGCTTAACAATCGTATCAGATGGATTATCGATATATTCTAAAACAGCCCAGTCCTTTTCTACCAGTGTCTGTAATAAATCTTCTGTAGGATTTTCCACGAATTGTATGGCTCGTGGTGATTGTGAAAGCGCCGTTTCAATAACCTTTCTAGTAGGTTCTTTAATGTATTGCAACAACATGCCATTTTGAGCTACGCAGGCAAGTTGCATTGATTCTGTAGGGTTTGGAATATTCCGAATTCCATGGGGGTTATTGGTCAGCGCCGTTATGTATTGTTCTTCTGTCATACTAACCTTCATTTCTATCTAAAAAGGCCATACGAATACGTATGGCCTATACTGAATTCTATTTTTATTGTATCACATTTTTTCGATATAATTATATCTCTTTCGTATACTTACTACACCGTTAATGCATCTAAATCAGAATTATTCCCAATTACTAATAATTTATCATCTTCACCGAGAATGGTAATTGGGTTTGGTGGAACTTCTAAATCTTCACCACGTCTTATGCCTACTGCATTAAGATTATATTTCTCACGCAAATTAGAATCCTTTAAGTTAGACCCTACCAAGAATGTTGGCACCTTAATTTCTATGAGACTAATATTTTTAGATAGTTGTAAATAATCCATCACATGGTCTCTAGTTAAAAACTGTACAAGGCGTAATGCCATATCGTATTCAGGGTAAATCACTTGATCTACACCTATTTTATGAAGCATTTTGCCTTGTATATTATTTTCAGCCTTAGCCACAATTTTAGGTGCATCTAATTCTTTAAGAAGCATAGCTGTCATTAAATTAGCTTGAAGATTTCCACCTATAGCCACAATAACCATATCAAACTGGCTTAGGGCCAATTCTTTGATTGCCTCTTCATCGGTTGTATCTGCAACTATAGCATGTGTTATAAATGGCGAAATTTTCTGTACAACTTCTGGATCAATATCTACACCTAATACCTCATGATCCATGGAAGCTAACATCTTGGCAACAGTGCCACCAAATTGACCAAGACCTATTACTGCTATCGTTTTATGTTTCATATATGCCTCCTTTTATATTCAATCTAATCTATTTTTATAACAATACACGCTCTTCTGCATAGCTAATTGGTTTAGTCGGTGCCGTTCTTAGCGCCCAAGTACCAATAACAGTCATAACCCCTACACGACCTGTAAACATGACAAGCATTAACACCCATTTACTACTTTCAGATAAATCAGGTGTAATACCCGTTGTAAGACCTACGGTCCCAAAGGCAGAGGTTACCTCAAAAAGCAGTCGAATAAAGTCATATGGCTCATCCCAAGCCAAATAACAAGTAGCAAGTAAAACAAGAAGGATAGATAAAAAGATTATCCCATTTGCCTTAAGTACAGTAACCAACGAAATACGACGTTCAAAAACCTCTGTATCAGGACGGTTATTAAATAATGTACGCGATGCTAGAAAAGCGACGGCAATAGTACTAATCTTAACACCGCCCCCTGTAGAGTTAGGACCTGCTCCAATAAACATAAAAATGATGGTAATAAACAGTGTAATTGGATGTAAATCATTATAATCTACAGTTGCAATCCCCGCTGTACGAGGTGTAATCGATTGAAACAGAGATGCCATGAACTTGTTCCATATAGGTAAAGGGCCAAACGTTTTGGGATTCGCCCACTCAACCCCTAAGAAAATAATCGTCCCTAAAAGGATGAGCGCCGTTGTACCAACTAACATTATTTTTGTATGTAGTTTTAAATCTACAAAGCGTCGTAGCTTGCGATGCGACCAAATATCAAAAGTTGCGAGATAACCAAAACCACCTATTACAATAAGGGCCATTGTATTCATATTAAATAATACATCACCCACCATAGCATAAGGTAAATCATTATCAAAGAATATAAATCCTGCATTACAAAAGCTGGAAATAGATTGCATAATCCCCGTATATAAAGCAGCATCCCCAATATAGGGATATAGCTGAATGGTATAGATAATACCACCAATTATTTCGACACAAAAGGTATAAATGGTTAGCTTCTTCGTAATGTGTAAAAGCCCTTTCATACCATCTTGCCCTACATCCTCTGACAAAAGCACGCGATTTTTCAGACCTACCCGTCGCCCTAATACTAGAGCAATAATGGTGGTAAAAGAAACAATCCCTAAACCACCTAATTGGATAAGGATTACCATGATAATTTTGCCAAACAAGGACCAATGATGATAGGTATCTACTGTTGACAATCCTGTTACAGAAACACAAGATACTGCGGTAAAAGCTGCATCTACAAGCGTTGTACTATGGCCTTGAGCATGTGATATGGGCAACATGAGTAATATCGTCCCTATAGTCATGGTAGCAAAAAAGCTAAGGGCTAATAGGCGATAAGGATTTTGTTGCATATATTGCTGAACTTGATTTTTTGAAGTATTTTTCCACATAACTATAGTCCTATCCTATTAGTTCCTGCACTGACTTTAACGTTGGTAGTGGACTGCGCCCGCCTATGCCTTGTGTATTTAAAGAAGCTACTGCAGATGCAAAAATAGCAGCCTTCTCTAAATCGGAATGCGCACAAGCTTTTAGCAACTCTACAGCATGTATAGATGCACGGTCATGCTTAGTCGTCGAAGTTGTGTCTTGCCCCATCATATGATTAATTGTATGCACTAAATTAGCTAAAAAAGCCCCATGGAAGCTATCCCCAGCCCCCGTTGTATCTACTACGGTAGCTTGAGTAAATGGTTCACATCGATAAAATGTTCCATCAGGCCATACAAAATAACTGCCATTAGCACCATCTGTAACACCTGCAATACATGCACCTCGTTCATGAATGATACGACAAGCATCTTCTAGATTAGTTGTGCCCGTATATTTTTCAGCATAATCACGAGCTACGATAACGATATGACTGGCTTCAGTAATAGGCTTCATGTCTGCATCGTAACGCTGAGCACCACCATCTAAAGAAATAATAGTGCCTACCTCTTTTGCAACAGTCATAGCAGAGCGCATGAGTTGGCGATGTCGACCATTGATATGCAGAATATAGGCTGATCCTATGAGCTGCTTATGGGTATCTAAAAACTCAGGCTCAGTTGCAGTAGATCGTTCAAAAAATACAGCCCGTTCCCCTGTCTTCTGTTTCACAAGAATCGTTGCAGTTCCACTCTTAGCATCCGCATCAACTTGGATGCCCTCTGTATTGACATTATATTTATGAAAGTCCTCTAGAATATAGCGTCCAACCATATCATCCCCAATACGGTCAATCATTACCGTCCGAGATCCATATTTACCAGCCGTGGCTAGTGCAGTCGCTACTGGACCGCCGCCATCTGTAGTAGACGAGACGGCCTGTTGCACCTCACGCCCCGTTGGAAAATGATCAACTACGATGAATCGATCTAAGGTACTAGCCCCAATACCAACTATATCTATCACTTCGTTAGGAAATGTATTCATACTAACCTCCTAATACCTTGTATAACTATATGTACAGAATACATTCCGGCACATAAAAAGTAAACCCTAGACCACGATATATTCTCGTTAAACTAAATCGTCCAGTTTAAAGAATAGATCGTAATCTAGGGTTTTAATACTAAGATAAAACGTACCTGTCAATGTTTGTAGTTATTTATATGAGAGGTTGTTAGTGATAATTAGGACATCATACGTTCCATCATATATTCAATTTCATCAGCACTTAAATTGTACATGGCTTGTACCATGCGGTTAGCCGATTCACCAGAGGCACCACTTTTAGCAATTTCCGCTTTTGCTTTCGCAATAAGAGCCTCTTTACGTTGTGCTTCACTGTCTTCATCTGTTGGTACAGAAATATTAGCCTTACCTTGGCCAATACCACGTATCTCTTGATTAGGATTTTCTTTAGATGTAGTCTTCGTATCTTGGGCCGCTACGGATTCTAAGGCAAAGGAGTTTTTGCCCGTTAACACATATTCCAAAGCCTCCAATGTACTTTGCGTAATATTAACAGTCCAGAATTCACCAGCTGATGTCAATTTATACAATAAACCATTATACGAAACTAGGCCTCGTTCTTCCCATAGTCTATACAACCAATTCAATTCGTCTAAGCGAGAAT
>OGEK01002171.1_pt1 | contig 9902 bp, 13 predicted proteins | sample 1570641 | NCBI WGS metagenome assembly OGEK01 (sample SAMEA2582136, study PRJEB24529) | metagenome | biome: Human gut stool | place: China | collected 2011
CTCAGGGCGCTTCCTACAAGAACCTGACTTTCGATTCTAATTCAACAGTTGGAAAATATGCTGGAAACATCATGGCATTCCCTACAACCGTTCTCGTAGATAAAGACGGAAATATCATTGGCGAGCCATTCATGGGCGGAATCGATGATCAGTCAAACTACGATCAGCTGATGAAACAGATCCAGTCTGTACTTGACCAGAAATAATTTATCTTATAATTAAGGATTGTCAATTTTTACGTATAAATTTTGGAGAAATCTGTGGGTAGGGATGTATCCCCCAGTTTTAAGAAAAATGGATTAGATTATCAAAATATTGTTATTTTTGTAGGATATAATATCGATAGTCTTTCGTTAATGAAAAGCCTAATCCCCTAGCTATGTTGGGGAGAATGGAATAAGCAGAGGTGTGTGGGGGCAATAAAAAAAGGATCCTATGTGCTTGTGATATCCGTCTTTTAGGACGAGCAGTAACAGTAACCTTAGGAGAGCTGATAATAAACCACCATTGAATTGTGGGTGTAACTAGAAATTGAATTAGCAGGCCTCGATTTTGCTGGGCCGAAGATTCCAAGAGATTGTGATATATTTTGGAGGTAAGCTATGACGAAAATAGAAGAATTTGTAAAACTGATAACAGGACGATTTGATAATAAGGAGCAATTTGATGCAATGAAAAAGGCAGGAAAGACATACCCTTATGCACAGCACGTAAATACGGTTTGCAATGATAAAATTAAAAATCTTCCTGCTGATTTTAAGGGCATGTTTATTGTAGAAGAAAGTTATTATGAAAATGAAGGAAAGCGTCATGCGTCACCGCATCTTTTCTTGATTACAGAGAAAGAAGATAGAATTTTACTTTCATCCTATGAAATTCCAAATGGGGAAGATAAGAACACGTTTTCATATGAATTTATGAAAGAGGTGGAATATATTGAATTAAAAAAATCCAAAAAATTTACTCCTGCACTATATTATGAGAGAAACGGTGTCTGGGAGGGAGGCAGTACTAGTCAGTTCTCACCCGTTATGATATTTAAACTATGGGAAAAGTTTTCGGATACGTGTTTGGAAGTGTTCGAAAGTATGGAAGTGAATGGAAAAAGAACATTTGGATATGACGTTCCGATTATCTATAAGAGGGTATAAAGTCTTTGTTTAACGGTTCGAAAATTCTGAAAATAAAGGAAGCAGTTCGAGTATAGCTAGTGTGCTGTATCGTTGATATTTAACATAAATTAAGTTGTTGATAGTTTAAATAGTTGCTGCTTCATCAGGATCAATTTCATCCATTTTATATGTCCAATGATAGACGATTGGCTCAGCATTGATTTCATCGAAGTAGCGGTATATTCGCTCTGCCAATTCATCCTTTGAATTAACACGAATGCCCTTTAACATCTGTTTTGTCATCTTGCTGAAGAAGCTTTCGATCATGTTCAGCCATGAGGTGTGTGTCGGTGTAAATACAAACACAAATCTGTCTTCCGGTAACCCTGCAAGATACCGGCGTGTTTCCTTTGATGTATGCGCTGAATGATTGTCCAGTATCAACCGTATTGTGTCACTTTTTGGGTATTTTGCATCGAGAATCTTTAGAAACTCGATAAAATCAGAACTTTTGTGTGTCTGGCTGACCAACGGAATTGCATTCCCCGTCAGAAGATCAATTCCTGCAAGCAAAGACAGCGTTCCAAGCCGCACATACTCATAATCCCGGCGGATATACCCCTTTTCCTCTGTCGGATTATGATCAGGATATTTGTTGGCAACAGCCTGAATGCCGGGTTTTTCATCATAGGAAATAGTATGTGTCAAATGCCCATTTTCTGGTATGGTGATCGTTCCATCATCGCCAAACTGCATCTCAACCTGTTTGTAAACTAGGAGAACGTCATGCATCTTATTCTCAAAATCAGGGTCTTTCCGCTCAAGATAATACTTGATTTTGAATGGTTTTATATCCATCTTTTTGAGATATTTTTGAAGCCATGGTTTGGTAACTGTCTTTAAGCGTGGATAGCCAGCTTCTTCCGCATGTGCCTGTATGTGTTTGTGCAGTGCCGCCAGTGTCCATAATTCCGCGGCATAACCAAGATCGCAGGGCTTTTGGCAGGCTATACTGATAATCCATGATTTTGCATCGTCGGTAATCTCAACCGGGCGACCGGAACGGTCGTTATCAAATATGGCCAAATTAATTCCACCGTTGAGATAACGGTCAATACAACGCCGGACAGTATTTACACTAATGCCCAGGCCATCTGCAATGGCTTTGTCTGTTTTGGCTTCAGACTTCCATAGCAGGATGCGTGCACGGTCAACAACCTGTGCTTGGATAGTCCTGGTTTTAATCAGTGATTTCAGATAGGCAGATTCCTCATCTGATATTGTTATACTATAAGATAATGCTGGCATAATTGACCTCCGTAATTGTATTCATTAAGTCCATTATACCAGATATCGAAACTATCAACAACTTAATTTATGTTATACTAGTGTTGCATCTCAAATTTATGCAGACGATAAAAAATTGAATGAGGTTGATTGGAACTCAGTAGTGATAGCTGGAGGTATTGATGCCGTAACTTATGGTGTTGGAAAATATAAAATTAAAGGGAAAGGACCTACGGTTCAAGAACAATTGAGAAAAACAAATGACGATGTATATAAGGCGAAATTACATAAGGCGGGATATGACAAAAAACGGCAACATGGAAAAAGTTATCAACGTGCAATAAAAAAGGTATCTGAACTTGAAGAACTACAGGATTCATTAGCAGAAAAATGGTTAAAGGAAAAAAAGACAGACGGTATCAAAGAAATAGGGGAAAATTTTGGGAAAAAATTGCAGGAAAAAGTAATGATATTACAATTAGGAACCACACAAGGAATAAATAATGTTGAACGATGTGAAGCATAGGAAGTAAAATGAAAATGGAGGAACATATATGTTTTTTGAAATATTTATACAAATGATGCCATATTTGGCTGTGTTCGCTGTTTTAGGATATATTGGACGAGCTCAACAAAAAAAGGCTAAAGAAAGGGAAGAGGAACAGAAAAAGGGTATTATTAGAACTTGTTATGTAGTAAAAACAGAAAAAATATTAACTATTATATTTATTATAGGAATCTTCTTTACAGGTGGTTTGGTGGTGGCAAGTGTTATTCAACAGGAAGATTTCTTCCCTCTTTTTGTGTTTGGTATTGCATTTGTTGTTTTTTTAATCGGATCATTGAATATGATAATGTGGAAACTTGAAGTGAATGGAGATAAAATCATATGGCGTTCCACATTTGGTAAAAAGATGACATTTTATTTTGATGACATTACATATTGTGAAAGAAAAAAAGGTTCTATTCGAGTGTATGTAAATGGAGAAAAGTTATTTACGATTGATAGCAATATAGACAAAACAGAATTTATGGAAGATATAAAAAGGAGAAGAATACCAGTAAAATTTTATTATGTCAATCAATTAAAAAAGAATAGAAAATAATACCATTTTTGTACCAGAACCAGGGGAAGATACAGCCGTTTGGTTATACGGGCTACCAAAGAGATGAGGTGTCAGGTACTTATTACAGCGTCAATTGGCAAAAAAATGGTTAAATGAAAAAACGACAGACGGTATCAAAGAAATAGAGGGAAATTTTGGGAAAATAAAAGGTACTAAGTGGGGAAATAAAATTTTTAAATCTGATAGGTACTATAGAAGTCAAATTACACGTGCTAGAAATGCTTGGAAAAATAACAAGATTGTTAAACCAAGATTTAGTACATATATGAATGGATTTATAGGAGTATCTGGAATGGAAGTAATTGATAAAGTTACAGATTTACAATCAAGTTATATGCCAGGAATAAATATAAAAGAGGAACTTAAACGTATATTAAATGATATTTATAATCAAGGGGAGGAATGGGTAACGGAAACAAATGAAATAAAAAATTATACCAACCAAATTTTAGATAAAATGCTAAAAACTATTACAAACGAGGAACTAGAAGCTGTATTATGCCTAGAATAGTAGGAGGAAAGAGTATGCTTTTTTTAAGAATTCTTATTGTAGCATTTATTGTAACGGGAATAATGGACTTATTAGCAAAAAAAAGTAGGAAAAAAACAGGAGCATTGAAAAAATTTGTCGTACGAGCTCCACTAGATTTTGCAGGATTGGGAACTATAGTAATGATAATAGTCATTGGTGCCTTGGTTTTTGCTCAAGTAGAAAATCAGGACATCCCATTACCAATTATGGTGATTTTTATATTAGTTGTAATAATTCCGGGTTTTTTACTCATGGTAGCTCCTATAAAAGGGGTATGGGATATCATTGTAGATGGTGATGATATTACTGTGGTGAAAGCATTTATTTTTAAACGTCATTGGAAATTTTCTGATATTAGTTATGGGAAAGTGACTAGAGGAGGAATGAAAATATATGTGGAAGGGGGAAAGAAAAAAGCCTTTTTTGTAGATGGAATGTGTGAGCATTTTTCTAACTTTATGAAACGAATGGAAAAAGAAGGGAAAAATATCATATATCCTGAAGGAATGTAATTGTATACAGATGGAAAAACCGTGCACTATGGCTATGATGAGCAGATACGACTTTTCGAACTAAAAGAGGGAGGCCGGATCATCAGCTATGGGTATGATGCATTGGGCAGACTGTCAGAAATCCAAAAGGACGGACAGATACAGACAGCGTATGGATATGATGCCTTTGGAAACCGTACATGGAAAGAAGAAAATGGCGAAAGGACTTCGTACCAGTACAATATCCTCAACCAGATGGTGAGCGAAAAGCATAGAGAAGTCTGGAAAGAGTACGGCTACGATAAGAGAGGAAACCTAACCGGCATCCAAGAAAATGGGGCATGGAAAAAACAGTATGTCTATGGTGCCATCAACCGTCTGGAAGAAGCAGTGGATGCGGCAGGAAAACAGGCAAGATACCAGTACAACGGACTGGGACACCGGATAGGAAAGCAGGAAGGTGTCCTTCCAAAAGAGAAGCTGGAGAAATTGGACCCACAAAGCAGGATCGGCATGGAAATCGGAAACAGCCGGCAGATCACCTATACCCTGGACCTGACCAGGCAGTATTATAACCTTCTGGAGCGGACAGAGGAAAACCGGAGCCAGAGATACTTCTGGGACGGGAATGTGGCAGCGTATGAAGAGAATGGGGAAAGGAACTATTACCTTCAGGACGAACTGGGAAGCCCACTACGTATTGAAGATGAAAGCGGATTTACCAGAGAAACCTATGGATACGGAGCTTTTGGAGAGGATCTGTATGGGAACCAGGGAGTCTTGCAAGTGTTTGGCTATACAGGCTACCAGAGAGACAATGTAGCAGGAACCTATTATGCGCAGGCAAGAGAGTATCAGGCGGAAGTCGGAAGATTTGTTAGTGAAGATTTCGTAGGCGGAGTTACGGGACACCCTTACTCTATTAACAAGTATCAATACTGTGCTGAAAACCCGTTAGCATACATTGATCTGAATGGAAAATTTCTGATAACAGCGATTTTAGCTACAGCAGCTATTGGAGCAGGTGTAGGAGCAGGAATAAATTTAATATCGCAAGGGATAAATATTGCGAGAGGAAAACAGAAAAAATTTAATGTTGGTTCTTTTTTTGGAAGTGCTATTGAAGGCGGAATTGTTGCAGGAGTAAGTGCGATTCCGGGTGTAGGATCAGTAGCTGTAGGATTATCGGCTGGAGTTGGAGGAGGAATTAACAGTGTGTTGAAGCAGTATGGGGAAATAGATATAGGACAGGTGGCAGAAGATGCGATGGTTAGTGGTGTTGTTGGTGGGATTGCATATAAATTTACCAGTATACGAAATGCTAAGGCAGGAAAAACACCGACTGCTCAGGAAATATCTGCAAATGCAAAGACAAGAGATGCGAGAAAAAAAGTATTAGATGAAATAAAAGCAAGTGGGAAGACTCCAAGCGGACTCAGACGAAGAGTTGATAGTTCGTATGCCTTAAAACACAAAGAATTATTAAAAAAATACGCTCAATCATCAATAGTTGGAAATAGTAAAGAACTACTTGCTAATCAGCTGGAATATGAAACTGACATATATGTAATTAAAGGGCATGCAAATATAAAAGGATATATTAAAGATATGTTAAAAGATTTTTTGCCAATAGAAAACAGTGATGATTGGATAATGTTGATATTAAGCAACAATATTAAGGTCGATAAAGATGGTGAAGAAACGTTAGAAATTTGTGGAGTAATGGGATAGGAGACCAGCTATGAATATTAAAGAACTTGTACCAGTAATCAGCATTCTTTTATCCATAAGAATAGCTGAATACGCTATGAAAAAATATAAGGAACAGAAAGACGTTGAGGTAACAAAAAAGCAGAAATCCAGAAAGCAGACAAAAAAATATATAATTACAGCACCCAGCATCTTGAAAGTAGGATTACCATGCGGAATATTTTTTGGTTGTACAACTATTGCTTTTATTTTAAGTCAGATCTTCAAATGGGAATTTGTACAACAGATAGAAAATTGTTATTTTATGTTGATTTGTTTGTTGGTATCTATAGGATTTACAGTATTAGGAATTGTTCTGACATTATATGGATACATATGGAAGATAGAATATGACACACAAGAGATTATCTACCGTTCTGCATTAGGAATTACAAGGAAATATAGAATTGAAGATATTACAAGATGCGTAGGAAAGAGAAGAAATCAATATCGCTTTTATCAAGGGGAGAAAAAGATATTCCAGTATGAAATGGATGCAGAAGGAGATGTTTATGATTTACTAATTATTTTGAAAAAAAGGGGGATAGATGAAGAAGAATTGATTCCATCTACGAAAGAGCACTGCATCGTAGAGCCAATGATTATCCGGAAAATATTGCCTATCATAGGTTTCTGCATTTATACTTTTTTTACAATTGTATTATTTTTGACTCGAGATGGGAAAATTTGGATGTATCTGTTGCTGGGAGTGATAGATTTACTGTTGCTTTATTACAGCGGTGTCTATTGGTATGATCAACTGGAAGTACAAGACAAACTTTATAAGAAAGATTTTCTAAAGAAAATGCGGACAGTTGAATTTAAAGAGATTACAAAGGTTGAGCAACACAAAAGTATAATAGAAAAGGAGTACATAATTATTTATGTAAAAGGAGAAAAACCAATAAAAATAGACAGATATAATGAAAATGTAGAAGTTTTGCTAATGAGATTAAAGGATGAAAAAATATCTGTAATGTGATTGATAAATAATGTGGAAGATTAGGATAAAGAAGAAGCAGTACTTATTCGGATAAAAAAGGAAAGCGGAGAACACCAGATCTCTTACTGGTACAATTTTCCAGTATTGAAACGTATATTGGTTCAGCATTTGGTGGTGCATTAGGTGGAATTTTGGGAGCACCTTCAGCTATAGGAAAAGTAGGTACAACTATAGGCGCTTCTGAAAAGATACTAAATTTTTTATCAAAGCCCTTTATTATTGGAGGGATTTCAAGTGGAACATCAACATTAGTTGGGGAAAGTCTTGAAACGATGACAGGAACAAATAAAAGGGGAATAGAACAAATCGGCTTGGATGTACTTGAAGATTTGATTTTAGGAGGTATCTTAGGCGGTATAGGATCAAAAATAAAAATAAAAGGATTAAATGCAGGAAGAAATAACTATCAAGCAATTTTTGCAGGAGGAATAACAAGGCTTGTTAATGGGACAGGTGCAATGCATCTTAAAACATTATTAAAAGGATATATTGCACAATTAGTTGAATCGATAAGAGATGGAGTAGCAGGAGAGATATATGATTATATAAAAACAGAATTATTTGGTTGTGGGGAGGCATAAAATGGAATTTAGTATTTTTAGACTTGAAATAAGAGGGATATTGTTTGGAATAGCAGTATTATGTTATATAGTGTATTGTATAAAAAAAAGAAAGTTTTTATTTGCACTTTTTTTAAGAAAAAAAGTTTTGTAGAGCAATATAAATATAACGGTAGAAATGATATTAAATTACTTAGAGGTGCTAATTTAATGTTATTAATAACGGTAATTTTTATTTTAGTATATATAATGAAAATTATTTTTGATATTCCGTACATAATTAATAAAGAATATTTTTACATTAAAGGCTATACTATTGAACAAAGTCATGGTGGTGCGGATGTTTCGCATGAACGTAGAAGCATTTTTGTAAAGGATGAAGATACAGGAAAAGTATTTGAAATTACGGTTTTTTCAGAATACATTGATGAAAACGATTTTTTAGAAGTTGAATTTTTGCCACATACCAAATATGGAGCAATTATTTCGAGAGAAAAATCGAGATGATTAGGTTAATTGGAAGTTACCATACGAGGAGAAAATGCTATGACAATATCTGATTTCAAGAAAGACACAAGCCTGACAAGTATACCGGAAAACAGCAGCAATCTTACAAACTTAGATTTAGAACCTGTAATCGCCTATGGCAGACTGCGTGCATTATTTGGAGAACCCAATTATGAAACACAGAATTTTGAAGACGCTTACTCTTATATTCTATTTGTTGAGTCGGAGTCTTCTGAAAAAATTTACTTGGAAGTGTATGAGGGAAGCAGCGGACCGGCGATTGGTGGTCTGAACAATGCTGAGAGTTTGCAAGCTGCTGAAACTCTGAAGAAATTGATAGAGGAATCAGAAGAAGTGGCAGATTATCAGTATGAGGGATACTATTTGGATTTAGATTCAAAAATCACTATGGGTATCAAAGATGGCGTGCCTTATTATAACGAGGAATTTTGTGAGGAAATTCCCGATTTTCACTAATTAGACGAAATAATTATCATTTAGAAGAAGCAGGAAATCTGAAAAGGTCTCCTGCTTTTTTGTACCCCAAATTGAATATGGAACTCTAAAGCACTTGCTGTTTTCACTTTGAAAATGACAGGTGCTTTTGCTTTAGGGAGGGTAAGTTTGTCAGAAAACTAAGTTAAAAATATTTCACTTTTGCTATTGACATTTGTATATCTGAGTGATGTATTTATAACATCGCAAGTGCGAAATATATAACATTGGAGGAAGAAACATGAATAAAAAAGTATCTTTAAGAGAAATTGTTGGAACAAAAATAATCTACGCAATCATTCTTGCATCTTACTACTGGATGTGGGCAAGAACGGATTGGAAAGACTGGTATCTAACTTTACAGCTTGTACTTGGTTGTTTCCTTGCTGCTTTTTTTGCATTTCAGCAAATGAGAATTAAGAAATACAAAAAGGAAGGAATTGATGAAATGGCAGAGCGAAACTTGAAACGATGTGATTCATTTTGCTTGAAGGTTTTTGTCGCTGTTATGGTTGTAGTTGCCTGGGGATGTGCTGTTTTGGGTCATGTTGATGCTATCAATATGGGAGTAGTTGGGTGGATTATAGTTTTAACTATTTTGATTTTATCTATTATTAGAACATTGATGTTTGTGATTATAGATAGCAAGGGGGTATGATATGGCTCTTGTTACAAAAATTAAAGAATATCGTGAGCAGGCAGGATATAAGCAAAGCGAACTTGCAGAGCTTGTTGGTGCGAGACGAGAAACGATAGTTCACCTTGAAAATGGCAGATATAATCCGTCTCTTAAATTAGCCATGGATATTGCAAAAGTATTTCATGTTACAGTGGAGGAGTTATTTGAATTTGTAGAAGATGAGAAATAAAATTTAGACATCTTCTTACTAATAAATCTTCACAGCTTTACTAAGCAGGAAATCCGAAAAGGTCTCCTGCTTTTTTGCACCCAAAATTGAATATGGAACTCTAAGGCACTTGCTGTTTTCGTTTTGAAAATGACAGGTGCTTTTTTCGTTTCAGGAAAGGAGTCACATGA